>JADMIO010983832.1_pt1 | contig 72746 bp, 84 predicted proteins | sample 8958161 | NCBI WGS metagenome assembly JADMIO01 (sample SAMN16585339, study PRJNA669376) | soil metagenome | isolation source: Crop rotation soil | place: USA: Cullars Rotation, Alabama | collected 2011 | reverse complement strand
GCGACAACTTGTCCACGTGGAATTCTAAGCTTAGGATCCCAATGTGCTGGAAAGCACCCCCTGAATCTCCAAAAGTCGAATTCAATTCCCCTCTAAGTACAGGAGGGACAAGGAGAATCTTTCTCCTTCGCGGGGATTTCGACTTCGATTTCGCGCCCGTTTCCAAGATGCCCTTGCTTTCCAGCCTGACAAGAACAAATATAGAACATATGTCACTGGATTTCAATCCGACGACCTGGATCGGAGAATGTCGGCTGCCGACCGGGTGGTTCGTCCTTGGGGCACGAACCACAAAGGAGAACCGATATGCGCTTCATGCTTCTGATGATCCCGGCCGTGTACCAGCAGGCGGTGCCGGAAGGATTCATGCCTCCGGCCGACGCCGTCGCGGAGATGGGGAAGTTCAACCAGGCGATGATCGATGCCGGCGTCATGCTGTCCGGCGACGGACTGCACCCGCCGGAGAAGGGCGTGCGCGTGTCGTTCAAGACCGGCAAGCCCGTCGTGACCGACGGCCCCTTCGCTGAGAGCAAGGAAGTACTCGGCGGCTACTGGATCATCCAGGTTGGCTCGCGTGACGAGGCGGTCGCGTGGGTGAAGAAGTGCCCCGCCTTCCCGGGCGACGTCATAGAGATCCGCCAGATCTTCGAGGCGGACGAGTTTCCGGGGTAGCGGGCAACCCAGCTTGAAGAGTCACCTCTCCCGTGAACGGGAGAGGTTGACTGCGCCGAACCTCCTATCATAACCTTTTTGTTATGAAACTCGATGGTTATGGATGATGACGCCTTCGCAGATCGATGCCACGTTCATGGCGCTGGCGGATCCGACGCGGCGGGCGATCCTTTCGCGGCTGTCGAAGGGTGAACTGGGCGTCGTGGAACTGGCAGAGCCGTTCGACATGAGCCAGCCGGCGGTCTCCAAGCACCTGAAGGTGCTGGAGCGCGCGGGGCTGGTGTCGCGCTCGCGCGATGCGCAGCGGCGGCCGGTGAAGTTCGAACCGGCGCGGCTGGAGGCGACCATGCGGTGGCTGGACGAATTCCAGCGCAACCTGTCGGCGCGCTACGCACGACTCGATGCGCTGCTGGACGAGATGAAGGCGGTAGAGAGCCGCAAACCGAAGGCGCGGAGGAGCAGGCATGGCACACGCGATGGACGTTGAGACCAAGGGCGACCTCGAGATCATCGTGACGCGGCGCTTCGATGCGCCGGCGCGGATGGTGTTCGCGGCGCACGAGAAGCCGGAGCTGGTGAAGCGCTGGATGTACGGCCCCGACGGCTGGCTCTGGGAGAAATGCGAGATCGATTTCCGGCCCGGCGGCCGGTTCCATTATGTGTGGAAGCACGGCGGCGACGGGCGTGTCCTGGGCATCACCGGCGCGTTCCGCGAGATCGTGCGGCCGTCGCGGATCGTGATGACCGAGATGATGGAGGGCGGCGATCCGAACGACGTCACCGTCACGACCGTCACCTTCCGCGAACACGCGGGCGTGACCACGATGGTCATGGCGCAAGTCTATGCCTCGAAGGAGACGCGGGACATGATGGCGCGCACGATGCCGCTTGGCCTCGATGACGGTTATGCGCGGCTGGACGCCATGTTCGCGGAGATGGGGGACACAGCATGATCTGGCTGAAGAGCATCGGCGTCGTGATCGGCGCGTTCGTCCTGGTGGGCGCGTGCCATGTGCTGACCGACACGGTACTGGAGACCGCCGGCCTGTTTCCAAAGGTGGGGTCGGCGGAGTCGATGGGCACGGTCTATCTCGCGATCGCGACCGTGTACCGCAATCTCTACAACGTGCTGGGCGGCTGGGTGGCGGCGCGGTTCGCGCCGCGGGCGCCGATGGCGCATGCGATCGCGCTTGGGCTGCTCGGCGGCGCGGCGGCGCTCGCCGGCACGATCGTGATGTGGCACGTCGGCCAGCACTGGTATCCGATCGCGCTGGTCGTGCTGGCGCTGCCGAGTTGCTGGCTGGGCGGGTTGCTAGCGGTGCGTGGGCGGAAGGCGGTGATGGCATGATCACGATCTACAATTTCCCGGGCGGGGCGCGCGGCGTTCGCCTGTTCTGGGTGTGCGAGGAGATGGGCCTGCCCTACCGCGCCGAGGCCGTCACCTTCCCGCCGAGCGCCGAATACAAGGCGCTCAACCCGATGGGATCGGTGCCGTTCCTGACCGACGACCATGGTGCGGCGATCAACGAGTCGGTGGCGATGATGCTGTATGTCGCCGAGCGCTATGGACCGACGCCGTTGCTGCCGGCGAAGACCGATCCGGCGTTCGCGCGCGTCATGCAGATGACGGTGTTCGGCGAGACGACGATGGGCGCGTACATGAACCCGCTGATGATGGCGAAGTTCGCCGCGCCCGAGGGGCAGAAGGTGAACTGGCTGACCGGCGCGCTGGAGGGGCGGCTGGGCGATGCGCTGAGCTTCGTTGCCGGCGTGCTGGGCACGAACGACTACCTGGCGGGCGGGACGTTCACGCTGGCCGACATCTCGGTGAGCACGGCGTTCGACATGTGGACGGGCGCGCTGGGCAAGGCGGTGCCACCCGCGCTGACCGCGTGGCAGGCGCGGGTGAAGGCGCGGCCCGCCTATACGCGCGCGGCGGCGGCGCAAAAGCGCTGACATGGCGGCCAGCAAGAAGACCGCCGAACCGATCCTGACCCTGAAAAGCGCCGCGGCGTGGAACGCGTGGCTGAAAAAGCACCACGCGACGTCGGATGCCGTTCTTCTGAGGATGGACAAAACCGGCGCCAAGAACGCGCTGAGCTATGCGCAGGCGATCGATGCGGCGCTGGCGTGGGGCTGGATCGACAGCCAGAAACGGGCGCTGGACAAGACAGCGTGGCTGCAACGGTTTTCGCGCCGTTCGGCGAAGAGCCCGTGGTCGAAGATCAATCGCGAGAAGGCGGAGGCGCTGATTGCGCGCGGCGCCATGCACGCGGCCGGCCTGAAGGAGGTCGAGCGCGCCAAGGCGGACGGGCGCTGGGCGCAAGCCTATGACGGCGCGCGAAATGCGGCGGTGCCGGACGACCTAGCGGCAGCGCTGTCCAAGAACAAGAGAGCGAAGGCCTTCTTCGAGACGCTGGATGGCGCCAATCGTTACGCGATCCTGTGGCGCGTCCAGACGGCGAAGAAGGCGCAGACCCGCGCCGACCGCATCGCGAAATTCGTGACGATGTGCGCGAAGGGCGAGACGATCCATCCGCGAAGCCGCTCGCGGGCGAAGTCAAAGTGATGCCGCAATCGGCGCGCGTGATGGATGTGGGCGAAGCGGGGATGGCGATGCGAATTCTTGGCGGAGCGATGGCGGCGGTCGTGTTGTTCGCGGGCGCGGCGCAGGCGCGCGAGGGCGCGATGGATCGCGTGGTGACCTGCAAGGGACCGGACGCGTCGATGGAGATCTATGTTCCGGAAGACGTGCTGACCGGCGCGGTGCCGCCCAAGAGCGGCGTCATCGACGGGCTGTATGCGCTCGATCTGTCCGGCGCGATGAAGGGCAAGCACCTGGAGCGCGTGCACATCACCGAGAGCCCCGACCACAAGGGCATCGTCATGACCCAGTACACCCGCGGGCTGCCGCCGACGACGATCCCGAAGGACGGCGGCAGGGTCGATTTCGACAAGCGCTTCGGCAGCCACGCCGTGTGCGGCAAGTTCGGATCGAACTGACGGTCAGAACAGGTCGCTTGTGCTGAAGCGCTTGATGCGCCCGCACGGGCCGATCGCGATATGGAAGATGCGCGCCGTGCCGGGCAGGTAGCCGGCATGCGCCGTGCGCACGATGGGGCGTGTCACGGTTCGGCAGCCCACCGCAAAATCGGCATCCTGCTGAAGATGCGGCGTGAAGAGGTACCAGGTGCTCTCGCCGTCCGCGAGCGGGCCGGCGCCGACCGGTTGGGGACCGAGGAACACGGTCACGTCGACATCGGCGCCGGTTTCGTTCTTCACCGTCACGAGGCAGGTGCCGCTGACCAGCGCGTAGACCGGCAGTGCGAGGATCAGGAGCAGGATCAGAAAAGCGATCCAGCCGCGTCCGCGATGCCGCCCCTCCCCCGCCATCCGCTCAGCCCTCCGGCGGGCCCTTGAGCTCGACGGTGTTGCCGTCGGGATCGCGGATGTAGATCGAGGGGCCGTTGCCTTGCGCCCCGTAGCGCTGGCCGGAGTCGACGATCGTGATGTCGTGCGCGCGCAGGTGGGCGCGGATCGCGGCGTCGTCGAAGCGATCGATCTGGAGCGCGAAGTGGTCGAGGTTGTGGCCTTCCGCGCCCGGCGCGGCGCCGCCGAGCTTGCCGAGCACGCCGTCGAGCGGGATGAGATCGATCAGCGAGGAGCCGGCGCGCACCTGCCACAGGCCGATCTTCTCCTGCACCTTGTCGAGGGTGCAGCCGAGGATGTCGCGGTAGAAGTGGAGCGCGGCTTCGAGATTGCGGACGCGCAGGACGACGTGGTCGATCTGGGTGAGGGTGAAGGGCGGCGCGGTCATCGTGTTTTCTCTCGGTCCCCCACCCGAAAAATCGCTACGCGATTTTGTCGACCTCCCCACAAGGGGGAGGTGATTATCAAGTGAGTACTGGCACGCTCTGTTTCAACCTCCCACCGACGCGGACGGGGTCGATGCGGGTGGCGAGGCCCTTCGCATTGGTTTCCACGAAGATCGCGCACAGAGTGGCGGGGCCGGTGGCGGGCGTGAAGCGGCCCTGGCTCATCTTGGTCACGAAGCGCTGGACGGGACCGTACTTCTCCATGCCGATCACGCTGTCGTAGTCGGCGCAGGCGCCGGCGTCGGTCTGGTAGGCGGTACCGCCGGGCAATATTTGCGCGTCGGCGGTGGGGACGTGCTGGTGGCTGCCAACGACCATGCTGGCGCGGCCGTCGCAGAAATGGCCCATGCCCATCTTCTCGCTCGTCGCCTCGGCATGCATGTCGACGACGATGGCGTCGGCGCCCTCACCCAGCGGACAGGCATCGAGCTGCGCGTCGACCGCCGCGAACGGATCGTCGAGCGCGTCCATGAACACGCGGCCCATGGCGTTGATCACCAGCACGCGTTCGCCCGAGCGCGTCTGATACATGTTCGCGCCGCGGCCCGGCGTGCCCTTGGGGTAGTTGATGGGCCTGAGGATGCGGTCTTCGTCGCCGATGAAGGAGAGGATCTCCTTCTGGTCGGCCCAGTGGTTCCCGGTGGAGATCACGTCGATCCCCATCGCGAAGAATTCACGCGCGATGGAGGCGGTGAGGCCGAAGCCATGGGCCGCGTTCTCGCCGTTGGCGATGACCAGATCCAGCCTGAGGCTGTCTTTCAGGCGCGGCAGTTCCGCGCTGACGACATCGCGTCCGGGCTTGCCGATGACGTCGCCGATGAACAAAATACGCATGGGCCAGCGTCATAGCACAGAAAGGCGCGCCACATGACCTTTCAACTTGTCCTGCGCAGCACGCTGTGGATCGCGTTCATGGCGGCCGTGCTGTTCATCGCCGCCGGCAATTGGGGCTGGATCGAGGGCTGGGCGTTCATCGGCATCTTCACCGGCGGGTCGATCGCGTTCTGCGCCTGGCTGATGCGGACGGACCCGGAGCTGCTGAAGCAGCGCATGGGCATGGTGGTGCAGAAGGACCAGGCGCGCTGGGACCAGATCTTCATGGGGTCGGTGGTGGTCGGGTGGAATGTGTGGCTGGCGCTGATGGCGCTGGATTCGGAGCGCTATCACCTCTCGCATGTGCCGGCGTGGCTGGAAGCGGTCGGCGGGCTGCTGATCGTGGCGGGCTTCTTCTCGACCGTGCCGGTGTTCAAGGCCAACACCTTCGCGGCGCCGGTGGTGCGGGTGCAGGAGGAACGCGGGCAGCGCGTGATCGACACCGGGCCCTATGCGCTGGTGCGCCATCCGATGTATGCGGCGGCGATACTGTACCTGATCGGGCTGCCGCTGCTGTTGGGGTCGTGGTACGGGCTCCTGGGCATGGTCGCGATCGCGGGCGCGATCTCGTGGCGGGCGACGCGGGAAGAAGAGACGCTGAAGCGCGAACTGCCCGGCTATGGTGCCTACATGGAGCGTGTGCGCTGGCGGCTGGTGCCCTATCTGTGGTGAAAACGGCGGATGCCGGTTTCCGTGACGAGCATGTCGAGCGGATGGTCGTGCGGCTCGCGCGGTAGCGACGGGACTTCCTGTCCGGCGTAGGCGATGCCGATCGCGCGCGCCTGCGGGAGGCCCGCGAGCGTGCGGTCGTAGTAGGCGCCGCCATAGCCGAGGCGATAGCCGTCCGGATCGAACGCGAGCATGGGGACCAGCACGGCGCCGGGCGTCACGAGCGGCGCGGACGGCAGCGGTTCGGCGATGTTGAAGGCGCGCGGATTGGCGTGCATCGGATCGCCCATGGTCCAGGCGCGGAAGATGAGCGGCTGGCCGGCAGTGACGCAGGGCAGCGCGAGCGGATGACCGCGCTCCGACAGCGCCGACATCAGGGCGCGCGGATCGGCCTCGTCGCGCATCGGGAAATAGCCGGCGACGGTAACGCCGGGCGGCAGCGCCAGATCGCCGGCAAACCGCGCAATGGCTTGGGCGTAGTCGGCGCGCGTGAGCGTGGCGCGGTGCGAGCGGGCTTTGGTGCGCAGGTTTTGCTTTTCGACAGCCATCGCAGGGAGCTTAGGCGATCAGCCAGCGGAAGGCGCGGCGCAGATAGTCCTGTGCGTTGTTCTCCACAGGTGCGCCATGCGCCATCAGCACCTTCTGCGCGGGCCAGGCGAGGATTTTGGCGATGGCGGCGCGGGCGGCGCGCTTGTCGGTGAAGGCGATGCGGAATTTGCGCGGCACCTGCGGCTCGGGACCGACCATCAGGTCGAGACGGGCCACCAGCGCGCGCCAGCCGGAGAGAAGGTGCGGCGGAATCTGCTGGAGCAGGTCGGTGAAGAGCACGGTGCCGCTCGGGTGGTGGAAGAACACGGCTTCGGTCGTGATGCGGTTGCCGGGGATGAGGACCTGGTCGATCTGTCCGGCCCAGTCGGGGTCCGGCGCGTCGCCGAGATCGGCGTCGAAGGCGATGTCCGTGCGCTTTGCCCGCAAGCCGGGCGGTGCGTGGAGCTTCGCGTCCGGGTAGGCGCGCTTCCAGTCCGGCAGATAGAGATGGTGCAGGGAATTCGGCGCGACGATATGGCGGACGGGGCCAAGCGCGTCGACCGCGGATCTCAGCGGAGCGGTGAGATGGATCGGCGACCAGATGAACAGGCCACCATCCGCCAGTCGCATCACGGCCATGCGCGTCGGATAGCGAAAGCCGGCCACCACCGCTTCACCGCCATCCGCGATCCAGATCGCGCGGCCGAATTCCTGGAGCATCGTTTGAGCACCGCGGCGCGCCGCGCCGCCCCAGCGAAAGAAAGTGGACGGACCGCCGTCGCCGTTGGTGTTTGGATCCTCACGGGCCTGCAAGTGCAGGTGGGCGCCATGTGACCAAGACCACGATCCTGGCCAGGGACAGCTCCCGGTGAGTACCATTAAGGCCCCTGGGCATCGCTAACCTGACGCGCGGGGCAGTACCGTCCGCCATCACACTAGAACCAAACGCAGCGCGATGCACGTCAGCAGAATAGCGGACTCACTTCGGCAACCACCAAAGGTCCTGAACAAAGGTAGAATTTTCGCAACACGCGAAAGCGTTCCTCACTCTCCGGCAGCAGAAAATCGATGCGGACGCGTCCATGTCTTCCTGAGGGGATAGCCGAGCCGTCCGTCAGAACGCGACAGATAGAGCCCTCCAGCACGTGTTCCGAAACGTGTGCGCTGAGCCGGCTATCGTTTGGAAATGGTTTGTCCGCCCGAACGTACAGCTCTGCGTCAAACATGATGGCCTAGGCGTCGGCAAGCCTTGCGGCAATGTCCTCGACCCGGCGCGTTGCGGCCTCGAAGGCGTCGGCGGCGAGGCTTTCGGATTGCGCGAGGCGGGAACTCACGGCTTCGTGCGCGGTGTTGAGCGCGCCAAGCTCCGCGCTGCGCAGATGCAGCTTCTGCGCGGCGTCGTGGTGCTCATCGGCCACCAGCAGCGCAGCCATGAGCAGCAAGCGGGTCTCGCCCACCTGTCCGACGGAGGACAGCAACTCCTTGACCTTCTCGTCGACATGGCCGGCGAGCTCGCGCAGGTGATCTTCCTCGCCCTCGTCGCAGGCGATGGTGTAGGCGCGGCTGTTCACCATGACATTGACCAGCGGCATCGCTATCTCCCCAGCGCGGTGCGGATTTCGCCGATGGCGCCGTCGAGGCGCGTCTCGACCTCCTCGGTCGTGGCGGCGAGCACGCGATTCTCTTCTTCCAGTTCCGCGATGCGCGCGAGCAGTTGTTCGCGCTCGGCCCGCATCTCGGCGAGCTTGGCCTGCGCGTCGGCGGCTTCGTCGGAAAGACCGCGCAACCCCTTGGTGCGTTCATCAAGCGCGGCCAGCGCGTCGCTGAAGCGCTGCACGGCAACGTCGAGCCTGCTCAAAGGCGCCTCATTTGTTCGATTCCAGAAGACCTTAGGCCCGCATCGCGCCAGCGGCAACGGAAGAAAACCGCGTCACGCGCATGCAGCGGAAAGTGCGTGCGAATCGTTAGTCATCCGACACTGGCGGCAGGCGTCATTGCGCGCCCTTGACGGGGTCGGCACCCGCTCGCTAAGGGCACTTTCCCGCGCGCGGAGACATTATATGGAATCGAACAAGACTCCGCCGGACCAGGCCGAAATCCGGCGCCTGGCGAACGCGATCCGCGGCCTCACCATGGATGCGGTGCAGACGGCGAAGTCGGGGCACCCCGGCCTGCCGATGGGCATGGCGGATGCGGCCGCTGTTCTATTCTCCCGGTTCCTTCGCTTCGATCCCGCCGATCCGCACTGGCCCGATCGCGACCGCTTCGTGCTGTCGGCCGGGCATGGGTCGATGCTGCTTTATTCCCTGCTCTACCTGCTGGGTTATGCCGGACCGACGCTCGACCAGATCAAGCGCTTTCGCCAGGTCGACAGCCCGTGCGCGGGTCATCCGGAATATGGCCACCTGCCCGGAATCGAAACGACGACCGGGCCGCTGGGCCAGGGCATTTCCAATGCCGTCGGCATGGCGTTTGCCGAGCGGATGCTGAACGCGCGCTTCGGCGACGACCTGGTCAATCACAAGACCTATGTCATCGCGAGCGACGGCGACCTGGAGGAAGGCATCAGCCACGAGGCAATCAGCCTCGCCGGGCACTACAAGCTGAAGAACCTGATCGTCCTGTGGGACGACAACAACATCACGATCGACGGCGAGCGGTCGCTGGCGGATACGTCGAACAACATCGAGCGCTTCGAGGCGGCGGGATGGAAGACGACGCTGTGCGACGGTCATTCCGCGCAAGAGGTGTTCCGCGCCCTGCATGACGCGCAGGAATCCGAGAAGCCGGTGCTGATCGCGTGCAAGACGATCATCGGCTTCGGCTTCCCGACGCGCGCCGGCACGCAGAAGGCGCACAGCGACGCGCCCGGCCAGGAAGAGATCGACGGCGCGAAGAAGGCGCTCGGCATTCCCGCGGCCGCGTTTGCGCTGGAGGACGGCGTGCTGGACGCGTGGCGCAAGATCGGCAAGCGCAATCAGGATGCGCGCGCCGCATGGACGAAGCGCGCCGACGCGTCCGACAAGAAGAAGGAATTCGCCGCGACGATGGCGGGCACCCTTTCCGCCGAGCTCGGTCCGCAACTGCGCGACCTGAAGGCGAAGCTGGCGGCGGAGAAGCCGAATGCCGGCACGCGCCGCACATCGGAGAAGGTGCTGGAGGTCGTCAACGGCGCGCTGAAGACGACGGTCGGCGGCTCGGCCGACCTCACGCCGTCGAACAACACCAAGACCAAGAACATCACCGAGATCAAGCCGGACCATTACGACGGCCGCTATATCCATTACGGCATCCGCGAGCACGGCATGGCGGCGGCGATGAACGGCATGGCGCTGCATGGCGGCATCATCCCGTATGGCGGGACGTTCCTGGTGTTCTCCGACTATTGCCGCCCGGCGATCCGCCTGGCCGCGATCATGGGCATCCGCGTGGTGTTCGTGATGACGCACGACTCGATCGGCGTGGGCGAGGACGGGCCGACGCACCAGCCGGTGGAGCAGCTCGCGGCGTTGCGCGCGATCCCGAACCTGCTGGTGATCCGCCCGGGCGACGCGGTGGAAACCGTGGAGGCATGGGAGCTGGCTCTCAACAACACCAAGGGACCGACCTTGCTGGCGTTCTCGCGCCAGGACGTGCCGACGGTGCGTAGCGAAGGCATCGACCAGAACATGTCTGCCAAGGGTGCGTATGAGATCGCAGGCGCCGACAACGCGAAGGTGACGCTGATCGGCACTGGTTCGGAAGTCGGGCTTGCGATGGAAGCGCGCGACATCCTTAACAGGGACGGCATCGCGACGCGCGTCGTCTCCATGCCGTGCTGGAGCCTGTTCGACGAACAGCCCGCGGCGTACCGCGCGCAATTGCTGGGTCCGGGTACGGTGCAGGTGGCAGTGGAAGCGGGCGTGCGCCAGGGCTGGGGCCGCTACACGGGGGTGCATGGCCGCTTTGTCGGAATGCATAGCTTCGGCGCCAGCGGACCTTATAAAGATGTCTACAAGCATTTCGGGATCACGCCGCAGGCCGTCGTCGACGCTGCCAAGGCGGCTTTGAAGGACAAGGGCTAGGAGCGTTTTCGATGGCTGTACGGGTTGCAATCAACGGCTTCGGCCGCATCGGTCGTCTGGTGCTGCGCGCCATCGTCGAGAGCGGGCGGCGTGACATCGAGGTCGTGGCGGTGAACGACCTGGGACCGGTCGAGACCAATGCCCACCTGCTGCGGTACGACTCCGTGCACGGCCGCTTCCCGGCGACGGTCACCGTCGACGGCGATCACATCGTGGCGGCAGGCCACAAGATCAAGTGCACCGCGATCAAGGACCCGGCGGAGCTGCCGCACAAGGCGCTGGACGTCGACATCGCGCTGGAATGCACCGGCATCTTCACGTCGAAGGACAAGGCCTCGGCGCACCTTAAGGCGGGCGCCAAGCGCGTGCTGGTGTCGGCGCCGGCCGACGGCGTGGACAAGACGATCGTCTATGGCGTCAACCACGACTCGCTGACCAAGAACGACATCGTCGTCTCCAACGCGTCGTGCACGACGAACTGCCTGGTGCCGGTGGCGAAGGTGATCCACGACACGGTGGGCATCGTCCATGGCTTCATGACGACGATCCATTCCTACACGAACGACCAGCCGTCGCTGGACCAGATGCACAAGGATCTCTACCGCGGCCGCGCTGCCGCGCTGTCGATGATCCCGACCTCGACCGGTGCGGCCAAGGCCGTGGGACTGGTCATGCCGGAACTCAAGGGCAAGCTGGACGGCGTGTCGGTGCGCGTGCCGACGCCGAACGTCTCGCTGGTCGACCTCAAGGTCGTCACCAAGCGCCCGACCACGGTGCAGGAGATCAACGACGCGATGAAGGCGGCCGCGGCGGGTCCGCTCAAGGGCGTGCTCGGCATCGTCGACGCACCGCTGGTCAGCCACGACTTCAACCACGATCCGCACTCGTCGAGCTTCGCGCTGGATCAGACCAAGGTGATGGAGGGCACGTTCCTGTCGATCATGACCTGGTACGACAACGAGTGGGGCTTCTCCAACCGCATGGCCGACACGGCCGTGGCGATGGGCAAGTTGATCTAACGCAATCGGTGTGCCGTGCGGGCGGCGATGATGATGCGGCCCGCACCGGAGAACTCCCATGGCCTTTCGCACGCTCGATGATCTTCAGCCCAAGGGGAAGCGCGTGTTGGTGCGCGCCGATCTGAACGTGCCGATGAAGGACGGGGTCGTGACCGACACCGTCCGCATCGAGCGGCAGGCGCCGACCATCCGCGAGTTGTCGGGCAAGGGCGCGCGGGTGATCGTGCTCAGCCACTTCGACAGGCCGAAGGGCAAGCGCGTGCCGTCGATGTCGCTGAAGCCCGTCGCGACGGCGTTGGCCAAGGAACTCGGCAAGACCGTGGCGTTCGCCGATGACTGCGTAGGGCCGGACGCGGAAGCCGCGGTCGCGAAGCTGAAGGACGGCGACGTCCTGCTGCTGGAGAACACCCGCTTCCACAAGGGCGAGGAAGACAACGATCCGGCGTTCGCCAAGCAAGTCGCGGCGCTGGGCGACATCTTCGTCAACGACGCGTTCAGCGCGGCTCATCGCGCGCATGCCACGACGGAAGGCATTGCGCGCCTCCTGCCCAACGCGGCGGGGCGTTCGATGGAAGCGGAGCTCAAGCACCTGGACAAGGCGCTGGGCGATCCGCAGCGGCCGGTGATGGCGGTGATCGGCGGGGCGAAGGTCTCGACCAAGATCGCGCTCCTCACGAACCTCGTGAAGCGCGTCGAGACGCTGGTGATCGGCGGCGCGATGGCGAACACGTTCCTGGCCGCCGAGGGCATCGAGGTCGGCAAGTCGCTGGTCGAGCACGACCACATCGAGACGGCGCAGAAGGTCGTGCACATGGCGAACGAGGCCGGCGCGGCGATCCTGCTGCCGGTCGACGCGGTGGTGGCGCACGAATTCAAGGCGCATGCACGACACCGCACCGCCGAGGTGCACCACGTCCACAAGGACGAGATGATCCTCGACGTGGGCGCGAAGAGCATCGAGGAGTTCAAGCATCGCCTGGTCGGCACGCGCACGCTGGTGTGGAACGGGCCGTTCGGCGCGTTCGAGACGGCGCCGTTCGACGCCGGCACGGTTGCCGCAGCGAAAGCCGTCGCAGAGGCGACCAAGGCCGGGAACCTGCTCTCGGTGGCGGGCGGCGGCGACACGGTTGCCGCGCTGAATCACGCCGGGGTGGCGGACGATTTCACCTATGTATCCACAGCAGGTGGTGCGTTCCTGGAGTGGCTGGAAGGCCAGGAATTGCCAGGTGTCGCGGCCCTTCAAATCTGAGGCCCGACCGGCTAAGACCATTCCAAAATAAGGGGTGGACCTTGGCGCGAATTACGCTTCGACAGCTTCTCGATCATGCGGCCGAACACGATTACGGCCTGCCCGCGTTCAACATCAACAACATGGAGCAAGGCCTCGCGATCATGGAGGCGGCGGAGCAGGTCAATGCACCCGTCATCATCCAGGCGAGCCGCGGTGCGCGCTCCTATGCCAACGATATCGTGCTGGCGCGCCTGATCGATGCGCTGGTCGAGCTGTATCCTCACATCCCCGTTTGCATGCACCAGGATCACGGCAACGGGCCGGCGACCTGCGCCACGGCGATCCAGTACGGCTTCACGTCGGTGATGATGGACGGCAGCCTGAAGGAAGACGGCAAGACGCCCGCCGACTACGAATACAACAGCGACGTGACCCGCCGCGTCGTCGACATGGCGCATGCCTGCGGCGTGTCGGTGGAAGGCGAGCTGGGCGTACTGGGCTCGCTCGAGACCGGCATGGGCGACAAGGAAGACGGCCATGGCGCCGAGGGCAAGCTGGACCACAGCCAGTTGCTCACCGATCCGGACCAGGCGGTCGACTTCGTGCAGCGGACCAAGGTCGATGCGCTGGCCATCGCGATGGGCACGTCGCACGGCGCCTACAAGTTCAGCCGCAAGCCGGACGGCGCGGTGCTGGCGATGAACGTGATCGAGGAGATCCATCGCCGCCTGCCGAACACACATCTGGTGATGCACGGGTCTTCATCGGTGCCGCAGGATTTGCAGGACGTGATCAACCAGTACGGCGGCAAGATGCCCCAGACCTGGGGCGTGCCGGTGGAAGAGATCCAGCGCGGCATCAAGCATGGCGTGCGCAAGATCAACATCGACACCGACAACCGCATGGCGATCACCGGCGCCATCCGCAAAGTGTTCGCCGAGAAGCCGGGCGAATTCGATCCCCGCGCCTATCTGAAGCCCGCCAAGGAAGCGATGCGCAAGGTCTGTATCCAGCGCTTCAACGAGTTCGGCGCGTCCGGCCAGGCGAGCAAGATCAAGCCGCTCTCCACCGCGCAGATGGCCAAGCGCTACGCGGGCGGCGAACTCGATCCGATGGTCACCAGCACGCGCCGCGCGGCGGAGTAATCGCATGAACCTCGCGGAACTGAACACGATCGCCAACCGCATGACCGGCGGCGGCAAGGGCTTGCTGGCGGCGGACGAAAGCACCGGCACGATCAAGAAGCGCTTCGACAAGATCGGCGTCGAGAACGTCGAGGCCAACCGCCGCGACTACCGCGAGCTTCTGTTCCGCACCGACGACGCGATGAAGAACTACATCGGCGGCGTCATCCTGTACGACGAGACGATCCGGCAGAAGGCGGCCGACGGCACGCCGCTGGTCTCGCTGATCGAGAAGTCCGGCGCGGTGCCGGGGATCAAGGTCGATGCCGGCGCCAAGCCGATGGCGCTCGATCCCGACCAGACGATCACCGAGGGCCTCGACGGCCTGCGCGAGCGTTTCGTGGAATATCACAAGCTGGGCGCCCGCTTCGCCAAGTGGCGCGCGACCTACAACCCGACGCATGTCAGCTACAACAGCGTCAACGCCAACGCGCAGGCGTTGGCACGCTATGCAGCGCTGGCGCAGGAGAACAGCATCGTTCCGATCGTCGAGCCGGAAGTCCTGATGGACTACGACAACGACATCAGCACCTGCGGCGACGTCACCGAGTGGGTGCTGAAGGAGGTGTTCCAGCAGCTCTACTACGCGGGCGTGAAGCTCGAAGGCATCGTGCTGAAGCCGAACATGATCGTGCCCGGCATGAAGGCGGCCAAGCAGGCGAGCATCGAGGAAGTCGCCGATCGCACGGTGCAGGTCCTCAAGCGCTGCGTGCCGACGGCGGTGCCGGGTGTCGCGTTCCTGTCGGGCGGCCAGTCGGACGAGGACGCCACCGCGCATCTCTCCGCGATGAACGCGCGCCATCGGCTGCCATGGCATCTGACGTTCTCCTACGGGCGCGCCCTGCAGGCCGCGCCGCAGAAGGCGTGGAGCGGGAAGAAGGAGAATGTCGGCGCCGCGCAGGCCGCGTTCCAGCACCGCGCGCACATGAACTACCTCGCCGCGCTCGGCAAGTGGAGCAAGGACGAAGAGAAGAAGGCGGCGTGACGCAAGGCTGCCGCCTCTATCTGATCTCGCCGCCCAAGTTCGAGGCGAAGCCGTTTGCCGATACGCTGAAGCGCGCGCTGGATGCCGGCGACGTGGCGTCGTTCCAGTTGCGCTTGAAGGACGTGCCGGAGGATGAGATCAAGCGCGCCGTCGATGCCCTGATGCCGGTGGCGCAGAAGCGCGACGTGGCGTTCATCCTCAACGACCGGCCCGACCTGGCGCGCGCGTTCGGCTGCGACGGCGTGCATGTCGGGCAGGAGGATGCGTCCTATGACGAGGCACGGCTGATCGTGGGCAAGAACGCGATCGTCGGCGTGACCTGCCACGACTCGCGGCACCTGGCGATCGAGGCGGCTGAGGCCGGCGCGGACTATGTCGCGTTCGGCGCGTTCTTCCCGACCTCCACCAAGGACGCCAAGACCCACGCCGAACCGGAACTTCTGCAATGGTGGCAGGAAATGATGGTGGTGCCTTGCGTCGCCATCGGCGGCATCACGGTCGAGAACGCGCCGCCGCTGATCGAGGCTGGCGCGGACTTCCTCGCCGTGTCGAGCGGTGTCTGGGGTTATGAAAATGGTCCGGCCGCGGCCGTGAAGGCGTTCAACGCATTGTTCAACGCATGAAGGCGCGCAAGCGGCAGGCCAGCGGCAGCTACTCGGTCGACGGCGTCGACCTTGAGTGGAAGCTGATCCGCGAGGCGCACTACTCCTCGACTGAGGGCTACAAGGGGATGGAGTTCTCGGTGCGAGCCGTGAGCGAAACCGCGCGGACGTTCAAGGAGTTGATCCTCGAATTCCCCTTTCCCGAGCGAAAGCCCGGCAAGCCGATCGAGAAGGAGCGCATCCTGCCCCAGGTCATCGAAGCGGCTATCCGTCAGGCCATTGACGGCGGCTTCGAGCCCACATCCCGCGGCCGAGTCTATGTGTGGCAGGTCGAACCGTTCACTTAGACAAGGCACCCCCACAGCTCTGTGCTGTGAGGGCCCTCTTCATCGATCTACCAAGCGAGACGCACGCCGGCGCGGCCGCCGACGAGGCCGCGATTGAAACCGGTACCGATGCCACCGTTGAATGTCAGATGTTCCGCCGCCCGGAACGCGATGCCGGCCGCGATGCCGTTCTGGCCCCCGTAAGTGCCAACGTTCATCGAAATCGCGACCTTCTCATCGGGACCAAGATCGCCGACGCCGTCCATCGCCAGCGACATCGCAACGCCTTCTCGAAGAGTCTGCTCTTCCAGATGCACCTGCTGCTGGAACTGGTCGAAGCGGATGGAAAGCGATGAAAGCTGCGTCGACAGCGTTCCGACGTTCGCGTTCAAACTGTTCACTGTGCCCTGGAGCCCATTCACCGTGGACGACAGCACGGTGAACGAGGTGCCGAGATTGTTGACCGTCGTGCTGAGGCCACCAACCGTTGTCGACAAGTTGCCCAAGCTCACATTGATCGTGCCGATCGACGCCGACAGGCTGCTGACGGTACTGGACAGCGTTCCGACCGTGCCTGAGAGCAGGCCAACCGTCGAGTTCAGCGAATTCACCGACGTGGTGAGACCATTCATCGTCGTCGACATCCCACCGACCGTATTGGTGAGACCGTCCACGGTGCCGCTCAATCCACCAACCGTGGTCGTGAGGCCATTCACCGTCGTGCCAAGCCCGCCGACTGTCCCAGTGAGTGCATCGACGGTGTCTGAGCGGGCAAATGCGCTAAGAGGAATGAGGCCATGAGCTTCGGATAGGCCGGTTGGGGAGGTCGGGTCGACGTAAAATCCATTGAAACCAAGACCGAAAGTTGAGCCGTCGCCGGTCCCCACTGGTAACGTGTTGCCATTCACAAAATTTCCGCTGCCGAAGTAGGTAGGGGTTTGGCCGGCGGTGCACGGTGGCGGGGTCAGAGCAGGCCCGCATCGCAAGACAAGCGTCTGCGTTTGAATGGTACCAAGACTAGTATTTGGGCCTAGATTGCCGACGCCCGGCGCTGGCGCCGGTTGCCCATCCCAGTTGTCGGCGAGAGCGCTGCAGGGCAGCCCTGACATAACAAGTGCAAGAACAGCCAAATTCAGAGCTTTCCTACGCATTTTCTTCATATCCCCCTTCGATAGATTGATTTAGCCGGAGGGAAACACCACACGGCCCCGCAGCAGCAAGTCCGTAGGATTGCGCTGCGGCGCTTACGCTACAAGCGGTTGTGGGGTGACAGGCTTAACGGCGGCTGCTACACCCCGCGCGCTCTTTGTCAGTTTGAACCTGAGGATCGCGCCGGAAAGCGGCGCGTGTGACGTCCATGGCCAAGATTACCGGCAACGAAATCTCTCCCGGCACGCTCATCGAGTTCGATGGCGGGCTGTGGGTCGCGGTCAAGACGGCGAAGGTGAAACCCGGCAAGGGGGGCGCCTACAACCAGGTCGAACTGAAGCACATCATCCAGGGCACCAAGCTCAACCAGCGCTTCCGCTCAGACGAGACGGTGGACGAGGTCTATCTCGACAAGAAGGACTTCAACTTCCTCTACGCGTCCGACGACATGCTGACATTCATGGACGTGGAGACCTACGACCAGATCGAACTCCAGTCCGAATGGGTCGGCGACCAGGCGCAGTATCTGGTCGACGGGATGAAGGTGATGCTCCAGTTGTATGAGGGCAAGCCGATCTCCATCAAGCTGCCGCCGAGCGTCATTCTCGAAGTGATCGAGGCCGATCCGGTGCTGCGCGGCGGCACGGCGGCGCCGAGCTACAAGGGCGCGAAGCTGGAGAACGGCATGAGCATCCAGGTGCCGCCGTTCATCGAGACCGGCACGAAGATCGTCGTGTCGACGGAAGACGGTTCCTACGTGCGGCGGGCGGAATAATGCCCAAATATCTTTCCCCTGCCCTCACCGTGATGACTGCCGCGGCGCGCCGCGCCGGCCGTAAGCTGATCCGCGACTACGGAGAGATCGAGAACCTCCAGGTTTCGATGAAGGGACCGGCGGATTTCGTGTCGTCGGCCGACAAGCGCACCGAAGACATGCTGGTCGAGGAATTGCAGCGCGTGCGCTCGGGCTATCCGATCCTGACCGAAGAGCGCGGCGAGATCGCAGGCACCGACAAGACCCACCGCTTCATCATCGACCCGATCGACGGCACGACGAACTTCCTGCACGGCATCCCGCACTTCGCGATCTCCATCGCGCTGGAGCGCGAGGGGCAATTGGTCTCGGGGCTGATCTTCAATCCCATCACCGACGAGATGTATGTCGCCGAGAAGGGATCGGGCGCGTACCTGAACGACAAGCGGCTGCGCGTCGCGGCCCGCAAGGAACTGAACAAGACGCTGCTGGCGACCGGCATCCCGTTCCTCGGCCGCCCGGGGCATGAGACGTTCTCGGCGGAATTGACCGCGGCGATGGCGACCACGACCGGCGTACGACGCTTCGGCGCCGCGAGCCTGGATCTCGCCTATGTCGCCGCCGGCCGCTTCGATGCCTTCTGGGAGCGCGGATTGTCGCCCTGGGACGTGGCGGCGGGCATCCTGCTGGTGAAGGAAGCCGGCGGCGTGGTCACCGACCTCAATGGCGGGACGGACGCGCTGCACGGCGGAACTATTCTCGCCACCAACGAGCATCTTCACCAACCCGTGCTTAAGCTGTTGAAAGAGGCGGGAAAAACCGCCAAACATTGAGCCACGGGCGGCGGGCCATTAAGGTCGAAGGCTACACTGCGGGCTGACAGGCGAATGAAACTGACCCACGCGCTTGGCGCGTTCCTCCTGTTGTCGTGCGCGACGCCGGCGCTGGCCCAGAGCTATCCGGGCCAGGAAATCACGGTGAACCCGGCTGCGCTGGGACACGGCTACCTGCTCTATCCCGGCGGGAAGTACGGCCGCAATGTCGGCAACCTGCTGCAACCCGGCGAAAAGCGCCGCGACCTGGGCGTGATCCATCTGCACATGCCGGTGAAGCATCCGCACGTCGCGCGCGCGCCAAAGCCCGCGCCGGTTGCGCCCGACACGCTCCCGACACCCGACACTGTGGTCGCCGCAGCACCACCACCGCCGCCGCCGAAGCCGCGGAAACCACCGACGCATGTGGCAGCGGCACCGCCCCCGGCGGCCGCGACGCCGGCGCCGGCCGCGCCGATGACGTCGGATCCCAATGCGTTGCCGGAAGACAGCGCGGCGCGCCTGATGGGCCTGCAGACGATGCCCGCACCGGTCAAGCCAGCGAAGCCGCCCAAGCCGACGCGCACCGCGACGGCCACGCCGCCGCCGGCGAACACGACTCCGCCGCCCGCAATGGATGCAGGGCTGAAGCTCCAGGCCACCGTGCCGTTTGCCGTGGGCGCAAGCAGCCCGGTGAGCTCGGACGTGAACGCGGTGCATGCGCTGGCGACGTCGCTGACGGCGGCGCTGAACGCGGGCGCGAGCCGCGTGCAGTTGCAGGCCTATGGCGGCCCCAAGGGCGACAAGGGCTCGGAGTCGCGCCGGCTGTCGCTCAAGCGCGCGCTGGTGATCCGCGAATTGCTGATCGAGGACGGCGTGCCGTCGGAGAAGATCGACGTGCGCGCGATGGGCGGCGCCGACGACAACGGCGCACCGGATCGCGTCGACGTCTACCTGCGCGGCTAGCCGGCGCTTCTAGGTTCCAGCCGGCTTGCCGGTGGCCATGTCGATCTCGCGTGCCTCCGGCCCGAGGTTGATCAGCACGGCGATCAGCAGCGCGGCCGCACCGGTCATCACAGCCAGCGCCTCGGCATAGCTCCAGTGGTAGTCGTCGATCAGCACGCCCTGCCCCAGGACGATGCCCGCGGCGAAGAGATTGCCGAGCTGATAGACGAAGCCGGGAAACGTGCCGCGCGCGTCGTGCGGTGACAGCTCGTTCAGGTGCGCCGGCACCACGCCCCAGGCGCCTTGGACGCCGAACTGCAACAGGAACGCGGTGAAGGCCAGCACGCTGGGGTTCACCGAGAAGAACACCCAGAAATAGATCAGCGGCAGGACGAGGATCGCGCTGATGGTGATGGCGCGCCGACGCCCGATGCGCTGCGACAGCATGCCGAAGGTCAGGCCGCCCACGATCGCGCCCAAGGGGCCGACGGAACCGATGAAGCTGGAGAGCGCAGGCGCGAGGTGGATCTGGTCGCGCAGGAATTTCGGGTAGAGATCTTGGCTGCCGTGGCTCAGCGTGTTGAAGCCGGTCATCAGGACGATCGCGAATAGGGCGATGCCCCAATGCGAGCGCAGGACAGCGAAGGTGTTGTCGCGCGGCGCGCGGCTTTGCGCGAAGGTCGGCGACTCCGGCACGTTGCGCCGGATGTAGAGCACCAGCAGCGACGGGATCACGCTCGTCATCACGCAGACCCGCCAGCCGATCTCGGTGTCGAAATGCGGCAGCAGAAGGCCGCTGACCACGCCCGCGATCATGCCGCCGGTCGGATAACCGGTTTGCAGCAGCCCCGAGACGAAGCCGCGTGCCTCGGGTTTCACATGCTCCATGGTGAGCGAGGCTCCGATGCCCCATTCGCCGCCCATGGCGATGCCGAACAGGCAACGCAGGATGATGAAGATCGTGAGATTGGGCGCAAAGGCCGAGGCGAATGCGATAATGGAGTAGAGCGCCACATCCAGCATGAGGATGGGCCGGCGGCCGAAGCGGTCCGCCAGCCGGCCGAAGATGAACGCGCCCAGCGGACGCATCACGAGCGTGGCGGTGATGACGAAGGTCACACCCTTGGTGTTGGTACCGAACGACTTGGCGATGTCGGACGCGACATAGGTGATGAGCAGGAAATCGAAGGCGTCGAGCGTCCAGCCAAGATAGGACGCGGCGACGACATGGCGTTGCGTGGAGCTCCAACCCCTGAGCGATTCGAATGCCATCAGTGCGCTTTCGGCGGCTGACCGGCCATCATCGCCTTGGCGCGGGCCTGGAATTCCTCGGTCGTGTTCATGTTTGGATAGGGCTTGTCGGGGACCGGGACGCCGAGGAACGGGCAGAGCTTCTCCCACCCATCCGTCGCCTCGAACACCAGCAGGCGGTCCTTCGGGATGACGCGCTTCACCTCTTCGTTGTGGCGATTGTAGACGTCGATCATGTGGGCTTCGGAGAAATCGTTGTTGAAGGTGGTCTTGCCGATCAGCAGCGGACCGAAGATGCCGGGCAGGCGGCTTCCGTCGCGCATCGACGGCATGATGGTGTTGGAGACGCTCTTGAACCACGCCCTGGGATCGCGCAGCGACAGGATCACCTTGGCCTTTGGGTAGAGCGCGGCGAGCTCCTTGTAGAAGGTGCAGCTCGGCCAGTCGCAGGCGGACTGGTAGTTCGCGAAGACCTCGTTCCAGTCGACCTTCTCGCCCAAAGCGGCGCGGTCCCAGAACGGCACCTGCTCGGGGTGCATGAAGACTTCCATCATGTGATGGCAGGGGCCAAGGCCCAGGATCTCGAGCGCTTCCTTGAGCGAACGCGTGCCCGTGCGGCCGAAGCCGGCGCCGATGACCTTCAATTCCATGTGAAGTCCTCCCAGACGCGCGAGTGTCGCTTAGACTTGATGGACCGGCAAGGGAGGCGCGCATGCGTTGGATGATGGCAGCGGTTGCGGCGATGTGTCTGAGCGGTGCGGCGTCGGCGATGACGCTGACGAGCAGCGACTTCAACGACGGCGCGACGTTGCCCATCGCGCACATCTATCCGCGTTGCGGCGGCCAGAACGTGTCGCCGGAACTGTCATGGAGCGGTGCCCCCGCGGGCACGAAGAGCTTCGTGCTGACGATGATCGACGTGACGGTGAAGCCGAACGGCTGGTCGCACTGGATCGTGGCGGACTTGCCCGTAGCGGCAACATCGCTGGCGCGCGGCACGAAGGACCTTCCGGCGCCCGCGAAGGCGCTGGGCAGCAATTTCGGCGATCTGTTCTATGACGGCCCCTGCCCGCCACCGGGCACCGGCACGCATCGCTATGAATTCACGGTGTGGGCGATGCCTTCGGCGAGCACGAGCATCGCACCCGACACCAAGGCGAGCGATGTGCAGGCGATGCTGACCAAGACGGCGCTGGGCCACGCGACGATCGGCGCGAGCGTGGCGGCTAAGTAACCGGCGCGTTGGCCGCGTCGGCGAGTCGGTCGATCTTGCGGAGCGGCGGAAAGAGCGCCATCCAGCCCGCGACCACGGCCAGCGTGCCGAGCCCGCCGATCACCACGGCCGGAATGGTGCCGAACCAGTCGGCGGTGATACCGGATTCGAACTCGCCGAGCTCGTTCGAAGCGCCGATGAACAGCATCGAGACGGCGCTCACGCGCCCGCGCATGGCGTCGGGCGTGGCGTACTGGATCAGCGCCGAGCGGACGAACACGCTGATCATGTCGGAGGCGCCGAGGATCGCGAGCGCGATCAGCGAGACATAGAAGCTGTGCGAGACGCCGAAAACGATGGTCGCGACGCCGAACACAGCGACGGCGGCGAACATGATGATGCCGGTGTGGCGCTGGATCGGCCAACGCGCGAGGCTGAACGCCATGAGCGCGGCACCGACTGCCGGTCCGGCGCGCAGGAAGCCGAGGCCCACGGGCCCGGCGTGCAGGATGTCGCGGGCATAGACCGGCAGCAGCGCGGTGGCGCCGCCCAGCAGCACGGCGAACAGATCGAGCGATATGGCGCCCAGGACCACCGGCCGGTGGCGGACGAAATCGACGCCCTCCTTCACGCGCTCCAGCCGCGAGGCGCCGGTGTCGACATGCGCGGGCCGCTGCCGCCCGCCGAGCGTGGCGGTCAGCACCGATGCGATCAGCATCAGCGCGAGGCTGGTGCTGAAGGTGACATGCGGGCCCAGCGCGTAGATGAACCCGCCGAGCGCGGGACCCGCGATGGTCGCGGTGGTGAAGACCGACGATGACAGCGCGATCGCGCGCGGCAGCTTCTCGGCGGAGACGAGGAAGGGCAGCAGCGATTGCGACGTGGGGCCGTAGAATCCACGCGTGGCGCCGAACAGCACCAGCACGGCGTAGTACGGCCAGACCTGCCTGGGCGCGAAGAGCACGAGGGCGAGGAACAGCGCGGCGCACACACTCTGCATCGCCTGCGTGGCGCTGAGCACCTTGCGCTGGTCGAAGCGGTCGGCGATGTCGCCCGCAGGCAGCGTGAGCAGGAACATCGGCGCGAACTGGCACAGGCCCACCATGCCGAGCGCGAAGGTCGAGTGCGTGATGGCATAGACCTGCCACCCGATCGCGACCGATTGCACCTGCATGGCGATCGTCACGATGAAGCGGACAGCGGCGAAGACGTAGAAATCGCGGTCGCGGTAGACCGTCGGATCGGCGGGTTCGGACATTGGCCCTTGAGCTTAGCCGATCCCGCCTGCGATTCGCCGCTGCCATTCGCCGCGCGTGATGAACCAGATGTCGACCGGATAGTCCTTGCCGGCCACCTTGAGCACCTGGCGCTCGCCTTTCGTCTCGCCGACGCGAAGCGCGACCTTCTGCGACGATGTGTTCTCAGGGTCGATGCAGGAGATCAGGCGGTCGACCGGCTGGGTCAGGAAGGCGTAGCGAATCGCCGCCTCTGCCGCTTCCGTCGCGTAGCCCTTGCCCCAGGCGGCCTTGCCGAGCGTCCAGCCGATCTCGAGCGCCGGCCAGCCTTCGGGATTGATCATGCCGACGCGGCCGACCATCTCGCCGGTTGCCTTCACCACGACGGCCCAGGTGCCGTAGCCGCGCAACATCCAATGGCCGAGCGACGACGCCATGCTGCGCCACGACTCGTCGCGCGTCATCGGTGCGGGCGCGATGTAACGCGCGACGTCGGGATCGCCCATGATCGCGGCATAGGCATCGAGATCGCCTTGTGTGAATGCGCGCAACATCAAGCGCGGGGTATCGAGCTGCGGGATCATGCATTCATCCAACGTTCATCGCGCATGCGTTCATTCTCCATTCATTGCGGTCGCAGATTGCGAAAGCGCGAAACCTCGCGACATGTCGTGACAATGATCACGGAAACAGTACCGCGTTTGCGTGTTCTCATCCTTGCGAAAAACGGGGGTCAGTACCGATCTCTGGTACGGGCCACGAGCGGTCCTGAAACGACAAGGAGACTAAGAGATGAACATCAAATCCAAACTCACCGGCGCCCTGTTCGCGGCGCTGACGATCGCGGCGCCGCTGGCGCTGAGCGCAACGTCGGCCGATGCCGCGCCGATGAAGCCCGTCATGATCGCGCGCAACGATCACGACAACCATTTTGGCCGCGACAACAACCGTGGCCATATGGACGCCTTCCACGACCGCAACCATCGCCCGCCGATGAAGGTCGAGTATCGTCCGCGGCAGCCGCACGGCCACTATCGCTGGCGCAACGGCGGCTGGAACTGGCGCGGCAACCAGTGGGTGTGGGCACCCGGCATCTGGATTCGCTTCTAGGTCGTGAAGCGTGAAAGAGAAGAAGCCCCGCGGTGCCCGAAGGTGCCGCGGGGCTTTTCTTTGTGCACGGATCAGCGGCGCACGGCGCGGTGCAGCGCGATCCACGCGAAGATGGCGATCACGGCCAAACCCGCACCGATCATCGCGAAGTCCTGCGCGGGAAGCAGCGACTCCAGATGGGTCAGCGGCGCGACCTTCGGCTGCAGGATCCCGGCGGACACGAAATAGATCGCATCGAACCCGGCATGGATGACGATGCCCGGCAGCACGGAATTCGTCAGGCTCGCGATCCGGCCGAGGATGGCCGAGACCGCGAAGAACACGCCGAACCACACCGCCACGTCTGCCACGGAGGTGTCGAAATAGGAGTGGTTGGTGTGAAACAGCGCCCAGACGAAGCCGCTGATGGCGATCGCGGGCACCAGGCCATACGCCTTCTCCAGCCGCGACTGCATGAAGCCGCGCACGGCGACCTCCTCAATCGTGCCCGCGACGATGGCCGCCATCGCGAGGGCGGCGATGATCGCCGGCTTCGGTCCCGGCGGCAGCGTCATCGGTACCTCGCCGCCCAGACCGGCATGCATCCGGTAGGCGACATAGGCGCCAGCGCCGGCGAAGAAACTCGACCACCCGGCGAGCAGCGAGAGTGCGAAGATCTTGAGCGGAACCGCGTTCAGCCGGGCGCCCGCGCTGCGCGCCGCGGCGCCAGTGCGCGGCCAGCGTCCCCATTTGAGCCAGGCGCCCGCGGCGGCAAGGAACACCGCCATCGCTACAACGAGCCACGGGAACGGCGTCGGGTGCCGGCTGTAGGCCGCGATGAGGCTCAGCCAGACGGCTTCACCCACGATGATGACAGCGACGCCCGCGCCGATAGCGCTGGCGACAGTGCGAACGACGCCGTGCTGTTTGGGGGCAAACTCAGATGTGTCTAGCGCGATGGTCATGGTGATCCTCCGTTGATGTCGCGAGGACCATCGCGGAGGGCGCGGCGAAAGTGTTTGCGGCGGCCCTGCGATCACCTTGGGAAAAGCTTGTGGATAATAGGTCCGTACAAATACGAGATTCACGCGCGGAATCCCGTATGCGATTCATTCCGTCGTGATCGGTGATTCGCCGGTGATCAGGGCCGCCAACCGAAGTCGTGTCTTACGGTTCGAGCGGCCCATTTTTCTCAGTGAACCGGCCGCGCGCGGGCGAGGACGCCGGCGAAGCGCGGATCGTTCCTGAGACGGTCGAGATGCGGCAGATAAGGCGCGAGCAGCAGGACCGGGTCATCCGCGCGCAAGGCCTTTTCCAGCGCGGCGAAGGCTTCATCCGGGTGATCGCCCATGGCGTAGAGCATCGCGAGATCCATCGGGCGCGCGACGAACAGCACCTTCTGCTGCTGGAACAGAAGCGCGCCCTCGAAGCACATGACGCCGAAGCTGCCGCGGCTGTTGGCCGTTCGCAGCGTATCGAGAGTCGCGTCGTCCGCACCCGAAAGACGGATGCTTTCGATCAGTGCTTCGGCCGCCTCGTCGAAACTTCCGGCGAAGGCGTAGCTCCAGCCCAGCGCGCTCCAGGCATTCGCGGCGCCGGGTGCGAGCGTCGTCGTGCGCTTTGCCTCGACAAGCGCATGTGAGAAGCGCCGGGCACATAGCAGGACGTTTACCAGGTCAATATGGGCGGCCAGCGACAGCGGATCGCTCTCCAGGGCGCGACGCGCCTCGCGCTCGGCTTCGGAGAAGCGCCCGATAGCGATTAGAGCGAAACTGCGGGCACGGTGGGCACGGGCGAGGCCGGGCGCGACGGCCAGGGCGCGCTGGAACGCGGCATCCCCCCGCACGAAATCGCGATCGGCGATCAGCGTCGCGGCGCCGAGCAGCGCCCAGCCATCGGCAAAATCCGGATCGAGCGTTGTGGCCGCGTGGGCCGATGCCTTTGCGGCGGCGGCGAGCGCGGCACCCTGCCCGGCCATGTGCTGCGACAGCAGCGCATCCGCAAGGCCTGCCTGCGCCGCGGCCGACTTGGGATCGGCGGCCACGGCAGCTTCGAAATAGACGCGCGCCTGGGCAAGGCTCTGCGGCAAGGGTACCAGCAGCGCGGCGCGGCCTTTGGCGAGCAGCGTTTCGGTCTCGGACTGTGCGCCGGATGCCGCGGGGGGCGCGCCCTCGGGTGCGATGACGAGGCGGTAGCCGCGCTTGGGCAGGGTCTCGATGAAGCGATTGCCCTTCGTCTCGCCCAGCGCGGCGCGCAAGCGACTGATCGCGGCGGCGAGCGTGTCGTCGCCTATCGCGCGGCCTTCCCAGACCGACGCGATGATCTCGTCCTTGGCGATCACCCGGCCGGGCGAGCCCGCGAACAGAAGCAGCAAGTCCATCAGCCTGGGTTCGAGCCGCGTCTCGCCGCCGTCGCGCATCAGCACGCCGCGCGCAGGATCGACGCGCCAGCCGCCGAGGTCGAAGAGGCGCTGGCTGCTCAAACCGTCTCCTGACGCTGGTCGCGCAACTTACGGACAAGCAAGCGCTTGCCCTATTGCGCTCCGGGCTATTGCAGGTGGATGGTGATCGTGTTCGCGCCGGGGTGCAATTCGAACTTGGTCTTGCTGAACGGCGGCTCTGAGAACAGGGGATGGGCGTCGTTGGAGAAGCCGTATTTCTCGAGCGGCAGCCCCAGCCAGTTGGTGTCGAATTCGCCGTTCTTGTTGAAGTCCTGGAACATCTTGATGGCATAGGTGCCCGGCGGCACGGCGTCCAACACCACGATGGTCTCGCCGGTGACGGCCGGCAGCACCTTGTCCGTCACCGGATCGTGGTCGCCCTCATAGTTCTGCGCGTTGTAGAGCGCCACGCGGACATTGCCGCCGCGCGGCGAGACGTTCTCGACCTTCACGGTGAGTGTCGCCAGCGGCGCGGCGCCTGCAGGGCTGATCGTAAGCGCGAGCAGCCCCGCGAGGAGAAGTCGAAGCACGTAAGGTCCTTTGCGCTGCTCGCTTAGGCGAGACGCGGATCCAGCTTCTTGCAGGCGTCGATCAGGCCCTTCACCGAATCCGCGGACTTGGCGAGCTGTGCCTTCTCGGAGTCCGTGAGTTCGAGGTCGACGATGCGCTCGATGCCCTTCTCGCCGATCACGGCGGGGACGCCAACGTACAAATCCTTAATGCCGTACGGGCCGTTCACGTAGGCGGCGACGGGCAGGACGCGCTTCTTGTCCTTCAGATAGCTCTCGGCCATCGCGATCGCGGACGTGGCGGGCGCGTAGTAGGCAGAGCCGGTCTTGAGCAGGCCCACGATCTCGGCACCGCCGTCGCGGGTGCGCTGCACGATCTGGTCGAGGCGCTCCTGCTTGATCCAGCCCATCTTCACCAGCTCGACCAGCGAGATGCCGGCGACGGTGGAGAAGCGCGGCATCGGCACCATGGTGTCGCCATGGCCGCCGAGCACGAACGCGCTCACGTCTTCGACCGATACGTTCAGCTCCTCGGCGAGGAAGTGGCGGAAGCGCGCGCTGTCCAGCACGCCGGCCATGCCGACGATCATGTGGTGCGGCAAGCCGGAGAACTGGCGCAGCGCCCACACCATCGCGTCGAGCGGGTTGGTGATGCAGATGACAAATGCGTTCGGGCAGTTGGCCTTGATGCCCTCGCCGACCGCCGACATGACCTTGAGATTGATGCCGAGAAGATCGTCGCGGCTCATGCCCGGCTTGCGCGGCACGCCGGCGGTCACGATCACGACGTCGGCGCCCTTGATGTCGGCGTAGTCGTTGGTGCCCTTGAGCTTGATGTTGAAGCCTTCGACCGGCGCGGACTGCGCGATGTCGAGCGACTTGCCCTGCGGCAGGCCTTCCATGATGTCGAATAGGACGACGTCGCCCAGTTCCTTGATGCCGACGAGGTGGGCGAGCGTGCCGCCGATCTGTCCGCCGCCGATGAGCGCGATTTTCTTGCGGGCCATGGATGGATCCTTTCAGGGAATGAGCCGGGCGCTAAGTACCGCGCGGCTCGCTGCACTGCAAGGAAGGGCTAAGTGGTTGAAAGTCGGCCCGTTTGGGGCACCAAAGCGGGTGGGCGCGACGCGCCGCGCAGCCGCGCGAACAGCGCCTGGCCGGGAAGCTCGATGAAGCGGTAGGTGATCGCCGACAGAGCCACGGCGCTCAGCACGAAGGCCAGCATCATCATGTCGTTGGAGACCGTCGAACCCATGTCGATGATGGCGCGGCCGTCGCGCAGATGGACCAGCCACTGGCTGTGCAGCTTCATCTCCAGCACATGCAGGATGGAGAACAGCGAGGCGATGACGAAGGTGTGGACGAGATAGATCGAGTACGACCAGCGGCCCAGCGCCGCCGCGGGCGCCGTGGTCAGCAGGCGCGAGACATCGCCGCTCTCGTTGGCGAACACCAGCACGGCGATCGCGAACAGCGGCGTCGCGAGATATTCGAGCGCCGCGTGACCCGGTGCGACCGTAATGAAGAAGCCGACGACGGCCAGCGCGCCGATCTCCATGGCCGTTTTGCCGGCGAACCAGCGCCAGGCGCCTGCGCGCCACGCCTCATAAGCCAGCACGCCCATAAAGAAGCCAAAGAAGCAGCGGAAGATGGCCCAGTGGAACGTCTCGCGCATGCCGTAATCGGAGAAGCGCGCCAGCACGAGCAGGCCCAGCAGCGCGAACAGCCCGGAGAACACGATCCGAAGCTTGCGGTTCACGGTGAAGAAGCAGACCGCGGCAAACACCAGGTAGGTGTAGAACTCGCACGAGATCGACCAAGCCGGGCCGTTCCAGGTCTCGCTGTCATGCATGCCGAACGCCTGGACCAGCAGCAGATTGGTCAGGATCGCGAAGGGCGAGCGGTCGAAGGCGAAGGCCCGATGATCGCCGATCGCGGGATGGGTGTATTGGATGACCAGATGCGCCAGCTCCAGCGCGACCATGGCGCACAGCATGACAAGGTGCAGCGGCCACAGCCGTCCGAGGCGGCGGATCACGAAATCGCGGATCCGTTCGCCGGTGCCGAGCTTGTCGCCATAGCTGTGCGCGATCACGAAGCCGGACAGCACGAAGAAGAAGTCGACGAACAGCCAGCCATTGCGCACCAGCGGCTGCCAATAGAGCCAGCCATGGATCTCGATGTGGTGCAGCGCCACCAGCAGGGCGCAGATGCCGCGCCAGCCGTCGAGCGCGCGGAAGCGCGCGGCGGAGGTTTGCGGGATTGCGGAAGCACTCATCACACGGTCGTCCTGGCGCCGGCATTCCCGGCCACGCGACTAAGCGCCGAGTATGCTGACGCCGCCAGCGGATAGTCAAAGCAGCGTTAACTATGTGCCGTTGCGGGACAGCTTCCTGTCGCGCGTGTAAGAAAGCCGCCAAAACAAATGGGCCGGAGCGAACTCCGGCCCATCAGGTACTCAGATCGAAGAATGCGATCAGATCGCTTCCTTCAGCTCCTTCGCGGCGCGGAAGGCGACCTTCTTCGAAGCCTTGATCTTGATGGCTTCGCCGGTCGCGGGGTTGCGGCCCATGCGGGCGGCGCGCTTGCGGACGACGAGGATGCCCAGGCCGTTGAGACGGATGCGGGCACCCTTCTTCAGGTGCTTGGTGATCAGGCCGATGGTGTCTTCGAGGATGCCATTGGCAGCCTTGTGGGACATCTCATGCTTCTCGGCCAGCGCGGCGCCAAGCTGGCGGGTGCTCACCGTTTCGACCTTTGCCTTGGCGGCCTTCGGGGCGCCAGTTCCAGCCATTGCCATTGTTGTTGCTCCTTTTGCGAATCAAACAATGCCTGATTTTACTGCACTTCCGAGACACCGCGCATCGGGCACAAGCATAAAAATGCGATAAATCGGGCGTTTTTCGCGACTCGCTTGTGGGCGGCGTGGTGCGTTGCGGGAAAACCCCTATTTTCGGGGCTTAGATCGCCGCTCTTTGTTGGCCTACCGCTTCGCTACTTGAGGCCGCTCTGGCCTACCGCTTCGCTGCCTGAGGCGGGTCAACCGTGCGAACCCTTCGCGATGGCCCGTGCGATGCCCTCGAGGATCAGCCGCTCGGCGCCCATGGCGTCGATCCAGTCGCCGATCTTCGTCCACTTGTTCGGCTCGAGATCCTTATAGTGCTGGAAGAAGTGCGTGACCTGGCGCAGCAGGATGTCGGGCAGTTCCGTGTAGTTGGTCACTTCCTTGTAATAAGGGAAGAGATCGTCGGTCGGCACGGCAATGATCTTCTCGTCCTGCCCCGCCTGGTCGACCATGATCAGCGCGCCCACGGGGCGGCAGCGCACCACCGCACCCGACGCCACGGGCGTGTTCGACAGCACCAGCACGTCCAGCGGATCGCCGTCGTCGGACAGGGTCTGCGGGATGAAGCCGTAGTTGGCCGGGTAGATCATCGAGGTGTGCAGGAAGCGGTCGACGAAAAGGGCGCCGGAGGCCTTGTCGAGCTCGTACTTCACCGGCTGGCCGCCGGCCGGGATTTCGATCAGCGCGTTGACGTCGGTCGGCGGGTTGCGCCCGGCGGGGATCTTCGAAATGTCCATGTTTGCGGCCTCCAGCGACTTTGGCGGTCCTAGCACAGTTCGGGCTGCGTTGACTTGGGGCGGAGCGGGGGCCAGCGTTTGAAAAACAGGGGAACGCCATGAAAGCCGAGCCATTCGTCATCGGCCTCAGTTTTGGGGAGGGGCTGCGCTGGCGCCAGGGCCGGTTCTGGTACTCCGACTTCTACAAGCATCACATTGCGAGCGCCGGTCCGGGCGGCGATGCGCGGGTGGAGGTGGAGATCGAAGACCAGCCCTCGGGCCTCGGCTGGCTGCCGGATGGGCGGCTGCTGTTCGTGTCGATGAAGAACCAGAAGCTGATGCGGCGCGAGGCCAATGGCCGGATCGTGCAGCATGCCGACCTTTCGGGCCTCGCCACCTTCCACTGCAACGACATGGTCGTGGACCGGCACGGCAACGCCTTCGTCGGCTGCTTCGGCTTCGACCTCGACAAGTACATGGCCGACAACGGGCCGGCGGCGTTGTGGACCGCGGAAGGACCGCCGCGCGCACCGCTGATGCGCGTGACGCCGGACGGCAAAGCATCGGTCGCCGCCGCGGACATCCGCTTTCCGAACGGGACGGTGATCATCAATAGCGGCAAGACGCTCGTCGTTGCCGAGACGTTCGGACCGAGCCTCACCGCGTTCGACTTGGCGGCCGATGGCGCGCTGACGAACCGGCGGCTGTGGGCGTCGCTCCGGACCGACCCGCCCTCGATCGCGCCGGACGGGACCTGTGCCGACAGCGAGAACGGCATCTGGGTCGCCAATGCGCTCGCGAAGGAATGCGTGCGCATCGCGGAAGGTGGGAAGATCCTGGAGCGGGTCGAGACGTCAATGAACGCTTTTGCGTGTGCTTTGGGCGGGGCGGACGGGCGCAGCCTCGTCATCGCCACCGCACAATCGCACGGTGCGGGCAACGCCGTCGAAGGAATGCTCGAAATCGCGCGCGTGAGCGTGCCAGGTTAGGCCGCGTCGATGAAGCCGCCCATTTGGCGGTTCCACAGGCGCGAATATGGGCCGTTGTTGGCGAGCAGCACGCGGTGCGGGCCGTCTTCCAGGATCTTGCCGTTGTCGAGATAGACCACGCGATCCATCCCCGCGATGGTCGACAGCCGGTGCGCGATGGCGATCACGGTGCGGCCCTGCACCAGGGTCCACAGCGCCGACTGAATCAGGTGCTCGCTTTCCGAATCCAGCGATGACGTTGCTTCGTCGAGCACCAGGATGTGCGCGTCCTTGATGAGGGCGCGGGCGATGGCGACACGCTGGCGCTCACCGCCGGAGAGCTTGATCCCCTGCTCGCCTACGATCATGTCATAGCCCTCATCGCGTTCGGCGATGAAGTCGTGTGCGAAGGCCTGACGCGCGGCGTCGTGCACCGACTCTTCCGGCGCCAGCGGCTTGGCGTAGCGGATGTTGTCGCGCACGTTGCGGTGGAACACGCCCGGCATCTGCGGCACCTCGGCGATCGCCTCATTGAGCGAATCCCAGGTGACGTGCGCGATGTCCTGGCCGTCGATGGTGATGCGGCCGTGTTGCGGCTCGAACTGGCGACGCAGCAGGCGCACCAGGGTCGACTTGCCCGCGCCCGACGGCCCGACCAGGCCGACACGCTCGCCCGGCTGGATGTCGAGGTTGAGGTTCTCGAACACCTGGTAACCGTTGGGATGGCGGAAGCAGACGTTCTCGAACCGGATATGACCCTTGGTCACGATGAGCTGCGTCGCGTCCGCCGCATCGACGATCTCGTGCGGGGCGCTGACGAGGTCGAGCGCTTCCGCCAGCGTGCCGTGCTGCTCGAAGTAGTCGAGCATGCGGAACGAGAGATCCTGCACGCCGCGGCCGATCTGGTTCGCCAGCAGGTAGATCATCGTGAAGACGCCGAGCGAGATCGCGCCCGCCAGGATGTCGCGCGCCGTGATCCAGATCAGCGCGATCAACAGGAACAGCGTCGCCGACTGCATGAAGAAGCGCATGCGCAGCAGGAACCAGCGCAGGCGGCGCGAGGCGTTCATCTCATCCGACAGGAAGAACGAGATGAACTTGCGCTCGTAGATCGCCTTGGCGAAGGCGCGCACCAGATCGGCGTTCGACACCGCGTCGATCAGCCGGCCGGTCGAGGTCGAGACCTCGTCGGAGAGCGCCTTGGACAGCACCACGCAGCGCCGCGCCAGGAAGAAGTTCACGGTGAGATACACGGCCGTCCAGATCAGCAGGATCACGGCATAGGTGGGCGCCTGGATCGCCATTAGCACGCCGCCGAGCACGACGAGGCCCGCGACGCGCACGACGTCCATGCAGACGATGCCGAGGATGCCGATGGTCGCCTGACCGGCCTGCTTCACCTTCTGGCCGAGCTTGCCGGCGAAGTTGTCCTGGAAGTAGCGCGGGCTGTGACCCAGCAGGTAGACGAACAGGTATTTCTGCGCGAGCCCGCGCATCCGCGGTCCGGTGTTCAGGTCCACCCAGTCGTACAGCCGGTAGATGCAGGCGCTGCCGAACCAGATCGCCGCCAGCCACAGGATCCACGGCAACACCACGGTGGTGAAGCTGCCATGGGTCTTCACCGCGGCGGTGATCGCGTTGACGAGATGCGAGAACGCCACCGGCGCGAAGGCTTCCACCGATGTGGCGAACAGCGCGCAGCCCGCCATCGCAGCAACCCGGCCGCGAAAATGCGTCGAGATCAGGAACCAGATGAACGCGAAGGGCGTGCCGGGCACGCGCTTCAGCGACAGGGCCTCGTCGAGGGGCTCCTGGTCGTTGACGACCTGCTCGGTTGCGATCTCACGCGGCACGACTCTTCACCCGAGGCGAAAAATGGGGCGCGGAGAATAGGCGCGCCGGATGCGATGGGAAGGGGGTGGAATCGATTTGCCCTGGTTGTGGCAGGAATGCCGCGTGACGGCTTTCAGCGCGGCCAGTTCGGCAACGCAGCATCAAGCCTTTGACCAATCAAGGCCGCACCGGCCGGCGACAGGTGGTTGTCGTCGATGTACAGCGCGTGCCCCGCCGAAAACGCATGGCAGCCTGCCGCGTCGCAGAGATCGGCAAAGGCCGGGTGATAGCGCACCAGCTGCGTACGCGGCAGCACCGCCTGGAACAGGAGGCGGTCGCTCGTCACCAGCGGATCGACGCCGGCCGCCCAGGGTTCCACGACACAGGATCCGGGATCGCGGCCCAGCATCTGCTCGCGCGCGTAGCAATGGGCCGGCGCCTGCGCGAAGACCGGCGTGTTGCCGATCACCACCACCGCGATGTGGTGGGCGATCAACGTGTCCAGCAGCCGGGACATCGCCTGAGAAAACGCCATGGCGGCATTGCCGCCAGTGACGATGCGGCCCTTGTTGAACATCACCTCCCACCGCGCATGCAAGATCACCAGCCGCACCGTCGGCGACTTCAGGATCTGTGCGAGCACGGCCTGGTTGAAGACGCTGCAGCGCGGATAGGCGCCGCCGGATTCCGACGTGACAACCAATCCGGGTACGGGTGGACAGGCGCTGCGGGTGAACTCGCGCAGCGAGAGGTGACGCCTGGCGGCAAAGGCGGATAGCCCCGCCGCCATCATGCGGGCGTGCGAGTCGCCCCAGAGCACCGCCTCGTCGCGGAATGCGCCATGGAAACAATTGGCGGTTCCGTCGCCGGGCTCGCACCAAGCGCCGGACGGGTCCGCCGTCCCTTCGGCATACAGCGCGCGCGCTTGCGGCGCGACGCGCGCGGGAAATCCCTGCGCGACAAGAAAAAGCGCCGCGCCGGCCAGAAGCGGAAGGGCGGCGCCGATCGCGACCGGGAAACTCGCCGGCATGCCGCGCCACGATCCTGCTTGCCGGCGCAAGGGCTGCTCGACGAAGCGCCAGGAAAGAACCGAGGCGGCAAAGGCGGCCAGCAGGACGGCCAGCGCCTCGAGCCGTGTCAGGTCGCGGTTCTCGTGGAGCCGCGCATAGACGAGCATCGGCCAATGCCACAGATAAAGCGAATACGAGATCAGGCCGATGAACACCGGCACCCGCATCGCAAGAACCGCGCTGACAAAATTGCTGCCGCCGTCCGCCGCAAACAGGATCGCCATGGTGCCGAGCGTGGCGCCGATAGCGTTGTAGGGATGATAGCCGGCGAGGCGTCCCGGAAGCGCCACCGCCGCGGCGATCAAGAGGACGCCGATCAGGGCTGTCGCATGGCGCAGCAGGGGCCGGTGGGGCGCCGGCACCGCGTTCGTCGCAAGGAAGGCGCCACCGAGCAATTCCCAGGCGCGGGTCGGAAGCAGGAAGAACGAGACATTGGGATCGATGTGGCGGAACAGGAGGGCGAGCCCCAGCGACAGCACACCAAGCACAGCGATGACCGCCGGGAGCCAGCGCCGGAAGCGCGCCAATCCCATCAGCACCAGGGGCCAGAAGAGATAGAACTGCTCCTCCACAGCCAGCGACCAGATGTGCAGCAGCGGATTCTGACCGGTGTTGCTGTCGAAATAGCTCCGGCCGTGCAGCCAATCGAGGATGTTGGCGTAGAAAAGCACCGAGCCGAGGAGGTTCTTGCCGTAGGCGATCAGTTCGTCGGGCAGAAGGATGAACGGCGCCACCAATGTCGCGGCAGCCAACACCGCGAACAGAGCCGGCAGGATGCGGCGCACGCGCCGGTCGTAGAAGTTGCGCAGCGAGAATCCGGCGCCGTCCTGCGCCCGCAGGATCAGGCCGGTGATGAGATAACCCGACAGCACGAAGAACACGTCGACGCCGACATAACCGGCGGCAAACGGCCAAAGCCCCGCGTGGAAGAAGAGAACCGGCAGGATGGCGACGGACCGCAGGCCGTCGATGTCCTTGCGATGTGCGCCCTGCATGCCGCAACCCGTTTGACGCGGGCGAAGCTAGCCGGGAGTTACTTCACGCGCCAGCCGTTGACCTGATAGCCGCTGGTCCAGATCGCGATGCTGTCGGCGTCGTTCGGACTGGTCTTGCGACGGGTCTGGACGTTGTAGTCCCACCCGCTCTCGCCGTGCAGGATGCGTATGCCGTCCGGTCCAAAACCGCCCAGCAACTCGTTTGCCGTCGCTGGGCGCCAGTGCCCGTTGATCGTGCCCTGCCCGACCGTGTGCCACACGAACGTGCCGTCGCGATTGATGGAGAGCATGCCGCCGGTCGCCGAGACCTCCGGCTTTATGTAGACGTAGCCATCACCCGGCGCGTAGGTAAGCGCGTGGCCGACATACTGCGTGCTCCAGTTTCCGAACACGTTGCCATTGCCGGCATGCGCTGCGAGCGGCGTCAGCGCCACGGCCAATGAAACGACGATCATTTTCCAGATGTGCATCGCGTGCTCCCGAGTCGCTTTTGATCGTACACGGACAATCATGCGCGCAAAGAAAAACCGGCGCGGGTCGCGCGCCGGTTTTCACAAATGATATTCGGAAGCCGCGATCAGGCTTCGGCAGCAGCCTCGTGGTCGACGCGCTCGGCGATACGGGCGCCCTTACCCTGGCGGCCGCGCAGGTAGTACAGCTTGGCGCGGCGCACGCGGCCCTTGCGGACTACGGCGACGCTGTCGACCAGCGGCGAGTAGATCGGGAACACGCGCTCGACGCCTTCGCCGTAGCTGATCTTGCGGACCGTGAAGGCCTCGTTCAGGCCGGCGCCCTGGCGCGCGATGCACACGCCTTCGAACGCCTGGAGGCGCTCGCGGCGCTTCTCGGCCTTGGCCTTCTCGTCATAAGAGACTTCGACGACCTTGACGTTCACCTTCAAGGTGTCGCCGGCGCGGAAATCGGGGAGCGGCTTGGCCCGGACGGCCTTCATCTGCTCGGCTTCGAGCGTCTGCAACAGGTTCATTGGGAAGTCTCCGGACCGGCGAAAGTGTGCAAAAGAGCGGGGCGTATAGCCTAGCCTTTTCGCTTTTCATAGAGGGTCCACAAGTCAGGGCGTCGCGCCTTGGTCAGGCTTTCCGCCTGCTCGCGCCGCCATTCGGCGATTTTCCTGTGATTTCCGCCATTTAGCACCTCGGGAACCAGCCGGTCCTCGACCGTCTGCGGGCGGGTGTATTGAGGGTATTCCAGGAGGCCGTTGGAGAAGCTCTCGTCGGTCGGGGAGTCGGCCGCCCCCAGCACCCCGGGGATCAGCCGGACGGCCGCCTCGATCAGGGCCATGGCGGCGATCTCGCCGCCTGCCAGCACGAAGTCGCCCAGGCTGATCTCCTCGACCGCGCGGGCATCAATGGCGCGCTGGTCCAGCCCCTCGAACCGCCCACAGAGCAGGACGATGCCCGGCCCCTTGGCGAGCTTGGCCACCCGCTCCTGTGTCAGGGGTGCGCCGCGCGGCGAGGGATAGACCAGCGGACGCTTGCCCTTCTTCACCGCGTCGATCGCGGCGATGGCCACGTCGGCGCGCATCACCATGCCGGGGCCGCCGCCCGAGGGCGCGTCGTCCACCTTGCCGTGCTTGCCGATGCCGTGGTCGCGGATGTCGTGCACTTCGAGCTGCCACAGCTTCTTCTGGAGCGCCTTTCCCAGCAGCGAGATTCCGAGCGGGCCGGGAAACATCTCGGGAAAAAGGGTGAGAACCGTCGCCTTCCAGGCCATCAACCGACTCGCGCAGGACCGTTCGCCGCCGGAGCGGCGTTGTGCATGACCCAGCGAGCCATTCTGTGCGGCAGTGCTGCGTCCCCCTCTAGAGGTCCAGCTTGAACCCTTCGTGGGACATTTTGAAGCCCAATCGCCGGTAGAAATCGTGCGCACGGGTGCGCGATTTGTCGGATGTCAGCTGCACCAGCGCACAGCCGCGCGCCCGCGCCATGTCGACGGCATGGCGCATCATGGCCTCGCCAATGCCCTTGCCGCGGTGGTCCGCATGCGTGCGAACGCCCTCGATCAGCGCGCGCGTGGCGCCGTTGCGCGACAGGCCGGTGATGTAGGTGATCTGGAAGCAGCCGGCGATGGCGCCGTCCATTTCGGCGACCATGATGGCATTACGCACATCGCCTTCGATCTGGCCGAAGATCAGATTGTAGCGGTCGAGGTCGCTCGGGTTCTCGCGCCCACGGCCCAGCTCGTCATCGGCCAGCATCGCGACGATGGCGGCAAGGTCCTTGTGACGTGCTTCGCGGATGATGAGGCTCATTCCACGCCGTGCTCGCGCTCGGCTTCGTCGTCGCGCGGCGGGGCGACGACGATGCGGCCCTTGTCGATCTCGATGTGCGGCACGGTTTCCTTGGTGAAGGCGAGCAGCATGGAGTCGCCGCTTGGCTGCTCGATCTCGATCACGTCGCTGGCGCCGTAATTGTGGATCGCCTTCACGACGCCCAGCAAACGGTCATCGCCGTCCTCGGCGCGCAGGCCGATCAGGTCGGCGTGATAGAACTCATCCTCATCGGTCGCGGGCAGCGACGAACGCGGGACGTAGAGCTCGGTACCCTTGAGGGATTCCGCATGCGTGCGATCGGTCACGCCGGCGAGCGCTAGGATGGCTTCATCGGGCTTGGTGGCCCGCGCCGCGGTGACGGTGAATTGGCGGCCGTCCCGCGTGTGTAGGCCGCGATAGCGCGCGAGGGTCTCGGGGTGCTCGGTGAAGGTTTTCACCCGCACCTCGCCCTTCAGGCCCTGCGCGCCGATCACGGCGGCCAGCAACACGTCGCGGGACGGCCCCGCCATTCGTCTTAGCCTTCTGCCGGCGCGGCAGCGGCCTCGGCAGCCTTGGCGGCGGCCGCGGCGCGTTCCTGCGCCTTCTTCTTGGGCTTGGCCTTCTCAGGATTGTTCTTCTTGAGCGGCTGCACGAGGCCCGCGTTGGCCAGGAAGCGGTGGACGCGGTCGGACGCGGTGGCGCCCTTCTTCATCCAGTCCTTCGCCTTGTCGGTGTCGAGCTTCACGCGATCGGCGTGATCCTTCGGCAGCAGCGGGTTGTAGAAGCCGATCTTCTCGATGAAGCGGCCGTCGCGCGGGCTGCGCGAGTCGGCGATCACGATGTTGTAGTGCGGGCGCTTCTTCGTGCCGCCGCGCGCCAGTCTGATCTTCAAAGACATTGGTACTCTCTTCCTTCGTTGAACCGATTGAACCGTTGAACTCTCAGCGCCGGCCCATTCCGCCCGGCGGCATTCCTGGAGGCATTCCGCCGCCGCCGCCGAACAGGGCCGAAAGCCCCTGCATGGCGCGGCCGCCCTTGCCCATCTTCTTCATCACGTCCGACATCTGCCGGTGCATTTTCAGCAGCTTGTTCACTTCGCTGACATCGGTGCCCGAACCGGCGGCGATGCGCTTGCGCCGCGAACCGTTGATCACGTCGGGCTTGCTGCGTTCTTCCTTCGTCATTGAGCCGATGATCGCTTCCTGGCGCGTGAGGATCTTGTCGTCCATGCCCGATTGCGCGAGCTGGTCCTTCACCTTGGCGACGCCCGGCAGCATGCCGAGCACGCCCTGCATGCCGCCCATCTTCTTCATCTGGCGCAGCTGTTCGGCGAGATCGTTCATGTCGAACTCGCCCTTCTTCATCTTCTTGGCGAGCTTCTCGGCCTTTTCCTTGTCGATGGTCTCAGCCGCCTTCTCGACCAAGGAGACCACGTCGCCCATGTCGAGGATGCGGCCCGCCACGCGGCCCGGATGGAACGGCTCGAGCGCGTCGAGCTTTTCGCCCGTCGCGAGGAACTTGATCGGCGCGCCGGTGACCGCGCGCATCGACAGCGCGGCGCCGCCGCGGGCGTCACCGTCCGCGCGCGACAGGATGATGCCGGAGAGATGGACGCGGTCGTTGAAGGCCTTGGCGATGTTCACCGCGTCTTGGCCGGTCAGCGAGTCCGCGACCAGCAGGGTCTCATGCGGCTTCACCTGATCGCGGATCGCCGCGACCTCGAGCATCAACTGCTCGTCGATATGCTGTCGGCCGGCGGTATCGAGGATCAGGACGTCGTAGCCGCCGACTTTTGCTGAGGCCATGGCGCGGCGCGCGATCTCGACCGGGCCCTGCCCCGCGATGATCGGGAGCGTCGGCACGCCCGCCTGCTCGCCGAGGATCTTGAGCTGCTCCATGGCGGCGGGACGGGTCACGTCCAGCGAGGCCATCAGCACGCGCTTCTTCTCCTTGGTCTGGAGCAAGAGGCCGATCTTGGCGGAGGTCGTGGTCTTGCCGGCGCCGTTGAGGCCAACCATCAGGATCGGTGCCGGCGGCGAGCCGAGATCGAGAGTCGCGTTCTCCGCGCCCAGGGTCTCGACCAAGACGTCATGGACGATCTTGATGACCTGCTGGCCCGGCTGGACCGAGCGGATCACGTCCTCGCCGATGGCGCGCGGGCGCACCTTCTCGATGAAGTCCTTGACGACGGGCAGCGCGACGTCGGCTTCGATCAACGCCGTGCGCACCTCGCCCAGTGCGGTATCGACATCGGCCTCGGTGAGCGCACCGCGCCCGCGAAGCTTGTCGAATACGCCGCCGAGGCGGGATTGCAGACTGTCGAACATCCAAACTCCAACCGGTGCAAAGCACGAAAACCCCAGGGGGCGCACCTGCGCTGCCTGGGGGCGATCCTGAGCCGGGCTCAGGACCGGAAGAGCTAGGTCTTCCGGAAGCGGCGGGTTTTAGGCTCCCCACCCCTAAAAAGTCAACGCTGGCGCTATCCGCCGCCGAACAGGAACCCCGCGCCGTCGGCGATGAAGTGGGCGATCATGTTGGAGGCCAGGTCGCGGCGCCAAAGGTACAGCGCTCCCAGCACGATACCGCCAAAAGCCGGCACGATGAGCTGCGCCCAGCCCCAATAACCGACATGGGCATAGGTGAACACCACGACCGACACCAGGAAGGCCACGATCTTGCTGCCGGAGAGTTCCTGCACCCGTTCGATGGCATAGCCGCGGTAGCAGATTTCCTCGAACACCGCGGCGCGCAGCACCAGCAGGACGCGGAACCACAGCGGCGTGTGCAGCAGGGACGCCATCGCGCCCTGGTTCACTTTCAGGTGCAGCGCCGGCATTACGACGGCGAAGATCATCACGATGCCGGCGACCATGACGATGCCGGCGGGGATGCCGAAGGCGAAGCTCTTCCATGTCGGCCATCGCAAGCCGATGGAGGCGAGCTGTCGGCGCTCCGCCAGGAACACATAGGCGAGCAGTATGGCGACGACGAGCCAGAAAAAGACTTCGCGCTCGACGTGGCCGAGCAATGTCGTCTGTGACGCAAGAAAGGGCTTCACCGGCAGTTCCGGCAAGCCGAGCGCAATCAGCAGGCCGATGACGATGATGACGGTGCGCCGATTCAATTCTCGTATCCGGTCTCAGGTTGCGGGCGGTGGCAACAAGGCAACAACGTAGGCAACGGTCGCGAAGCTGCCCAGCGCCGCGCGCACCGCATGATACCGTCCCCAGGCCTTGAGCAAAGCCCGCGTCTGCGGGCCTGCGGCGTCGAGCGGCGTGGCCAGCAGCGCGTCGTTGGTCGGCTTGATGAAAAGCAGAGTCCAGGGCCAGGGCAGCAGCATCAGAAGGGCGCCGACCGCGAACCACGGCGCGCGTGTGTACCACCACGCCCACGCGCCCAGGGCGGTGCCGATCAGCGCGATCGACGCCTGCATGGCGGCGCCCCGCTTGTAGGACGGCTTCCACTCGGTGAGCGCCGCGCGATCGTCGAGCGCCTCGCGCGCGACATGCTCGACGGCAAGTACGTAGATCGCCGCGCCTGAAAATATTGCGGCTACGGTGAGCGCGAGAAGACCGGCAACCATGTGGACCTCCTGTCTGGAGCAACGCCCGGCAGGAGGTCGTGTTCCGTTTGTGCGCTACGGCAACCCCAGCTTCTGCTGGAAGAAGGTGTAGCTCAGCGCCCACATCTCGGCCTGGGCGGCGTTGGTGGCGCCGGGGCCGTGACCGCCTTCGAAGCTCTCGTTGAACAGCACGTCGTGCTTCTGGTCGAGCATCTTGGCCGCCATCATCCGCGCCCAGATCGGCGTCACGCGATCGTCCGACGTCTCGGTGATGAACAGCACCGGCGGATAGGCCGCGTCGGGCTTCACCAGTTGGTAGGCAGAGTACTTCTCTATGAAGGCCCGGTCGGCCGGCTTGTCGGGATCGCCGTATTCCTCGGCCCAGGACGCGCCGGCGCCGAAATGGGTGTAGCGCAGCATGTCGATCAGCGGACGCTGCACCACGACCGCGCCCAGAAGGTCCGGATGCTGGGTCATCGTCACGGTGGTCAGCACGCCGCCATTCGAGGCGCCGACGATGCCAATCTGTTTTGGCGTGGCGACGCCACGTGCGATCAGGTCGCGGCCAACGGCCGCGAAATCGTCGAACGCCTTCTGACGGTTCTCGCGCAGCGCAGCCTGGTGCCAGCGTGGCCCGAACTCGCCGCCGCCGCGGATGTTGGCGACCGCAATGGCGCCGCCGCGCGCGACCCACACCTGCCCAGCGTCGAGCGGGCGGTGCCCGTCGTCCCAGTACCAAGGCGTCAACGACAACTCGAACCCGCCATAGGAATAGAGGATCGTCGGCACCGGACCAGTCGTGCCTTTCTTGCGGATCAGGAAGTACGGCACCTTCACGCCGTCGCTCGATGTGACCCAGAACTGCTCCGCCGTCTGCGTCGCGGCATCGAACAGCGGCGCCTGGTGCTTGATCGGCTTTGGTGCGGACGTGCCGTCGGTCGCATAGAGCGTTGGCGGCGTCAGGAAGCTCTCGTAGCTGAACTGACCCTGCGGACCCCAGGCATTGGTCGCGGCGATTGCGATCGATCCGCCCTTGGGCAGATCGAGCACGGTGTCAGACCATGCGCCCTTCGCAGCGGGACGGAATGCATGCACCGAGCCGGTCACGTCATGGAACACCGCGGCATAGACCGCGTCGCGGCCCGCCCGCACGCTGTCGGCGGTCGAGTGCTCGTCGGGCGCCCAGAGCTGCGTGAAGGTCGGCAGCGTCTTCATCATCACGAACGGCTTCACGGGGAAGGCGATGATCGCCCCTTGCGGGAACGCCTTCGTGGCGCCTTCCGGCAGCCAGGCGTCGCGCAAGGTGAAGATGAGATTGCCTTGCGTGACGCCGCGCAGCGCCGCGCCGGGCGGCAAGGGAAGCTTCATCGTCGTGCCGTCCGGCAAGACGTAGTGATACTCCGCTGTGAAGAATGACAAGCCGCGCACGACCAGCGCGATGGTGCCGTAGGGGCCGTGGTAGACGCGCGGGCTGACCGAGATGTCCCCGGTCGTTCCCTCGAAAACCGTCTTCGCCTCGCTGAGCGGCATGCCGCGCTTCCACAGCTTCACGATGCGCGGATAGCTCGACTTGGTCATCGTGCCGGGACCGAAATCGGTCGCCACCAGCACGGTGTCCGCGTCGAGATAGGCCACGTTCATCTTCGACAAGGGAAGCGCGAAACCATCCTTCACGAAGGTCTTCGTCTTGCGATCGAATTCGCGCACCGTGGTCGCGTCGCCACCGCCGGGCGAGAGCTGCACCAGGCAGCGCGTGCTTTTGGGCGCGCAATCGGCGCCTTGCCACACGAACTGCGCGTGCTCGTCGGCATCCAGCTTGTCGACGTCGAGCAGCACGTTCCAGTGCGGCTCCGGCTTCGCATAGTCCGCGATGGACGTGACGCGCCAGATGCCACGGACGTGCTGTGCGTCCTGCCAGAAGTTGAATGCGTCGCCGTGGTCGAGCTCGACCTGCGGGATGCGGTCCTTGATATCGAGCGACTTCAGCAGGGTGTCGTAGTTCTGCCGGTAGCGCGGATCCGACTTGAGCGCCTTGTCGCTGACGGCATCCTGCCCCTTCACCCAGGCAATGGCTCTGTCGCCATGGACGTCGGCCAGCCAGCCGTAGGGATCGTCCTCGATGATCGCCGCGGACGCGGCGGCAGTTGCCAGGAAAGCAAGGCTCGCGAAGGTAAGTGTGATCGTGCGCACTCGATGCTCCCGAAGGCGGACTAGCCGCGATGAACCAAGACATGGAGGTAGCGCCGCAGCGAATGCAGGTGCTCGCCCCAATGAGTCCCATAGTCAAAACGAAGATGCCAAGCTGCGTCCTCGAGCCCGTTGTGGTCCCATCTCCAAACAGACTGGCTCAGGTCTTGAGCGATATCCGCCAGATCATCGATAGCGTCTCCCATCGTGGGGCGCTGCGAAATGTCTTCCGTCGGATCGCAATCGACATATATCCCAAGCGCGGGAAATGCCTTCGAGGCCAGAGCAGAAAAGCGTTTGTACTCTGCGTTTACGCCTAAGTCGGGCGGCTCACGCGCATCGTCGGGAACATCACCCTCCGGCAGAGAATGAATGGCGAATGCAAGACGATCTAGCGAAAGTGCCAACGCGCGTAGCGCTTCGCCCTCCTGCGCTGGAGGGTGCTCAAGAAGATACAGAAAATCCGTGATCTCTTCGCGCATCGAAGAAGCTCACTTCAGTCCCAACTTCTGGCGCAGGAAGACGAAGCTCAGCGCCCACATCTCGGCCGATTGCTTGTGGTTGGCGGCGGCGCCGTGGCCACCATCGGTGTTCTCGAAGAACAGGACATCGTGGCCCTGCTCTTCCATCCGCGCCGCCATCTTGCGCGCATGCACCGGCGTGACGCGGTCGTCCGACGTTGCGGTGGTGAACAGCACCGGCGGATAGGCCGTGCCCTTGTGCACGTTCTGGTACGGCGAGTACTTCAGGATATAGGCGCGCTCATCCGGCTTGGCGGGATCGCCATACTCCGCCTCCCACGACGCGCCCGCGCCGATATGGGTGTAGGCGATCATGTCGATCAGCGGCACCTGACACACCACGGCGCCCAATAGCTCCGGATGCTGGGTCATTACGGTGGAGACCAGCAGGCCACCGTTCGAGCCGCCCATGATGCCGAGTTGCTTCGGCGTGGTGATGCCGCGCTTTTCGACATCCGCCGCGACCGCCGCGAAATCGTCGAACGCCTTCTGGCGATTTTCCTTCAGCGCCGCCTGATGCCAGGCCGGTCCGTACTCGCCGCCGCCACGGATATTGGCGACAACCCACACGCCACCCTTCTCCAGCCACAGCTTGCCGAAATTGGTCGAGTAGCCTGGGACCTGACTGACCTCGAACCCGCCATAGCCGTACAGCACTGCCGGCGCCGGGCCGGTCAGGCCCTTCGGCCGGATCACGAAATACGGCGCCTTCGTTCCGTCCGATGACGGGGCGAAGAACTGCTCGGTCTGGAGGTTCGACGCGTCGAACCGCGCCGGCAGCGACTTGATCGGCTTGGGCTCGCCATTGCCGCTCTCCGCGAACAGGGTTGGCGGCGTGGTGTAGTTCTGGAACAGGAAATAGGCGTTCGGCGTCCAGTCGTCGGAGCCGATGATCGTCACGGTGCCGCTGGGCGGCATCGTCAGCGTCGTGTCGCTCCACTTGCCGTCGGCGGTCGGCTTGAACGCGTGGACCGTGCTGATCACGTCGCGCATTTCGGTCACGAAGACGGCGTCCTGCGCCGTCGCCACTTCGCCGATCGAGCTGTGCACGTCCGGCGTCGTCAGCACGACGTAGCGCGGTCCGGCCTGCTTCAGCATGAACTCGACCAGGTTGAACGCGATCAGCGAGCCGCGCGGCAGCGGCGTGCCGCCCTGCGGCTTCCAGTCGTCCCGCAGGACGAACAGCAACTGACCCGCATGTGCGCCTTTCAGGTCCGCGCCCTCGGGCAACGGCAGCGGCGTGACCTTGTGGTCCTCGCCGACGACGCCATAGGTCGTGGTGAAGAACGTCACGTTGCGGACGATGAGCGGAAGTTCGCCCTCGGGTGTGTGATAGACGATCGGCGACACGCCCACATCGTCCGCCTTGCCTTCGTAGATCGTCTTGGCGCTCGCCATCGGCGTGCCGCGCTTCCACAGCTTGACGATGCGGGTGTAGCCGGACGTCGTCATCGAGCCCGGACCGAAATCGGTGCCGAACAGCACCTCGTCATGGTTCAGCCAGGTGATGGACGATTTGGCTTCGGCGAGTTCGTAGCCGCCCTTCACGAACGACCGGCTCTTCACGTCGAACTCGCGCACCACCACGGCATCGCCGCCGCCGCGCGACAGGTTGACCAGGCAGCGATCCTGCTCCGGCAGGCAGTCCGCGCCCTTCCAGACCCAGTTCTCCTTCTCATCCGCCGACAGCTTGTCGACGTCGATCAGCACCTCCCAGTGCGGCGTCGCGGTCGCGTAGTCGGCGACCGTGGTCTTGCGCCACACACCCTTGGGGTTGGTGGCGTCCTGCCAGAAGTTGAACACCACGCCGTGATCGACCGTGGGATAGGGAATGCGATCGGTCGCATCCATGATCTTCAGGACCGCGTCATAGTCCTTCTGGTATGACGGATCGGCCTTCAGCGTGGCCGTCGCGCGCGCGTTCTGCTCCGCCACCCAGGCGAGCGGCTTGGCGCCATGCACATCTTCCAGCCACACATAGGGATCGTCCACGCTATCCGCTCCTTTGGCCGCCGCCGCGAGCACCAACGCCGCGCACAATGCGATCCATGTTCCCCGTTTCATTCCGTTCCCCCGCAGCCTATATACCGGCCTATGACGCCGTTCCTGAAAATGCACGGTCTGGGCAACGATTTCGTCGTCTTCGACGCGCGAAAGCAAGCCCTCGTGCTCGATGATGACACGGCACGCGCGGTGGCGGATCGCCGCTTCGGCATCGGCTGCGATCAAGTCATCGTCATCGAGAACGGGCGCGGCGACTTCGATGCCGTGATGAAGATCAAGAATGCAGATGGCGGCGACGTCGAAAGTTGCGGCAACGCCGCGCGCTGTGTCGCGAAGTTGCTCATGCAGGAAACTGGCAAGGTGTCCGTGAAGATCGACACCTTGGGCGGCCCGCTGTTCTGCACCGACGCGGGCGGCGGCAATGTCACGGTTGATTGGGGCGAGGCGCGCACCAACTGGGACCAGGTCCCGCTGGCGCAACCCACGGATACCAACCTGTTCGAGCTCAACGTCGACGGCACGCGCCATGAAGCCAGCGCCGTCTCGATGGGCAACCCACATGTCGTGCTGTTCGTGGACGACGCCGACACCGCGCCGGTCGACACGCTTGGCCCGGTGATCGAGAAGCATCCGATGTTCCCGGCACGAACCAACGTCGAGTTCGTCTCGCTGCATCGCGACGACAGGTTGCGCATGCGGGTGTGGGAGCGCGGCGTCGGCATCACCGAAGCCTGCGGCAGCGGCGCCTGCGCGGTGGCCGTGGCGGCATTCCGGCGCGGTCTGACCGGCCGCAAGATGCAGGTCGTCCTCGACGGCGGCGAGCTGGAGCTCGAAATCCGCGACGGCGACGACCACGTATTGATGACTGGCCCCGCGACGCTCGCGTTCAAGGGCGAGACCGATCTGAAAGCGCTCGGCCGGTGAGCACGGACATTGTCACGTTCGGTTGCAGGCTCAATGCCTATGAGTCCGAAGCTATCCGCGCCCGCGCGGCCGAAGCCGGCCTCGATGACGCCGTGATCGTGAACACGTGCGCCGTCACCGCCGAAGCGGTGCGCCAGTCGCGCCAGACCATCCGCCGCCTACGCCGCGAACGGCCGGGCGCGAAGATCGTGGTCACCGGTTGCGCCGCGCAGACAGAGCCGGGCACCTACGCCGCGATGGCGGAGGTCGATCTGGTGCTGGGCAACCAGGAGAAGCTGCGCGCCGCGTCCTTCGCGGAACCCGGCGCGCGCATCCGCGTGAACGACATCATGTCGGTGCGCAAGACCGCCGGACAGATGGTCGACAGCTTCGAAGGACACACTCGCGCCTTCCTGGAAGTGCAGAACGGCTGCGACCACCGATGCACCTTCTGCATCATTCCTTTCGCCCGCGGGAATTCGCGCAGCGTGCCGATGGGCGCGGTCATCGCGGAAGGCCGCCGCCTGACAGATGCCGGTTTCCCGGAGCTGGTGCTGACCGGCGTCGATCTCACCGCCTATGGCGCCGACCTGCCCGGAGCACCCACGCTGGGTACGCTGGTGCGCAAGATCCTGAAGCTGGTGCCGGCGGTGAAGCGTCTGCGCCTCTCCTCCATCGACTCCATCGAGGCCGATCCCGAACTGCTGCGCGCCATCGCCGAAGAAGAGCGGCTGATGCCGCATTTCCACCTCTCGGTGCAGTCCGGCGACGACATGATCCTGAAGCGCATGAAGCGCCGCCACACGCGCGCCGACACCATCGCGTTCTGCGAGACCGTGCGCCGCGCCCGCCCCAACGCGGCCTTCGGCGCCGACCTGATCGCCGGCTTCCCCACCGAAACCGACGAGATGTTCGAGAACACGCTGAACCTGATCGGCGAGGCAGGCCTCTCCATCCTGCACGTCTTCCCCTTCAGCCCGCGCACCAGCACACCCGCCGCGCGCATGCCGCAAATGCCGAAGGCTGTCGCGAAAGATCGCGCCGCCCAACTGCGCGCGCGCGGCCAAGCCCAGATGGCGGCACGCTTCGCGGGATTGAACGGCACCACGCAGACCTTGCTCGTCGAGCGCGGCGGCATCGGCCGCACCGAGTGCTTCACTCCGGCGCGGATCGTTGCCGAGCCCGGCACGTTTATGACAGCGCGCATCACCGGCGCGGCGCACAACCAACTCCTGGCACAGGCAGCATGAGAGACTTCGGCGAAGCGCCGCCACCACCCACCTTCTTCGAGCGGCTCAAGGCCGGCCTGTCGCGCTCGACCGGCGGCCTGACGGATTCCATCGGCAAGGTCGTCGCGCACCGCAAGCTCGACGCCATGACCATCGGCGAGCTCGAAGAGGCGCTGATCAAAGGCGACCTTGGTCCCGCCGTCGCCGCGCGGCTCGCCAAGGCCGTCAGCGACAAGGGTTTCGGCGCCGACGTCAGCGACTACGACATCCGCGAGACCCTGCGCGCTGAACTGCTCAAGGTCCTGAAGCCCATCGAGCAGCCGCTGCACGTTACCGATGACCACAAGCCCTTCGTGATCCTGGTCGCGGGCGTGAACGGTGGCGGCAAGACCACCACTATCGGCAAGCTCGCCAAGAAGTTCGCCGCCAACGGCGCCAAGGTGATGCTGGCCGCCGGCGACACCTTCCGCGCCGCGGCCATCGAGCAGCTCGCGGTCTGGGGCCAGCGCACCGGCGCGGAGGTGATCGCAAAGGCCACCGGCGCAGATGCCGCCGGCCTCGCCTTCGAGGCGCTGGAGAAGGCCAAGGCCGCGGGCAAGGACGTGCTCCTGATCGACACCGCCGGCCGCCTCCAGAACAAAGCCGGCCTGATGGCTGAGCTGGAGAAGATCGTCCGCGTGATCCGCAAGCTCGACCCCACCGCGCCCCACGCCACCCTCTTGGTGCTGGACGCCACCACCGGTCAGAACGCGCTGGGCCAGGTCGAGGCGTTCAAGGGCGTCGTCCCACTGACCGGCCTGGTGATGACCAAGCTGGACGGCACCGCCAAGGGTGGCATCCTGGCCGCGCTTGCCCAAAAATTCGCCATTCCGGTCCACTACATCGGCGTGGGCGAAGGGGCGGATGACCTCCAGCCGTTCAATGCCGACAATTTCGCCAAGGCGCTCACGGGGGCCCGATGAATCCGCAACTGCGCCGCCTCCTGTTAGACCTTGGTCCACTGGTCATCTTCTTCGGCGCGTTCCAGTTTTTCGGAATCTTCGTCGCGACCGCGGTGTTCATTCCCGCGATCCTGATCGCGCTGGGCGCGGGTTGGTACCTGGAGCGCAAGCTGTCGCCGATGGCGATCGTGACGGCGCTGATCGTCGTCGTGTTCGGTGGACTGACGCTCTACTTCAAGAACGACACCTTCTTGAAGATGAAGCCGACGGTGATTTACCTGATGTTCGCCTCGGCGCTGCTGGGCGGGCTGATGTTCAACCGCCTTTTCATCAAGTACGCGCTGTCATTCGAATTCGAGCTGCCGGAGGAGACCTGGCGCAACCTGACCTGGCGCTGGGGCATCTTCTTCATCGCCCTCGCCGCGCTCAACGAAATCGTGTGGCGCAACTTCTCCACCGGCAATTGGGTGATCTTCAAGGTCTGGATCATTTTGCCGCTGATCTTCCTGTTCGGCGCTGCACAAGCGCCGCTGCTGCTCAAGCACATGAAGTCGGACGACACGCCTGCCGCGTGAAATCGATCACACCGAATGCGTGATTGTCCGCGCGAGACAATTCACCGCGGCGGGAAATTTCCATTCTCGCCCGGCGGGTTGGAGAACGGCGCGAAGGCGCGCTGATCTTTCGTTTCATGCCAGTGTTTCAACGCCCAATGCACGCTGGGGAAGGCAATCTCCGTCCACGGAATATCGTCCCACGAAAACAGCGCCGTTTCGAGGCTTTCCGCACCCGCACCAAACTTTTCTTTTTCAAGGTGGGCGCGATACATGAGTTGCACCTGGCTCAGCCGCGGTATGGAATAGACGGCGAGCAACGCATCAAGAACGATCTCGCACTCCGCTTCCTCACGCGCTTCCCGGCGCGCACCTTCTTCGGGTGTTTCGTGTTCTTCCAGATAACCGGCCGGTAATGTCCAGAACCCTTTGCGCGGTTCGATGGCACGGCGGCACATCAAGATTTGGTCCCGCCACGTAACGACTGATCCCACAACGATTTTCGGATTTGCGTAGGCGATATGTCCGCAGTCGCCGCAGACATAACGTTCCAGCGTGTCTCCGTCCGGCACACGGCGCACGAAACGTGCGTTGGGCGGCGGCGGAATTGGTCTCTTCGTTTCGCTCATGCGGAAGAAAGCTTGGCGCGGGTGCAACGGAAAAAAAAGATCAATCCGATTCTTTGCGTTGCCAAGGCCCTGAAAAACGCGATAGAGAAACTTTGACGGGACCGGGGAACGTCTAGTCTAATCACTAGCGAGCAATGCCCGTAAGCATGGGCGCCTGACAATCGAAGAACGGTGGCACAACCATCCGATTGTCATGCAGGGGTATTCGAATGAGCAAGAGCCAGCGCAAGGCGAATGGGAGCTTCGATCTGTCGGAGTCGCCGTCGCACCTGCTCAAGCGCTGCACGCAATTCTTCGGCGACCTCTACGCACACGAGATCGGCTCGAGCGAACTCACCAAGCAGCAGTTCACTCTTCTCGCAGCACTCGAGCACAATGACGGCGCGAGCCAGACCGCCCTGGTCGACATCACCGGCATCGATCGCTCGACACTCGCTGAGATGGTCCGCCGGATGCTGGAGAAGGGTCTGCTCGGCCGCGAACGCACCGAGGAAGATCAGCGCGCGAACTCCGTCGTGATCTCCGCTGTCGGCCGCAAGGCGCTGAAGACCGCGCGCACCGCATCCGAGCGCGCCGAGAAGGCGATGCTCGATGCGCTGCCGCCAGCCGAGCGCCAGCGTTTCGTGAAGCTGCTCGCGACGGTTGCCAGCGCGGGCGAAGCCTATGCGGCGAACGGCCATGCCACGCCGCGCGGCAAGAGTCGCCGCAAGCGGGTCTAAACCCCTATAATCACACGCGAATGTCGATATTTCCGCCCAGCACACCGGCGGCGCCATAGGCTGTTGCCGGTGCTTGCGCCGGGGCCGTAGCGGCGGGTTTTGCCGGCGCGGCGGCCTGCTTGAAATCGATCGCAGCGAAGGCGTCGGTTTCCTTCACGCCCTTTTCCTTCGCCAGCGCCTGCGCGAACTGCGCGGCTGCATCGGGCGACGGCTTCGCCACGCCGCGCGCGAGTTGCTGCGAGGCGATGATCAGATTGGCGGCGCTGAGCTGCATGGCCCGCAGCCTGCCAAAACATGGTTTCGGAAGTCTTACTTCTGCAAAGCCCTGATCGCGGGAAGCACTTGCTGGTTGAGCATCGCCTCATCCATCGGACCGAAGCGTCCGCGGATCACGCCGTGCGTGTCGATCAGGAAGGACTCCGGGACTTTCGAGATGCCCCACCAGATGCCGGCGCGGCCGTCGGCGTCCAGACCGACGCGCTCGAACGGGTTGCCGTATTCGTCGAGGAAGGCGCGCGCCGCATCCGGCTTGTCCTTGTAAACGAGGCCGATCATCCGGACGCCATGTTCGCGCGCCAGTTGCGCAAGAACCGGCGCCTCTTCGCGGCACGGGATGCACCAGGAGGCGAACACGTTGACCAGCGTGATGCGACCCCGCAGGTCGGCCGGGCCGAAGCCCTGAGCGCGCGTGTCGAGCGGCGGCAGGGTCACATTCGGGGCCGGTCCCCCGTTCAGGACGGTTGGAATTTCATCGCCGCTCCCATGGCGAAGGCCGATGAAGAGAACGATCGCGATCGCGACGAACAAGGCCGCCGGAACGATGAAGCGCAGCCGGCTCACGGTTTCTCCAGCGCCGCAAGGCGTGCCCGCGCCCGACGCCAGGCGCGCATCGTCAACACGGCCGCACCACCGAGCAGCACCGCACTGACCCCGTAAGCCGGCCAAATGAACGCGCCGTATCCGCCCATGGCAAGAAATTCGCTCATGCCGCCCCACCCAGGAGAAGCGAGCGGGCCCGCCGCTCCAGGATTTCGGTTCGTATACGGACGGTCCACAGCGCGAAGAACAGGAGCGTGTAGCCCACCGCCATCAGCCCTAGAGGCCACAGGAACACCGCTGAGATGCGCGGTCCTCCGGCCCGGACGATGCTCTCGCCCTGGTGCAGCGTGTTCCACCAGTCGACGGAGAATTCGATCACCGGGAGGTTCACCGCGCCCAGCAGCGCCAGCACCGCGGCGGCGCGTGCCGCGCGAACCTCGTCCTCGATCGCATTCCACAGCGCGATGTAGCCCAGGTAGAGAAACAGCAGCAGCAGGAACGAGGTCAGCCGCGCATCCCATACCCAATAGGCGCCCCACATCGGGCGCCCCCACAGAGATCCGGTGATCAACCCGAGCAGCGTGAATACGGCGCCCAGCGGCGCGGCCGTTTTGGCAGCCACGTCCGACAGCGGATGGCGCCACACCAGGCTGAACAGCGAGGTCAGGGCGAGGAGGCCGTACGCCATCATCGCCGTCCACGCCGCCGGCACGTGCAGGAACATGAGCTTGACGGTATCGCCCTGCTGGTAGTCCGGCGGCGCCAAGAAGCCGAGCACCAGTCCGGCGCCCAGCGACACCACCGTGATCGCCGTCAGCCACGGCAGGAATGCCGTGCTCGCGTCCATGAACCGCTTGGGGTTGGCGAAAGCGAACATCGCGCGTCTCTAGGCCCGGTTGCCGTGCATGTCGATCATCCTGCGAGCCCCTATCCTGCGAGATTGAGCCGCACGGCGGCGCCGGCAGCAAACGGCGACAGCGCGGTGGTGGCGACCGAGAACGCCGCCAGGAACAGCAGCGCGCCGCTCGACAATCCGTCCAGCGCGCCCTGCACCGCGCCCGAACCGAAAATCACCGCCGGCGCCAGCAGTGGCAGGACGAGCAAGGGCAGGATCAACCCGCCGCGACGGATCGACAGCGTGAGACCGGCCCCGATCGCGCCGAGCGCGCTCACCGCCGGCGTGCCGATCGCGAGCGAAGCGGTCAGCACGCCCGTTGCCATCGGCGGCAGGCCGAACATCACCGCCAGCAGCGGCGACAGCACGGTCAGTGGCAAGCCTGTGGTCAGCCAGTGCGCCGTCATCTTGGTGGCCGCGATGGTTTCGAGCGACAGCGGCGACAGCGCGATGACGTCAAGCGATCCGTCCTCGAAGTCCGCCTGAAACATGCGATCGAGCGACAACAGCGCCGCAAGCACCGCCGCGACCCACAGCACGCCGGCCGCCACGCGCATCAGGAGCCGCAGGTCCGCACCGACACCGAGCGGCACCAGCGTCGCGACCGCTGCGAAAAACGCGAGCGCCAGCGCGGCGCTCCCGCCCGCGCGCGTCGCCAGCCGGATATCCCTCAGGAGCAGCGCGACGATCATGCCGCCGCTCCCAGCGTCAGCGTCGGACCGGCGACACCGAGCGCTTCGTGCGTCGCCGCGATCACCAGGCCGCCATACATCGTGTGCGCGCCGATCAGGTCGAGTGCCTGCTTGCGGCCCTCCGCATCGAGCGACGACAGCGGTTCGTCCATCAGCCAGATCGGGCGCTCGGCGATCTTGAGCCGCGCCAGCGCCAGCCGCTTCTTTTGTCCTGCCGAGAGATACCCGCATGCCAGGTCGGCCAGCCGCGCCAGCCCCACTGCCGCCAGCGCCGCATCGACATCGGCGCGCGTGCCGTACAACCGGGCAAAGAAGGTCAGGACCTCACGGGGCGTGAGCTGTGCCTTGGCGGCGTCCTGATGTCCGAGCCAGGCCACGCGGCGGGCGCGGTCGTCGGTGTCGGTCTCGGCCTCGTCATTCGCGACCAGCGCGATCGTCCCACCGGCCGCAGGCAGCAGCCCCGCGAGTACCCGCAGCAGCGAAGACTTGCCCACGCCGTTCGGTCCTTCGAGGCTCAGCACCTGCCCCGCCGCGGCGCGGAAACTCAGATCGCGAAACAGCACGCGCTGCCCGCGAATGCAGGTCAGATGCCGGACATCGAGATACTGAAGAGGGGTCATGAAAACGCTTCGGCCTCGCCCTTCGGAAGCGAAGAGCGAGGCCGAGCATATACACGAAGTTCAGCCTGCGATGTACTGCGCGCCGTTGACCGTCATGGTGGCGCCCGTGATGAAGGCGGCGTCGTCGCCGGCCAGGAAGCAGGTCATCTTGGCGATCTCGTCCGCCTTGCCCAGGCGCCCGACCGGGATCGTGGCGATGATGCCCTGCAGCACTTTCTCCGGCACCGCCTGGACCATCTCGGTGTCAATGTAGCCGGGGCAGATCACGTTCACGGTGATGCCCTTCTTGGCCGTCTCCTGCGCCAGCGCCTTGGTGAAGCCGATGATGCCGGCCTTGGCGGCGGAGTAGTTCGTCTGCCCCATCTGGCCCTTCTGGCCATTGATCGAGCTGATGTTGATGATGCGGCCGAAATTGCGCTCGCGCATGCCGTCGATCAGCGGGCGGCACATGTAGAACATCGAGGAGAGGTCGATGCGGATGACATCGTCCCACTGCTCCTGGGTCATCTTGTGGAGCATGCCGTCCTTGGTCACGCCGGCGTTGTTGACCAGGATGTCGATCGGGCCGAGCGTGCCCTCGACGTCTTTCAGGCCTGCGGCGCAGGCGGCGGCATTGCCGACGTCCCACTTGAACACCGCGATGCCGGTTTCGGCCTTGAACTTGGCGGCGGCTTCGTCGTTGCCGGCGTAATTCGCCGCGACCTTGTAACCGCAATTCTTGAGCGCGACGGCGATCGCGGCGCCAATGCCGCGCGTTCCGCCGGTGACCAATGCTACCCGTGACATGTCTTCGAAGACTCCCCGTGAGCGTGCGATGTGGTTTTTGTTTATTTAGAACACATAGCCTGCCCAAACGGCAGCAAGCAATATTCTGCCTCTGCGACAGAGTAGCTTGACATTTTCGTGCCGTAGAAAAGGCAGCGGCGGGGTCACCCCCGCCGGCCCACCCTTCAAAAGTTGAATTCAATTCGGCCCTAAGCCCTTAGCGCTCCACGCACATCGCGATTCCCATGCCGCCGCCGATGCACAGCGTGGCAAGGCCCTTGTGGGCGTCGCGGCGCTGCATCTCGTGCAGCAAGGTCACCAACACGCGTGCGCCCGACGCGCCGATGGGATGACCGATGGCGATGGCGCCGCCGTTCACGTTCACCTTGTTGGTGTCCCAGCCCATGTCCTTGTTCACCGCGCAGGCCTGCGCCGCGAAGGCTTCATTGGCTTCGACGAGGTCGAGGTCGGAGGCCTTCCAGCCCGCCTTCTCCAGCGCCTTGCGCGAGGCCGGGATCGGGCCCGAGCCCATCACCTTCGGATCCACGCCGGCCTGCGCCCACGACTTGATCTTGGCGAGCGGCTTGAGGCCGCGCTTCTTCGCCTCGCTCGCACTCATGAGGACCAGTGCGGCCGCACCGTCGTTGATGCCGGACGCGTTGGCCGCCGTAACCGTGCCGTCCTTCTGGAACGCGGGCTTGAGGCCCTGCATCGCTTCCAGCGTGGCGCCGTCGCGGATGTATTCGTCAGTATCGATGACCTTCTCGCCCTTGCGCTCCTTCACGGTGACGGGGGCGATCTCGTCCTTGAACTTGCCGGCCTTCTTGGCGGCTTCGGCCTTGTGCTGCGAGGCGACGGCGAAGGCGTCCTGCTGCTCGCGCGTGATCTGCCATTCGCGGGCGACATTCTCGGCCGTGACGCCCATATGGTAGCCGTTGAACGCGTCCCACAGCCCGTCCTTGATCATCGTGTCGATGAAATCGAGGTTGCCCATCTTCTGGCCCGCGCGCAGGTAGGCCGCGTGGGTCGACTGGCTCATGGACTCCTGTCCGCCAGCGACCACGATGGCGCTGTCGCCCTGTGCGATCGCTTGCGCGCCCAGCGCGACGGCGCGCAGGCCCGAGCCACACACCATGTTGACCGACCAAGCCGGCGAGCCTTGCGGCACGCCCGCGGCCATCGACGCCTGACGCGCCGGGTTCTGGCCCTGCGCCGCCTGCAACACCTGGCCGAGGATGACTTCAGAGACTTCCTCCGGCTTCACATTGGCGCGCTCCAGCGCGGCCTTGATCGCGACCTTGCCAAGGTCGGCAGCCGACACGTTGGCGAACGACCCATTGAAGGCCCCAACCGGGGTGCGGGCACCCGAAACGATGACGACTTCTTCCACCAGGACCTCCCAGGAATTTTCGGAATTTGTGTACGCGAAGAAAATGCCGCGAATGCGAGCATCGGTAAACAGGTCGAAATAGACGTATCATTTCAGCGGCTTAGAAAAGACTGCTTCTGCAACTTGTTGTTGCGGATGCTCAACACCCACTTTACAGCACAGTTCATGTGATGTTGTTTAGGCGCCCATCGAGCGCCCGAAGAGGCGTGAAACGCCCCTCGAATCAAAGAGATACCGCGTGTCCGAAGACAGCCCCAAGGCGGAAGCGCCCGTCGTCATCAAGAAGTACGCGAACCGCCGTCTCTACAACACCCAGACATCGAGTTACGTGACGCTCGACCATCTGGCGTCGATGGTGAAAGAGGGTACCGAGTTCGAGGTGCGCGATGCGCGCACCGGCGAGGACATCACGCGTTCGGTCCTCACGCAGATCATCTTCGAGGAAGAGGCCAAGGGACAGTCGCTCCTGCCCATCAAATTCCTGCGGCAGCTCATCCGGTTCTACGGCGACAGTCTGCAATCCTTCGTGCCCGGCTATCTCGACATGAGCATGGAAGGCTTCACCAAGAATCAGGAGCAGATGCGCACCCGCATGCAGGAAGCGTTCGGCGGCTCCAGCAACATGATCGAGAACATGACGCGCCAGAACATGGCAATGTTCGAGCGCGCGATGTCGATGTTCTCGCCCTTCGCGGCGCAGGCGCGGCGCAGCGATGACGACCACAAGACGAATGGCGCCGGTGAGACGAAGGCCAAGCCGTCGGAAGAGATCAGCGAGCTGAAGAGCGAGATCGAGGCGATGCGCAAACAGCTCGCCGAGTTGAGCCAGCGAAAATGACCCCGGCGCGCGGTTTCGCGTGCGCGTTGCTTCTCCTGCTTTTGGCACCAGTCCTTTCCGCCGCCGACGAACCGGTCCCACCAGCCTGGTCGGAGCGCGGCGTGTTCGTGTTCGGATACCTCACCATCGATTTTCAGCGGCACACCGCGGTTACGGTGCCCGATCGCGCAATCGGGATGTTCGGCGGGCTCATCAACTGTTCGAACGACGACTACTACTGTGCCAAGTCCCGCCATGTGAGCCTCGTACTGCCCAAGGTCTGCAGGCCGCTCAAGGTCGGTGACAGCTTCATCCTTGCCGGTGTCACGACCACAGTGCTTGCGGAGGTATCCAACGGCTTGGCCAATATCGGCATTCACTCCATGGGACCGAAATCGGAATACCTGCTTGGGGACGACACCATGCCGGACAAGATTTATGTCTATTGGGGCACCGGCGGCATTACGAGAATCTATGACGGCCTGGGCACAAATCTGGTCCAGCGCGCCCGTGCTGGAGAGCCTATCGCCGACGACCAGCATCGCTTTTTCGCAAACGGCCTGCTGACGCTCGACCCGTTCGGTCCCTGCCGCCCGGCGCGCTAGCGCTTCAGCCAGTCCGGCGAGATTTCCGGTTCGCCGAAGAAGAAGCCCTGGAAGTAGTCGACGCCCATCGCTTCGAGAAGCTGCGCGTCTTCCTCGGAGCCGACCCACTCGGCCACGACCTTCAGGTTGAAGCTCTTGGCCAGCCCCACCAGCGTGCGCACAAACACCTGGTTGTCGGGCGATTCCGACAATCCCTTGATGTATGCGCCGTCGATCTTGACCATGTCGACGTGCAGCATCTGCAGGTTGCGGAACGAGGTGTAGCCAGCGCCGAAATCGTCGATCGCCACCGTGGTGCCGAGCTCGCGCAGCTGCGAGACGAACTGCGCGTTCTCCTCGAAGTGGTTGAGCGCGGCGGTTTCGGTAAGCTCCACGTCGAGACGGTCGGCGATCTGCTTGTTGGCGCGAACATAGTCGACGAAGCTGTTGAGCCAGGACGGGTTGCCCGCCGCGGTGCCGGACACATTGACGCCGATGCGCACGTCGGGATTGGCCTTGAGCGTCGCAACCACCATCTCGAGCGCGCGGCGATCGACAAGACTGATGATGCCGAGCTGCTCCGCCGCGGGGACGAACTGGCCGGCAGTCGCGATGGTGCCGTCGACCCGCTGCATGCGCAGGAGGCTTTCGTATTTGAACACTTCGCGCGACTTCGCGTGGATGATGGGCTGATAGGCGAGACGCAGGCGGTCGTCGTTCAGCGCCTGCATCACCTCGTCCGCGATCGCCATCAGGCGCAGACGGGCGCCCTCGCGCAGCGGTGACTTCTCGTAGGCGGCGAAGCCGTCGCGGCCGGCGCTGCGCGCCTTGTCCAAGGCTTCCTCGGCGCGGAGCATCGCTTCCTGGCTGGTGGCGGCGCCAGTCGGCAGCCAGACCGCGCCGACCGAGCTGGTCGCCGAAACCTGGCCGCAGCGCGTGTCGATGACGTTGCTGCGCACCGCGCGGCGCAGGCGCTCCGCGACCACCGCGATCTCGCGCTCCGAGCAGTTCTTCAGGATCACGCCGAACTTGTTGCCGGCGGTGCGGCCGATGATGTCGGACGCGCGCAGCGTGCGCGCCAGCCGCTCGCCCGCCGCGACGATCACCTCGTCGCCGGCGTCGAAGCCGTAGCCGTCGTTGATCATCGCCAGGCGATCGATCGAGGCGACGATGAAGGCACAATGCCGGTCTTCGGCGCGCGCCTTGTCGATGGCCTGCGCCAGCTCGGTGCGCAGCGCGTTGCGGTTCAAATGCCCGGTCAACTCGTCGCGCGTCGCGAGATAGGTGAGACGCTGCACCTCGCGCTGATGCTCGGTGGTGACGCGGACAAGGCCGCACAACCGTTCGGTCGCGCCGCTGATCGTTGCCATGCGCACGCCGATCATGGTCAGCCAGATCGAACCCATCGCGGTCGAGGCTTCGAGCGCGATCTCGAAATTGGAATCCTGTCCCGACCGCGTTTCGATCAGTTGCGTCAGGCGTGCGCGCGATTCCGGGCTCAGCCAGGAATGGAACGCGCTGCCGCGCTTCAGGCGCTTGTGATCGTGATGATAGGGAAGGATGTCGATGGCGCCGTGCCATTCGACGTGGTCGTCGGCGACCGTCCAGTCGAAACTGGCGACGCTCGAGGCCAGCAAGGCCAAGCGAATCCGTTCGGCCTGCTCGGATGCGCTGAGCGCATCGAGACCGTCTGCAGGCTTCTTCTGAAGCAGCTGACTCACCAGATCACCATTTCCCACCAGCCGATTTTTCGGCCTTGTTGGCGGTCATCATGCGGTGAGGGAGCTTAAAAATGTCGTAATCGCTCCCGTTTCGGGTAATGGGGGAACGGCGCGGCGCGGGGTTTGCCTAAGAACCCGTTATGAGCATCGCGCCGGTCCTCATGCCCCATTCCAGCGTCAACGCCATCCGCGTTGTCGAGCCCGCGCACGCGTCCGCAAACACCGCATCGAACGGCCCTTTCGATGGTGAATCAGTCTACGATGAGCGCGTCGCGCAACGTCGCGCCGCTGACCGCCGGAAGTCCGCAGTGTCCCAGAACGGCACGTCCGATTTCGCACCGCTTTGGCACGGGCCGATGCTGTCGCCGACTTTCGTCGCCCAGGTACTAGGACAAGTCCTGATGGACAATCGCCCGCAGGCGTCAGCGCCGTCCGCTTATCGCAGCGGGACGCAGGTCGGCAGCGGCAGGGTGCTCAATCGCGCGCTCTGAGCGGGCCAGCGCCAGCGCCGTGCCCAGCAGGCCTGCCGACAGGAACAGCAGGAACGCCACGCCACCGCGCTCCAGGACGAACACCGATTGCGCCGCGAGCAGGCACAGCGCCGCGAGCGCGCCCTGCACGGCCGCGACCCGCGCCGCATCGAACTGGCGCAAGCAGACCAGCAGCAGCGCAACAGCCGCGATCACCGCGGCGCCGAGCGAGAACATCGCGAGCCCCGTGACGGCGCTGACGATCCCGCACAGGCTGACGCCGGCCAGCAGCACCGACGCCACCGCGGGCAGCAGCGCGCGCTCGAATCCGGCAAGCGCCGCCAGCGCCAGAACGGCAATCGCGATCGGCAGGACCAGGAGCGTGACCGCAGTGGCGGCGGGAGTGAGCGCGGCGATGGCGCCGGCGGCAAGCAAAACCGCGGCGAACCGCACCTGCACGCGCGCCGGCGGCCGCGCGCCGGCCGCGACGAGCCAGGCCGCAACGGTTGCCGCGAGCAGGAGCAGCGGTGTGACGAGCGCGGTCATGGCGTGCGCGCCTTCAGTTCGAGCAGCAGCGTCTTGATCTCATCGAGCGTGCGTTCGACGCGCGCCAATCGCGCACCGAACTCAGTGGCATCGGGCGGTGCGTCCTTCGGGACCGGCGTCGAAACACCGGCGCGGTTCGCGATCTCCTGCGCAGGCACGGACAGCAAGGCCGACAGCAACCGCACGTCGTTGGCGGAGAGTTCGCGCTGGTCCTTCCAGACTTCCGCGATCTGCGTCGCATCGAGACCCAGCGCCGTCGCGACATCGGCGCGGGTCAGTGCGACCGCAGCCAGCCGCGCGTCAAACCAGTGCGAATCGAAGAACAGCGCCATCAGGCGCACAGTTTACCGCAGGATGGGGATTCGACGCGATCAGTGCGCCGGGTAGTAGGCCGGCCGGCTCAGATAGCTGGCGCCGAGCACATGGCCGTAGCCACCCTGCTGCACCACGATGGCGACGCCGTCATGCGGCAGGCCCGCCATCGCCGAGCGCGGCAAGGTCAATGTCAGCGGCTGGCCCTTGAACACGCCCACGGCGCGCAGATCGCCGACCACGTTGTGATAGGTAATGGTATGGCCCGCATTCTCGCCGGCCGCGACGTTCACGCTGACCTGCGAGCGCAGGTGGAACATCCACACCGTGGCGTTGTGCAGCCCGGGCGCCGCGCCGATATCGATGCGCATCTCGTTCGGGTTCTGCACCACGTTGACCGGCACGTTCACGTCGACCGGCATGGGGGGCGCGCCGGGCGTGACCGGCGGCACCATGGTGGCCGGCATCGGCGCGGCGGCCGCCTGTGCTCGCGCCGCGGCTGCGGCGGCTGCTGCCGCATGCACGCCGGCGGCGTTGTCGGCGGAGGCGACTTCGGCCGCGCGCGCCGCATCCGCCAGCGCCTTCTGCGTGCGTGCATTCGCCATCGCGAACGCGGTCGCCTGTCCGATCGCGACCTCGCGCTGCGCAATCGCCAGTTCGACATTGGTCGCGCGGCTGCCGATCACGTCCATCACGCCATCGACGATGATCTGCGGCGTGTACACGCCGCCATGACCCATCTCGGCCGCATAGGCTTTCTGACGGCGCGTGTTCGCATCCGAGGCCAGCGTGTCCTTCCAGCCCAGCATGTCCCAATAGGTCACCGACAGGCTGAGCGCGATGACGTCCGGCCGCTGCGCCAGCTTGCCCAGCAAGGCATCGGCCGGCGGGCAGGTGTTGCAGCCCTGGCTGGTATAAAGCTCGACCACCACAGGCCGCTGGGTTGCGCCGCCCGCGAGGGCCGGTGTCGCAAGCGCCCAGACGCCCGCCAGCCCCAAGGCGAGTACGCGGAACAGCAATTTCATGGCCTCGACCATAGGGTGTCGCCCTGCCCGCCTCCAGTCACTTCGACTTGAAAGCCGGAACAAGGACTTGGCCCGCACGAAAGCGTGAAAATCCGGCAGCCTGAGGCGCAAAATCCGAACAATTCGTGGCCCTGCCGCGACCGAATCCTGTGTCACCAAAGCCGCACCGGGCGCCCGATCGGCGCCGCCGGTGTGCGCCGCAATTGACCCCGCGGGGCGGCGCAAACTAGCTTCCGCGCCCAATTTGGCAGGCCGAACGGTGGCGGGAGATTCCCGTCCGCCGCGTTGGCGTTTTGTACGGAGCGATGCGATGGCGCAAATCACCGTTGAAAACCTTGGCAAAATTTATCGCATAGCGGCCCGCGACCCGGGTCTTTCGGGCGCCTTCCGCGGCCTCTTTCGGCGGCGGCACAAGGAAATCGTGGCGCTCGACCACGTCAGCTTCTCGCTCGAAAAGGGCGAGTTGCTCGGCTTCATCGGCCCCAATGGCGCCGGCAAGTCGACCACCATCAAGATCCTGTCCGGCATCCTGCGCCCCAGTTCGGGGCGGTGCACGGTGGGCGGGCTGGTGCCCTGGGAACAGCGGATCGCGCATGTCGCCCGCATCGGCGTCGTGTTCGGCCAGCGCACCCAGCTTTGGTGGGACCTGCCGGTGGTCGAGAGCTTCGACCTGCTGCGCGACATCTACCGCGTCGATCCCGCGCGATTCGCCCGCACCAAGGACCGGCTGGTCGAGATGCTGAAGATCGCGCCCTTCCTCGACACGCCGCTGCGCCAGCTGTCGCTCGGCCAGCGCATGCGGGCGGAGATCGCCGCCGCGCTGCTGCACGAGCCGCAGGTGCTGTTCCTGGACGAGCCGACGATCGGCCTGGACGCGGTGTCGAAGCTGGCATTGCGCGAATTCGTGAAGGACCTGAACCGCAATGACGGCGTGACGGTGCTTCTCACCACCCACGACATGCACGACATCGAGGCGCTGGCGAAACGCGTCATCATCATCGGCCACGGCAAGGTGCTACGCGACTCGTCGTTCGAGGCGATGCGCAATGAAGTGCTGGGCGAGCGTCGCCTGATCGTCGATTTCGCCGGCGATGTCGGCGACGTCGCGGTGGAGGGTGCCGAGGTGCGCGCCCGCGACGGCCGCACGGTCGAATACGGCTTTGATCGCGCTCGTACCGCCGCCCACACCCTGATCGCCCGCGTCGCCGCCGCTTACGAAGTCGAGGACATGCGGGTCGAGGATCCCAAGATCGAGGAAGTGATCGCGCGCTTCTACGCGATGCACGGCGCGGTGGAAGCATGAGCACGCTCGCGCTTCCCTATTTCGCCATCCTGCGCGCCCGCTTCGCGCTGATGCTGCAATACCGCGCCGCGGCGTTCGCCGGATTCGTCACCCAATGCTGGTGGGGCGTGATCAAGATCATGGTGCTGGCGGCGTTCTACGCCGGCCATCCGCACCAGCCGATCACCCTGGCGCAGGCGATCACCTACACCTGGCTGGGCCAGGGGCTGCTGGGCCTGATGCCCTGGAACGCCGATCCGGAGATTTCCGACGCGGTGGAGACCGGCAACGTCGCCTATGAACGCCTGCGTCCGGTCGACACCCATTCGTTGTGGTTCGCGCGCGCCATCGCGCAGAAGGCGGGCGGCACGGCGCTGCGCATCGTGCCGATGTTCATCGCCGCCGCGATCGTTTTGCCGCTGGTCGGCCTGGACGAATGGGCGTGGAAGTTGCCCGCCACCACGACCGCCGCGGCGCTGTTCGCCATCTCCATTACACTGGCACTGCTGCTCTCGTCCGCCTTCGTGGTGCTGCTCAACATCGCGGTGATGGCGCTGAAGACGCGACGCGCTGCAAACGTCGCGGCGACTCTCGTCAATCCGCTGTCGGGCATGATCATCCCGCTCGCATTGGCGCCGGCCTGGGCGCAGGGCTTCCTGTTCTGGCAGCCCTTCGCCGGCCTGGTCGACATCCCGTACCGCATCTATTTCGGCAACCTCACCGGCGCCATCGCGCTGGAAGGCATCGCGGCGCAGGTGCTGTGGGTGAGCATCTTCATTCTCATCGGACGTTTCTGGCTGGCCGAAGTGTGGGCCCGCGTCGATACGCAGGGGAGCTAGGTCATGGGCGAGTTCGCATTGCTTCTTCGCTACATCAAGAATGGCTTGCGGGCGCAGATGCTGTACCCGACCGCGTTCCTCCTGCGCTTCGTGACGCAGTTCACCGTCACCATCGTGGAGTTCGGCGGCTTGTGGGCTTTGTTCGCACGCTTCGGCCATGTCCGCGGCTGGACTTTTCCGGAGATCGCGCTGTTCTACGGTGTTGTCAGCACGTCTTTCTCGCTGGTCGACATGTCGACGCGCGGTTTCGACTTGTTCGGTCCGCAGTTCGTCAAGACCGGCGCCTTCGACCGCGTGCTGCTGCGCCCGCGTTCCGCGACGGTGCAGCTCATGGCGTTCGATTTCGGGTTCACTTCGATCGGCCGGCTTCTGCAGGGCCTCGTCGCAGTTGCGGTTGCCGTCGCGCTGCTCGACATCGACTGGACAGCGGCGCGGATCACGCTGGTCCTCTGGTCCATCGCGGGCGGCGCCGCGCTGTTCGCCGGCATCCTGATCCTCCAGGCCACGCTGGCTTTCTGGACGGTCGAAAGCCTGGAGATCGTCAACGCCATCACCTATGGCGGCGTCGAGGCTGCGCAGTATCCGCTCGACATCTACGCCGCCTGGTTTCGCAAGTTCCTCATCTATGTCGTGCCGCTCGGCTGCGTCGTGTACTTCCCCATCGCCGCCGTGCTCGGGCGCAGCGACATGACGGGCGCGAGCGCGTGGCTCGGCGCAGTGTCGCCATTCGCGGGCTTCGCATTCCTGGGCCTCGCATTCGCGGCCTGGCGCGGGGGCATTGCGCATTACACCTCAACGGGAAGCTAGGCGCCGTCAGAGGCAACCGAGGCTGCCCAGCGTCGCCCAGACCGCATCGTCGACCGGCGTGTGCGGTTCGGGACCGATCAAGGCTTCCAGCCGCGTGTTGTCGAGTTGCAGCGGCACCTTCCAGAGATACCGCATCTCCACCATCTCGCGGAACAGCGCAACGAACGGCGACGCCGCGGCCACGGCAAACCACGGCATGCGCCACACCGACACGGTCCTGCCGACGGCCCGGCGGATCGCCTCGACCAGCTCGCCACCTTGCGCAAACCAGTGGCCACGCATGTGAAAGCGCTCGAAGGCGCCAAGACGGTCGTCCGCCTCGATCACGCGCATCATCGTCTCCGCCACGTCGGGCAGGTAGCCCCAGGCGTGCCCGACCTTGAGCGAACCGGGATAGATCACGCGCGTCACCGGTTTGCCCGGCGTCACCAGTCCCTGGCTGAACCAGTTGTTTGCGGCGTTCGGCCCGAAGAAATCGCCGATGCGCACGATCACCGACCGCACACCCTCCCTCGCGGCGGTTTCCAGACGTTGTTCCATCGTCACCCGCAGCTTGCCCTTGCGCGTGCGCGGATGCTGTTGCGAGTCCTCGCGCAGGACCGGGAACGCGTCGGGGCCGTAGTTATAGATCGTGCCGGGGAACAGGATGCGCGCACCGCTCGCCCGCGCCGCCGCGATCGTGGCGTCCAGCATCTGCACCACGGTGCCCGGCCAATTGCGGTATTGCGGCGGGTTGGCGCCGTGAAAAATCCAGTCGGCCCCCTGCGCCGCGATCGTTACGTCTGCCGCCCGCATCGCGTCACCGGCGATCCACTCCACCGGGAGATCGGGCCGTTGCGCGGCAGCCGCGGCCGGGTTGCGATTCAGCGCCCTTACGCGCCAGCCGCGCTTGAGCAGCGCCTGCGCCACCGCACCGCCGACACCGCCACTCGCACCGATCACCAGAGCCGTTTTCATCATTCTTGCCTCATCAACTTCCACCGAGAGATGCGGCCGCCGAGGCTCCAGAACAATTGCGCAAGAAAGCAGGTCCGCTATAAAAATCCGTATATGCGCCACGAGCCGAAATGGGAGACCTACCGCTCCTTCCTGGCGGTGATGACCGAGGGCAGCCTGTCCGCGGCCGCCCGCAAGCTCGGACTCACCCAGCCAACGCTCGGCCGCCACATCGACGAACTGGAGGAGGCGCTGGGACAATCGCTCTTCACCCGTTCACAGTCCGGCCTGATCGCCACACAAGCGGCGCGCGAGCTGCTGCCGCATGCGCAAGCCATGGCCAGCGCCGCGAATGCGCTCATCCGCACCGCGTCGGGCACCGAGCGCGAGGAGCGCGGCACGGTGCGCGTGACCGCCAGCGTGTTCATCGGCAGCGAGGTCATGCCCGAATTGCTGACGCGCTTCCGCGAGAAGCACCCGGCGATCGCGGTGGAGTTGATCCTTTCGGACGCCTCGCAGGACCTGCTGCGCCGCGAGGCCGACATCGCGGTGCGCATGGTGCAGCCCAAACAAGAGGCGCTGGTCGCGAAGAAGATCGGCACCACGACGCTGGGTCTCTACGGGCGTCGCGATTATCTGGAACGCTACGGCACGCCTCAGACGCTCGATGAGGTAGCCGGCCACGCCTTGATCGGCTTCGACCGGGAGACGGCGTTCGAGCGCGGCCTCCAGGCGATGGGCTTGCCGTTGACGCGCGAGATGTTTTCCCTGCGTGTCGACAGCGATCCGGCCCGCGCCAATGCGCTGCGCGCCGGGTATGGCCTCGGCCTTTGCCAGATCGGTGTGGCGCGCCGCAGCCCGGATCTCGTGCACCTGTTGCCCAAAGCGATCCGGATCGACCTGCCGCTGTGGCTGGTGATGCACAAGGACCTGAAGGACACAAGACGCGTGCGGCTGCTGTTCGACCACCTGGTCGCAGGCCTCAGCTCTTATGCCGCGGCCTCGAGGCCGTGACTATTTCACGGTGTAGTTCAGCGAGCGCACGATGTGCCATTCGCAGGCGGCGTTGCGGGTCAGGATATCGACGCCGGTGTTGGTGATCTTCACCACGTCCCTGCCGTCCGGCCCGGTCGCGACGTATTTCCACTCCGACGTCATCGCCGCCAGGTCGCCCGACACTTCGATGTGGGTGATGCGCGGCACCCATCGGTTGGCGCTCTTCTGCGCGAAGTCGGCGACATAACCGGCCTTCAGAGCCGCCCAGTCCTGATCCAGCGAGCCCTGGAACTGGAACACGACCGCCGGATCGAAGATCGCCATCGTGCCGTCGAGGTCATGCGCGTCATAGCGCGCCACCCAATCGGTGTAGCGCGCCTCGATCATCGCAGGCTGCGCCGTGGGACACGCGCCCCACACGGGCGCGCTCGCGCAGAGCAGGACCACGGCGCTCAGGATCGCGCGCAACATGACGGGGTGACCTACGCCGCCACCAGGTTGCGCAGCACGTATTGCAGGATGCCGCCGTTCTTGTAGTACGACACCTCGTCCGCCGTCAGGATCATCAGGAACAGCGGCATGTCCGCCGTCTTTCCGTCCGGATAGTGCACGGTGGCGTTGATCTTCATCTGCGGCTTGATATCGCCCGACAGGCCCGGGATGTCGATCGCCTCGCGTCCGGTGAAAGCATAGTCCTTGCGCGTCTTGCCTTCGGCGAACACGAACGGCGCCACGCCCATGCCGATCAGGTTCGAACGATGGATGCGCTCGAAGCTTTCGGTGATCACCGCGCGCACGCCCAAGAGCTTCGGCCCTTTCGCCGCCCAGTCGCGCGACGATCCGGTGCCGTATTCCTTGCCGCCCACAATAACCGTGTCGATGCCGTCGGCCTTGTACCTGGCGGCGGCGTCGAAGATCGACATCTCCTGCCCCGAAGGCGAGCCTTCCGAGTAATAGATCGTGTTGCCGCCTTCCTTGCCGCCCATCATCTCGTTGCGGATGCGGATGTTGGCGAAGGTGCCGCGCTCCATCAGCTCGAAATTGCCGCGGCGCGCGCCGTAGGAGTTGAAGTCCTGCTGGCGCACCTGGTGTTCCTGCAGATAGATGCCGGCGGGCGCCGTGGCGCGGATGTTGCCGGCGGGCGAGATGTGGTCGGTGGTGATGGAGTCGCCGAACAGCGCCAGGATGCGCGCGCCCTTCACCTCTTTCACCGGTTGCGGCGCGATCGTCATGCCTTCGAAGAACGGCGGGTTCTTCACATAGGTCGAGCCCATCGGCCAGGTGTAGGTCTGCGTCTTGGGCGCCTTGACCTTGCGCCAGTTGGAATCGCCCAGGAACACGTCGCCATAACGCTTCTTGAAGCTGGCGGTCTTGATGCCCTTGCGCATCGCCGCCGAGATTTCCTTCGCGCTCGGCCAGATGTCCTTCAGGTACACCGGCTCCTGGTCCTTATCGTAACCGACCGGATCGCGCGTCAGATTGATGTTGATCGAACCGGCCAGTGCATAGGCCACCACCAGCATCGGCGACGCGAGATAGTTGGCACGCACCAAGGGATGGATGCGGCCCTCGAAATTGCGGTTGCCTGAGACCACCGCGGCGGCGACCAGATCGTTGTTGGTGATCGCATCGGAGACGTTATCGGGTAGTGGGCCCGAATTGCCGATGCAGGTCGTGCAGCCATAGCCGACCAGCTGGAAGCCGAGCTTATCGAGCGCCTTGTCGAGGCCGGCCTTCTCCAGATAGTCGGTCACCACTTTGCTGCCCGGCGCCAGCGAGGTCTTCACCCACGGCCGCACCTTCAAGCCACGCTTCACCGCCTTCTGGGCGACAAGGCCGGCGCCGATCATCACGCTGGGGTTCGACGTGTTCGTGCAGGACGTGATCGCCGCGATCACCACGTCGCCATGGCCGATCGAATGCTCGGTGCCTTCGATCTTGCCGCGCTTGTTGGCCTCGGCTTCCTTCTTGTAGGTGTTGATCAGGGCGCCGGCGAACTCGTCGGCCGCCTTGTCCAGCGGCACGCGATCCTGCGGCCGTGCCGGGCCGGCCAGGCTCGGCTCCACCGTGCTCAGGTCGAGTTCCAGCGTGTCGGTGAACACCGGATCTTCGCTCTTCCTGGTGCGGAACAGGCCTTGCGCCTTGGCATACTTCTCAACCAACGCCACGCGCGCCGGCTTGCGCGCCGTGTCCTTCAGGTAGCGCAGCGTCTCGGTGTCGATCGGGAAGAAGCCGCAGGTCGCGCCATATTCCGGCGCCATGTTCGCGATGGTGGCGCGGTCTTCCAGCGACATGTCGTCGAGGCCGGGGCCGTAATACTCCACGAACTTTCCGACCACGCCCTTCTTGCGCAGCATCTGCGTGACGGTGAGCACTAGGTCGGTGGCGGTGACGCCTTCGCGCAGCTTGCCGGTCACCTTGAAGCCGATGACTTCGGGGATGAGCATGGAAATCGGCTGGCCCAGCATCGCGGCTTCCGCCTCGATGCCGCCGACGCCCCAACCGAGCACCGACAATCCGTTGACCATGGTCGTGTGCGAGTCCGTGCCGACCAGCGTGTCGGGGAACGCGACCTCGCAGGGCTTGCCCTTGGCGTCCTTGTCCTTGCGCGTCCACACGGTCTGCGCGAGGTATTCCAAGTTCACCTGGTGGCAGATGCCGGTGCCCGGCGGCACCACGCGGAAGTTCGCGAAGGCCTGCTGGCCCCAGCGCAGGAACTGGTAGCGCTCCTGGTTGCGCTCATACTCGATGACGACGTTCTTCTTGAATGAGTCCTTGCCGCCGAAATTGTCGACCATCACCGAGTGGTCGATGACGAGGTCCACCTCGGCCAGCGGATTGATCTTCTCCGGGTTGCCGCCCAGGTTCTTCATAGCATCGCGCATCGCGGCCAGGTCGACCACCGCGGGCACGCCGGTCAGGTCCTGCATCAGCACGCGCGCGGGACGGAAGGCGATCTCGCGGTCCGAGGCTTTCTTGTCCAGCCAGCCCACCACCGCCTTGATGTCGTCGGCGGTGACCGTCTTGCCGTCTTCGTAGCGCAAGAGGTTCTCGAGCAGGACCTTCAGCGAATAGGGAAGCTTCGACGCGCCCTTGAGCCCGTTCTTCTCGGCCGCGGTCAGGCTGAAGTAGACATAGGTCTTGCCGCCCACAGTCAGCGATTTGCGGGACTTGAAGCTGTCGAGACTGGTCACGGGAGAGCACCCTTCGCACGGGATGGTTAAGTGGGGCCGGGTTTAGTCCGACTCCCCTTAAAATCCAAGGTCCCCCAACGTCACGGTGGCCCGCGCCCTCAGGTCATGACAAACTTCGGAAAACATTAGGGGAAACGGGCATGGGCACCGAGCACGTTCGCGTCGAACGCAAGGGCGGAATCACCACTGTCATCCTGGACCGCCCGCAGGCTCGCAATGCGGTTGACCGCCCGACCGCCGACGCGCTGGTGAAGGCCTTCCTCGATTTCGAACACGACAACAACCAGAAGGTCGCGGTGATCTGGGGTTCGGGGGGGCATTTCTCCGCCGGCGCCGATCTCAAGGGCATCAGCGAAGGCCGCGGCAACCGCATTATCGCGCCCGGCCAGCACTACGACCCGCATGCGGGCGACGCGCCGATGGGGCCGACGCGCATGCGGCTGCTCAAGCCGGTGATCGCCGCGGTGGCGGGACACGCGGTGGCCGGCGGACTGGAGCTTGCCTGCTGGGCCGACCTGCGCGTGGCGGAAGAGGATGCGGTGTTCGGCGTCTATTGCCGCCGCTGGGGCGTGCCACTGATCGACGGCGGCACCGTGCGCCTGCCGCGCCTGATCGGCCAGTCGCGCGCGATGGACATGATCCTGACCGGCCGCGGCGTCGGCGCCGAGGAGGCGTATATGTGGGGCCTCGCCAACCGCATCGTGCCCAAGGGTGACAGCCGCCGCGTGGCGGAGGACATGGCGCTGGAGATTTCCCGCTTCCCCGAGATCTGCATGAAGGGCGATCGCCAGTCGGTCTACGACCAGTGGAATCACGATCACCACAAGGCGATGATCCACGAATTCAAGATCGGCACCGCGACGCTGCAGACCGGCGAGTCCCGTGCCGGTGCCTCGCGTTTCGCCAGCGGCCGCGGCCGTGGCGGCCGTTTCGACGATCTGTAGGCGGGCGATCTAGCTTCAACGCGAGTACTAGGCCGCGGCGCGGACGACCTCCAGTTTCTCCAGGAAGAACTGATATTCGATCTTATCAAAGTCGACCAAATTGCTTCGACTGAGCATTCCCCTCAAGAAAATGCATGCATCGTCAATCTTGGCGGGCGCTGCGTGGCCGGGCGCGACCACTGCTGCGGCGACCTTGTCGAGCGCCATTACAGAGTTAGGAACGTGGCGCGCTCCACCGTTCCAATCCGGCTGACTTAGCCAGCGCTCAATGCGTCGCTCCAACTCCCGCCTTTGCTCGTCCAGATAGGGCAAGATGTCAGCCTCGGGAATTCTCATGATCCACAAGTCGTAGAGTCCGAGACAAACACTATTGGCATAAGTCTGCAGACCCAAGCGCTCGTCATCATCTTGTCGCGCCGGCTGTTCAGGTGGGGACCCCGCACGCTCGCGTATCAGCTCTTGCGCACGCTCTATGTGGTCGTGCGCTGCGCGTAAGAAGTCGCGTTCCTCAGATGGAGGAAGGCTCGCGAAGCCACGCAAGAGTTTTAGTTTGAACAAAAATACGCCGGTCACTGCCGCTGCTTCCGACTCGGCACGGAGCTCACCAAAGGTGTCATCGTTTTGCCGATCACGCTTTGCACCAGCCTCTAGAATTCTAAGTGCCTCCAGATAGTCGCCAATGTGGCGCATATTGAATCGGAGAATGAGCGCCAAACAGTAGTTTAGCTCGGGCCGAATTTGCCGCGGATCTTCCGTCCACTGAGAAGCGCGAAGCCGCGCGCGTTCAATGAAAGAACGCGCCGTCTTCCACTCCTCTGCGGCGACCGCAACGCATGCACCAAACAGGAGCGCGATGACTTCGTCATCGTCGAGCAATTGTTCGAGCTTCTCATGCGGAATGTCCTTATCGCCTGCAATGAAGCGGTCGAGATATTCGTCGACCGGCATAGAGCCAAGAATTTTCTCGAAAAGGTCAGCCCGCGTGCGCAGTGGAGCACGCCGCGCGCTGTGATGCGGCTCGGCGTCCCGCCTACGGCGGGCTTCTTCGCGGCACTGCATCACGATCCCCCGTAGCGGCGCGAGCACGTGTTCGCGGGTCAGTGTCCTCACAGTAGTATCGAGCTGCCGCATGGCTGCAGCCTGCACCGCGGGTGCCCTCAGCACGTCCAGCAGCACCGCCATATTCATTAGTATCCGCGGAAGCAGAATGCCGGCGTTTACCGCAACGGCGCTCCGCGAAGCGTCATTCCATAACTTCTCTAGTCCTTCGACGGGCTGCTCCTCGCCGCGGCGGCGCTCGTCTGTGGTGTCCCCTTTTGACAAACCAACAAAAGCCGCGGACTTCTGAATGCCGGTGCTGCGCCTCTGACCGTCGATCAGCAGGTCATCCAACGCGTTTTCAATCTTCCTGAACAAGTCGGCGCGCAATGTTTCAAGCTCGTCGCTGCCACCACGATCGTCCTCCGTCTCAGAAATGCTGCGCAGGTTGATCAGCGGAGCGTAGTCACGGGGGTGTCGCAACAGAAAAGGACGCTTACCTGCTTTCTCTTGCTCCGCTTTGTAGCCTTCATGAACCTTTCCAGCACAGTGGGATCCGAAGCTTGGAATTCACGTGACTTGAAGTCGCGGCCGCACTGACCCTATAGTGAGTCGTATTAATTTAAATCATACCAACATGGTCAAATAAAACGAAAGGCTCAGTCGAAAGACTGGGCCTTTCGT
>JADMIO010703153.1_pt1 | contig 72794 bp, 48 predicted proteins | sample 8958161 | NCBI WGS metagenome assembly JADMIO01 (sample SAMN16585339, study PRJNA669376) | soil metagenome | isolation source: Crop rotation soil | place: USA: Cullars Rotation, Alabama | collected 2011 | reverse complement strand
CCGCGACAACTTGTCCACGTGGAATTCTAAGCTTAGGATCCCAATGTGCTGGAAAGGACGACAACACGGACAAGGGCGAGAAGACCGTGACCTTTACGCCCGCCGTCCCGCAAGCCGGCCGCTACGACGTCCGCCTCGCCTACACGCACCTCGATAACCGCGCGAATAACGTCAAAGTCACCGTCTTCCACGCCGACGGTGAGGACACGATCTACGTGGATGAGACCCAGGTCCCGCCAATCGATGGCCGCTTCATCTCGCTGGGCAAATTTCGCTTCGAGAAAGATGGGGCCGGTTACGTGCTCGTGACCAATGAAGGCACGACGAAGTTCGTTACGGTCGACGCGCTCCAACTTTTGCCCGAGGGCGAAGTCGCCGCCGCGGAGACGAAGGACGACGCGGCCAACCCCGAGAAGAGCGCCGCCGCGAAGATGGTGAAAAAGCTCGAGGCGGACGTGAAGAAGTTGAAGAAGGACGGTCCGGTGCGCGAGGTGACCATGGCGGTCCGCGAGGACGACACGATCGCCGACGTGCAAATCCGCGTGCGCGGCGTCGAGAAGCAGCGTGGCGAAACGGTCCCGCGTGGCTTCCTCAAGGTCGCTCTGAACCGCGAGCCGACACTCCCCGCCAACGAGAGTGGCCGCCGCGAGTTCGCCGACTGGATCGCGAGCGCCGAGAACCCGCTCACCGCGCGCGTCTACGTCAATCGCGTCTGGATGTGGCTCTTCGGCACAGGCCTCGTGCGGACCGTCGATAACTTCGGCACCACGGGCGAGAAGCCTACGCATCCCGAACTCCTCGACTACCTCGCGAGCCGCTTCGTGGCCGAGGGCTGGAGCACGAAGAAGCTCATTCGTGAGATCGTGCTCTCGCACACCTGGCAGCAAGCGGTGCAGGCGAACTCCGCGGCCGATCCCGAGAACAAACTCTTCGCCCACGCCGCTCGCCGCCGCCTCGACGCCGAACAAATCCGTGACACGCTCCTTTCCGTCAGCGGCCAGCTCAAGCTCGACTACCTCGGCCTCAACATCGGCGGGGCAGGGGACATCGACGCAAACAACTTCTCCGCGCAAAACACCGAATACAATTACGTCTACGCCGACACGCGCCGGAGCGTTTACACGCCGGCCTTCCGCAATAAGCGCCTGGAACTCTTCGAGGCGTTCGACTTCGGCGACATCAATTCCACCATCGGCCAGCGCAACGTGAGCACCGTCGCGCCACAGGCGCTCTACCTGCTCAATCATCCGTTCGTCGTCGAGCAGGCCAAGAAAGCCGCCGAGCACACCATGGCGATCGAGGGCAGCGACGACGACCGCATCACCGCCGCCTATCGCCTCACCCTCGGCCGCGCCCCGTCGCGCGGCGAGTTGGAAAAGTGCCGCCGCTTCCTCGCGAGCGGCCCGACACCTTCGCTCGAAACCTGGACCCTGCTTCACCAGACGCTGTTCGCCTGCCTCGATTTCCGATATCTCGATTAAGTCCGCTCCCGCCATGAACTCTTCGCTCTTCTCCCGCCGTTCGGCGCTCAACACCCTCGCCTGCGGTTTCGGCTCACTCGCGCTGGCTGGCATGGCTGGCAAATCCACTGCCCAGGCCGCGCTCACGACCAATCCGCTCGCGCCGAAGAAGCCGCACTTTAAACCGCGCGCGAAGCGGATCATCTTCCTCTTCATGTCGGGCGGCGTGAGCCACGTCGATTCGTTCGACTACAAGCCGAACCTCATCGAACGCGACGGCCAGATGATGGACTTCGCCGATCTGCGCAGCCTCGCCAAGACCGGCAAGAGCCCGCAGCAGCGCGTCATGAAGCCGATGTGGAACTTCTCGCAGCATGGGCAGAGTGGCCTGTGGGCCTCCGATCTCTTCCCCGAGATGTGCAAGCACGCGGACGATTTCACCGTGATCCGCTCCATGCACACCGAAGGCATCGCCCACGGCCCTGCCACGCTTTTCCTCCACACCGGCACGACAACCTTCATCCGCCCGTCGATGGGCGCCTGGGTGAACTACGGCCTCGGCACCGAAAACGAAAATCTGCCCGGCTTCATCTCGCTCAGCCCCGCGCTCGGCAACGGCGGCCCGCGCAACTACGGAAACGCCTTTCTCCCCGCGGTCTTCCAAGGCACCGCGATCGGACGCGCTGGTGTGCCCGCCAAGGAGGCGTCGATCCGCAATCTCCAACCGCCGCGCTCGATGACCGAGGCGAAGCGCCAATTCGACTTGCTACGTGAGATCAACGCCGAGCAGCTCGCGCAGAAGCCCGGCGAAAGCGAACTCGAAGCCGTGATCAATAGCTACGAGCTCGCGTGGCGTATGCAGGGCGTGGCCCCGGAGGTCATGGATATCTCCAAGGAATCGCCCGAGACTCTGGCGCTCTACGGCGTCGGCGAGGACAAGACCGACAACTTCGGCCGCCAGTGCCTGCTCGCGCGCCGCATGTGCGAAGCTGGCGTCCGCTTCATCCAGGTCAATTACGCGGACAACTCGAACAACCCCGCGTGGGATCAGCACTCCAATCTCAAGAAGCACGGCGAGCACGCGAAGGCCGTAGACAAGCCGGTTGCGGGACTGCTCGCCGATCTCAAGCAGCGCGGCCTCCTCGAGGACACGATCGTCTGGTGGGGCGGTGAATTCGGCCGCACGCCGTATGCCGAGAGGAACGGCACCGGCCGCGATCACAACCCCGCCGGCTTCAGCATCTGGCTCGCGGGCGGTGGCTTCAAGGCCGGCACGACCTACGGTGAGACCGACGAGTTCGGCCACCACGCCGCGGTGGACAAAGTGCACATGCACGACCTCCACGCCACGCTGCTCGCCGCGCTCGGCCTCGATCACGAAAAACTCACCTATCGTTACGCCGGACGCGACTTCCGCCTCACGGACGTTTACGGCCACGTCGTCCAGGACCTCTTTGCATGAAAACCCCATCCCTCCTCCTCGCCCTCTTTGCCCTCACTCTCGGCGCCCACGCCGAATCCAAATACGAACTCACCGAGGAGCAACTCAAGGTTCCGCTCGAAGCCGCGTCGCCCGATCCGAAGCTCGCGAAGATCGTCCTCATCGCCGGCTCCGTGAGCAACAAGGCCGGGCAGCACGAATACTTCGCCGGGTGCGCCATGATGATGGACTGGCTCAAGCAAACGCCGGGCGTGTGGCCGGTGCTCGTTGCCGACGGCTGGCCAAAAAATGAAGCGATCCTCGATGGCGCGAAGGCCGTGGTCGTCTATGCCGACGGGGCGGCGAAGACGCCGTTCCTCGAGCCCGCGCGCTGGGCCAAGATGAAGTCGTTGGTCGATGCGGGGGCAGGTTTGGTGGTGATGCATCAAGCGGTCGAAGTGACCGAGGAGCGCGCCGAAGAGTGGCAAACGTGGATGGGCGGCGTTTTCCGGAAGGACATCGGCTGCCGCGGTCACTGGGACATGGAGTTCAGCGACTTTCCAAAGCACCCGATCACTCGCGGCGTGACCAATTTTTCTGCGCCGCTCGACGGCTGGCTCTACAACCTTCACTTCCTGCCCGGCGCCAAGCCGCTCCTCTCCGGCCAGGTTCCTGACAAGAGCCGCTCGAGCGCCGACGCGAAGGAGCACAACGGCCGCGCTGAAGTCATCGGCTGGGCCTACGAGCGCCCGAACGGCGGCCGCAGCTTCGCCTTCACCGGCGCCGATCTGCATCGCAACTGGTCCGTCGAAAGCCAGCGCCGCTTCGTCACGAACGGCATCCTCTGGTCGGCGAAGATCGAAATCCCCGAAGCCGGCGCGCCCGTGACGTTCGACCCAAGTTCGCTCACGAAGAACATGGACTACAAGCCAAAGGTCGCCGCCAAGGCCGCTCCGGCCCCAGCGGCGCAGTAGCGAGAAAGCGCCCGCGTCGCGCTTGCGTTTTGTAGTGCGGCGGTCTCCGCCGCTTTGAGAGGAGTCGTCGTCGCAAATTCGGCCACCGCTTCCGTCTCCGCCCACATTCCGAAAGCGGCGCAGCAGCGCCGCACTACAAAACGCTGCCGCGTATTCGCTGCCCCAACCGCTACGCCAGGATCTTCTTCACGACTTCGCCGTGCACATCGGTGAGTCTGAAATCACGCCCCTGGAACTTGTAGGTCAGCTTCTTGTGATCGATGCCGAGCAACCGCAGCATCGTCGCGTGCAAGTCGTAGACTTCGACGACATCCTCGACCGCGCTGTAGCCGAACTCATCCGTCGCCCCGTGCACGATCCCGCCCTTGATGCCCGCGCCGGCGACCCACATCGAGAACCCCGCGATATGATGGTCGCGTCCACTGCCGCCCTGGCTCATCGGCGTGCGCCCGAACTCGCCGCCGAAAACGATCAGCGTATCCTTGAGCATGTCGCGCTGCTTGAGATCCTTGATGAGCGCCGCCGCCGCACGATCGACTTCCGCGGCCTTGTAGGTGATGCCGTCCTTGAGGCCGCCGTGATGGTCCCAGTCCTTGTGGTAGAGTTGAATGAAGCGCACCCCACGCTCGGCGAGTCGGCGCGCGAGGAGACAGTTCGAAGCGAACGTCCCGTCACCCGGCTTGCAGCCGTAGAGATCGAGGACGTGCTCCGGTTCGGCGGACATATCCATGAGGTCGGGAACGCTGCCCTGCATCTGGAAGGCCATCTCGTATTGCGCGATGCGCGTGGCAATCTCCGGGTCATCGACAATCTCGTTTGTCCCGCGATTGATCCTGTTCACCGCGTCGACCACATCATGCTGCGCATCGCGTGACACGCCCGCGGGATTGCTGAGATACAAAACCGGATCGCCCTTGCCACGCAGATGCACGCCTTGGAAGCGGCTCGGCAAAAAGCCCGAGTGCCATTGCCGCGCCGCGATCGGCTGGTTCTGCCCACCCTTGCCGTTCGAGGTGAGCACAACGAAACCAGGCAGATCGCTCGCCTCGGTGCCCAGTCCGTAGGTGATCCACGAACCCATCGCGGGCCGTCCGGCGATGATCGTGCCGGTGTTCATGAACATGTGCGCCGGATCATGATTGATCGCCTCGGTCGTCATCGAGCGGATGACGCAGATGTCGTCCACGACGGAGCCGAGCTCGGGGAAAAGCTCGCAAAGCTCAGTCCCGTTCTGGCCGAACTTCTTAAATTCAAACTGCGGTCCAAAGCACTTCAGCGCCTGCCCCTGGAGCTGCGCGATCTGCTTGCCCTTCGTCACCGACTCCGGCATCGGCTCACCGTGCATGGCCTTGAGCTTCGGCTTGGGGTCGAACGTTTCCAGGTGCGACATCCCGCCCGCCATCGTCAGCCAGATCACGCGCTTCGCCTTCGCTGGGAAGTGCGTGGGCTGAACGACCCCGGTCCATTTGTCCGGCGCCGATCCCGCGCTCGTCGCGGCGTGGAGTTGCGGGTTGATCAGCGAACCGAGCGCAAGCGCGCCGAGCCCTTGCGCGCTGCGACCGAGAAACGCCCGCCGCGTGAGCTGTTGCATCCGCGCCTGCAGAGAAGACAAGGGAGTGTTCATGGTCAGGAGCGGGTGATGGTTTCGTGCAGGTTGAGGATCACGCGCGCGACGCTGGTCCAGGCAGCGAGCTCGCCGGGAGGCATTCCATCCGGCGGTGCGGAGTTGCCAATTTTGGTCAGCTTCTGGGCGTCGTCGCCGTCATTGGCGAAGAGAGCGGTGTGCTTTTCGAAGAGCTCGGTCGTGACCTGCAATTCATCGGCGCGCGGCGCGCGACCCAATGCCTGGCGATACGCCCACGTGATGCGTTGCTTCGTGTCGGCCCCGCCTTCCTTGACGATACGCGCGGCAAACGCCCGCGCCGCTTCGACGTAGGTCGGATCGTTAAGCAGCGCGAGCGCCTGCTGCGGGATATTCGAGCGGACGCGCTCGGCGCAGCACTCCTCGCGGGGCGGGGCGTCGAAGGCGAGCATGCTCGGCTGGAGATACGAGCGCTGCCACCACGTGTAGAGGCCGCGGCGCCACTGGTTTTCGTTCGTGTCGTTCTGCCATTCGCGCGTCGGGAAGTTGAGGTTCTCCCAATAGCCAGCCGGCTGATACGGCTTCACGCTCGGGCCGCCGACCTTCGTCACGAGCAGCCCGGAAATGCTAAGCGCATTGTCGCGCACGAACTCCGCGTCGAGCCGGTAGCGCGACTGCCGCGCGAGTTCGCGGTTGTCGGGGTCGCGCGCGAGCAATTCCTTCGGCGCGGTCGAGACCTGCCGGTAGGCGTGGCTGGTCACGATGAGGCGGACCATGTGCTTCACGTCCCAGCCGCTGTCCATGAACTCGCAGGCGAGCCAGTCGAGCAGCGCGGGATTGAGCGGCGCCTCGCCCTGCGCACCGAGATCGTCGAGCACCTTCGAGAGCCCGGTGCCGAAGAACTGTTTCCAAAGCCGGTTCACATAGACGCGCGCCGTGAGCGGGTTGTCGCGCGAAACGAGCCACTGCGCGAGGTCGAGTCGGGTCAGGGCCTTGTCGGTCGCGGGGGCGAGATGATGCGGCAGCGCGGCCTTCATCACTTCGCCGCTCTCATCCATCCAGTTACCACGGGGCAGCACGCGCACCGTGCGCGGCGTCGGCATCTGGATGCTCACGAGACATTTCGGCAGCGGATTGTAGAAAGCGTCGCGCTCCTTCTGCGTGGAGGCAACGGTGTCGATCTCCTTGCGGAAGAGAGCGGTCGCGTGAGCGCGGAAGTAGTCGCGCACGGAGTCCTTCTCCTTCGCGTTGCGATCCTTCGGCTCCTTCTTCAGGGCGTCCTGCGCCTTCTTCGCCAGGGTCTTGTCGCCCTTGTCAGGCTTCGCATCCTTGCGCAATTCCGGCAGCGTCGCATCGAACTCACGCACGTCGGCTTCCCACTGCTGCTGCGCGGCGTCGAGCTGCGGCGTCACGGCGTCGAGCTTCTTCTTCGCATCCGCCAGCGCCGTGTCGAACTTCGCGAGCTGCGCTTCGTCGGCGGGCGTGGCGACGAGCATGCCGTCCTCGCGCTTGCCGATCGCGGCTTCCTTGATGTCGGCGAAGAACGCGCCCATGGCGTAGAAGTCCCGCGTCGAGATCGGATCAAATTTATGATCGTGGCACTGCGCGCAACCGATGGTGTGCCCGAGCCAGACCGTTCCAACCGCGCGGACGCGATCGGTGACCATCCGTGCTTCGTAGTCCTTCGCCTGCGCGCCGCCTTCCTCCGTGGAGAGCAGGAGCCGATTGAACGCGGAACCGAGCTTCTGCTCCTGCGTGCTGTTCGGCAGGAGATCGCCGGCGATTTGCTCGATTGTGAACTGGTCGAATCGTTTGTTCTCGTTGAGCGCGCGAATGACATAGTCGCGATACGGCCAGACATTGCGCGGCGTGTCCGAATGATAGCCGATCGTATCGGCGTAGCGCACGATATCGAGCCACGGGATGGCCATGCGCTCGCCATAGCTCGGCAAGGCCATGAGCCTGTCCACGGCCTTCTCATAGCCGCTCGTCACATCGCCCGCGGCGAGGGCATCCACTTCCTCCGGCTTCGGTGGCAGCCCTACGAGATCGAACGACACGCGCCGCAACAGCGTGCGCGCATCCGCTTCCGCCGACGGCTTGATGCCGAGCGTCGCCAGCCTCGACTGGATGAAAGCGTCGATCGGATTGCGCACGGGCTGGCCGGAGTCGCTCACTTGTGGCACCGCCGGACGGACCGGTTTGATGTAAGCCCAATGGTCCTGATACTCCGCGCCCTGCTCGATCCACTTGTCGAGAATCGCGACCTGGCGTGGCGTGAGTTTCTTGCCCGACTTCGGCGGCGGCATCTGATCGTCGGGATCGGTCGCGTGCAGGCGCAAGTGCGCTTCGCTCGCCTTGAGATTGCCCGGCACGATCGCCCGCACGCCGTCGATCTCTGCGAGTGCCCCTTCACGAATATCGAAGCGGCGCCCGCCCTCGCGATGCTTCGGATCGAAACCATGGCACTTAAAACATGTGTCCGAAAGGATCGGCCGTACGTCGCGATTGAATTCGATCTTGTCCGGCACCGGCGGATCGGCGGCGAACAACGGAGCCGCGAGGACCACGGCAAGGAGAGAAACGGGGGCAAGCTTCACGGCGCGAAATGTGACATAGGGTATGGCGCGGACAAACCATGCAATCTTTACGCGGTTGCGTAGGAGTTCCAGTGGTGGATCGGCGGCGCTTTATTCAACAAGACAACCCTCGCGGGGAAGGCATCTTCGGCTCCATATTACCTGTCTCTCTGTCTGTCATGTATGCGCTTTGAGCTTCCACCCGAATTCCGGCGCGCGCTGCTGCGGTTCATGCTCGGCGCGACCATTGTCGCCGGCGGGTGCGCGGTCGCCGTGAGCCTGTTGTGGAATGTCAGTTCGCTCCGCCTTTTCGAGTATCTCGATGTCCCGCTTCATCTTTTTGGCGGATTGGGTGCGGCTGTGTTGATCGTGATCGTAAGCTATGGGTTTGAGGCGGTGCGGTTCGACGGGCTGCGCCTTCCCATGCGTCTGGTTGTGATCTTCGGAGGCGTGGCGCTCATCGCCGCCGGATGGGAACTGGCCGAGGCGCTGAGCGACAAGTTCCTGGGGACTGGTCTCCACATTTCCATGGCGGAGACGATCCACGATTTCGCGCTGAGCCTTGCCGGTGCGGTCCTTGTCGCATGGAAACTTGGCACCCCCAGTTTCCTTCCGAAGGGTTCGGCACGAAACTGAAAGCGCCCGGCTTGTCGCCGCGAAGCGGGCTCTATGTGGGAGTTGGGTGCGCTCGGGTTCCGTCCGCCATTTACGATTCGCCGGTTCCCTTTGCTCGCCGCGCCCATTCCTCAACTGAGGTCGCAAGCGCTTGCCCGCTCTCGACATTGACCCATTCCAAATGCGGCTCGCGGCGGAACCAGGTGATCTGACGCTTCGCGTACTGCCGGGTGGCTTGCTGGATTGCCTGCACGCATTGTACTTGGCTAGTCGCGCCAGCGAGAAGGGCGTGGATCTCGCGCCATCCGAGCGTCTGGCTGGCCGTGGGTCCGATCGCGCCAGTGGCGCGCACTTCGTCGATCACGCCCTCAGCAAACATCGCCTGGGTGCGTCGATCGATGCGTGCGCGAAGCTCCTCTCGTGGACGGTTGAGCACAACGCCAGTCGCATTGACGGCCGGGCCACTCCACTGCTCGCGAAAGCTCGAGAACGGCCGTCCGGTAAGGAGGCAAACTTCGAGCGCGCGGACGACGCGCCTCCGGTTTTGCAAATCGATGCGCCCGTGCGCCGTCGGATCGAGTTCGGCGAGCTGGCGCACGAGTTCGTCCGTGGACTGTGAATCCAGGCGGGCGCGCAATGCGGGATCCGCGGGCGGCAACTCCGCCAGCCCGTGCGTGAGCGCGCGCAGATACAACCCCGTGCCGCCGACGACAATCGGTATGCGAGAGCGAGCGCGGATCGCGGCGATGCGCTCCTGCGCCAGCCGCAGGTATTGCGCAACGTCGAACGATTGCGTGAGCGGAACCTCGCCGATGAGGTGATGCGGGACGCGCGAGCGAAGGGCTGGGGAGGGCTTCGCCGTGAGGACATCGAGCCCCTCGTAAACTTGAAACGCATCCGCGCTCACGATCTCGCCGCCGCACCGTTCCGCGACAGCCACAGCCACCTCGGATTTCCCGACCGCCGTCGGACCCGCGATGATGAAGAGAGGTGGAGCGTCGCTCATGAGCAGCGGTCCCAATGTAGCGCCACTCGCCATTCCCAAAATGCAAAAGGCCCGCTGCGCACAGCGGGCCTTTTGAAAGAAGGATGGGCGATGACGTTTAGCCGCGGTAGTTCGGCTCGCGGTCGCCGGCTTTGGCCCCGCTCACCACAAGCTTGCGGCCCATGAATTCCTTGTCGTGGAGCTCGACGACGGCGCGCTTCGCTTCATCGACGGTCGTCATCAAGACGAACCCGAACCCCTTCGACTTCTCATTATACTTATGCGTCACGACCTCGGCGTTCTTGACCGCGCCGACGCCCTTGAACAACTCGAAGAGATCGCTCTCCGTCGCATCGTAGCTCAGGTTGCCGACATACAGCTTCGGCGAGGTCACTTCGACCATCTCCGGCTTGCGGCTCTGACGCGAGCCTTGGCGGTCAGACGTGGGTGCCGGGCGATGGCTGCCATTGCCATTCCCGTTGCCGTTGGTGGGAGCCGGCGAGGGCTTGAAGAAGCTGATCAGCTTCTGCCAGAAGGACTTTCTGGCTGGGGGGGCTTGCGGGGTGCGGGATTCGTCACGATCCCGGCGTTCGCCGCGTGGGGAGGAGGAACGGCGCGGGCCGCGTCCGGAGCGGCGGCCCGAGCCCCTGGAGTCTTGAGGTCTCATGTGGACAATTTTTCAGAGGTGTTGCAGTGCCTGGGAAGCGCACGCGAGGTGCACAACTCCGCTGGCGGGTCAGGGCATTCGCGGGAGGAACACGCCGTAAGACCGCCGTCGGAAAACTTCGCCAGGGGATGTCGGAGGTAGCCGCCGCGAGGCGCGTCCTTCCAAGCCGCCAGAGGCACAGCGAGATCAATCGCTGCCACAATGGGACGATGCAACCGATGAGGAGGGAGGAAACAAGTCTGCTCATGGTTATCGGTTGCTGGCTGAGGGAAACACAAGCGCACCAAGCCCTTGGCTCGCCCAACACCCGCCGATCACCTACGCGAGCTTGCTTACCTCGGCAAGTCGAAACATGGCATCGATGTCACTTTTCTCCCACACCTCCGTGAAAACACGAAAGGCGCGTCCCATAACGGGTCGCGCCTTTCGAATGAAAGTAGCTGGAAGTCAGCGATTACCGCATCAGCAGCACCGCACGGGCGCGCTTGATCTCACGGGTAATCTTCCGGTGGAAGTGCGCCGGCATTCCCGTCAGGCGACGGGGCAAAATCTTGCCGCTCTCGGTCACGAACTTCCGGAGGATGTCCGGGTTCTTGTAGTCCAGCGCCTCGAGGGCGATGTCGATACGGCGCCGCGGCATCGAGCGGTTCGCCTTGCGGAAATTGGTGCGGCGTTGCGGAGTCTTGGGCTGCATAAAATTACTTCGTTTCGCGATGAAGCGTGTGGCGCTTCAAGTTCGGGTTATACTTCTTCTTTTCGAGCCGATTCGGAGTGTTCGGGCTCTTCTTGTTGCGCGTCGAGATGTAGCGCGAGACGGGCTTTTTTTCAGCCTTCGCCTCGGTGCACTCGAGGATAATGAAATCGCGGGCCATGGTGGTAGGTGCGGGTTATTCCTTGTTGTCGGTTGCAGGTTCTTCTTCTTCGCTCTCGCTGCCGCCTTCTTCGTCCGTGAGACCGAAGAGCGAAGTAACGGGAACGCGGGCGCGGGTGACCTTGCCCATCTTCTCAATCTGTGACTGGCATTCCACGGTGTAGCGCGCGAACGGCAGCGCTTCCAGACGCGCATGCGCGATCGGCTTGCCGCTCATCTCGCAGACGCCGTAGGTGCCAAAATCGATGCGCTTCAGCGCTTCCTCGATCTCGTAAAGCGCGTCCTGCTCTTGCGACAGCAGGCTCAGCGCGAAATCGCGATCGTAAGCGTCGCTCCCTGCGTCCGCCTGGTGCATGCCGAACGCACTCGCCTCGCTGCCCTCGGCGCGCGTGCGCAGGTTGTCCTTCGCCACGCCCATCATCGAATCGAGCATGGAATCGCGGAGCTGCAGCAGCTTCTCCTGCTGCTTCTTCAGGAACGGCGTCAGCACCACCGGCTTCGCCGGCTTGCCATTCGGCTTGCCCGGAGCATGCCCCTTCGCACCCTTCTCCGCACCGTTCACCTTCTCCTTCTCTTCGGTCTTCACGGGCTTGCTGGGCGCCTTCACCGTCTTCGCCGCCTTCGCCGCAGGCTTCTTCGCGCTCTTCGCCGGTTTCGCGGCGGGAGCGGATTTCTTGGGTTTGGCGGCAGATTTCGGAGGCTTGGTTTTGGCCATAAATCGAGCTGGGGAAAGATTCTGTCTTTGGCTTACGGGAAAAATGAGGGCGGATAGATAAATGCATTCCCCTAGCCGTGCAAGGGGAAACGGAGGCTATTTTTAGCAGGGGGCGGGCCGTCCAACGGCCCATCTTTCATAGACCCGCGAACCTCCGAAAAATCAGGAACTTGCCGACGAATACCGCCGGATCGCGAAATGCCAGAATCCCCGGGTCGCAAACACGATGAACGCCGACGCCCCCGCCAGCTGCGCCAGCCCGGCCCACGGCGACTCCAGCGCCCGCGCCAGCACCCGCGACGGCACATTCGCCACGATGATCACCGGGATGAAATAGGTAAAGATCACCTTGAACACCCCGTGAAAGATCACATCCGGGAACCGCGCGATATTGAATACGTTGTAATACCCGTAGATCAGCCCCTGCGCCCGCACGATCCAGAACGCCACCGTCGCCAGCCCGAACAGCACCGCATAGTGCACCGCGATCCCCAACCCGATCGCCACCGCGTAAAGCGCCACCTGATGCACCTGCGGCACGATCCCCAGCTTGAACAGGCAGAAAATCACAATCGCCACCCCCACCAGCGCATTGATCACATTATCCATCCCGAACCGCCGCGTCGACACCGCAAACTGCGCATCCACCGGCAGGAGCAGCATGATATCCAGCCGCCCCGTCCGGATCAGCTCCGGCAACTCCGCCAGATTCACATAAAAGAACGCCTGGAAAAGCTGCGACGTAATCTGATGCGTCCCCACCAGCAGCACACACTCCCACTTCGTCCAGTCCCCGATCGCATCCGTGTGCCCGAAGAGCACCTCCAGAAAAATCACCTGCCCCACAAACCACAGAAACTCCACGATCATCCAAAGAATGAAGTTCGCCTTGAAACTCATCTCCCGAATCAACGAGTTCCGAATCATCAGCCAGTAAATCTCCAGATAACGCCTCATGGTCTTAATGCGGGCCGAAGGCCCAAAAACAAGCCAGCTCGGCGAGGTGGCGGAGGGGAATAGGAGTGCTCGGCGGGTGGTCGAGACGGCAAAGCGAGGAACGAGCGTCGCCTTGGAGTCGACGTCCCAGTGACCGATTCGCCCTGAAAGGGCATAACAAAACGGCGCCAGCTTCTAAGGTCGGATTTAGTCGGATTTCCTCTGTAGCGAATTCATCGAAAACTCCCGCTTCCTCCTCCCCGCGCTTGCGTTCTCGACTGACATCTGAACCCGGAGACTCGAGCGGAGCGAGAGGTCGGCCGACAGGCCGCCCGCAGGGTGGTCGCGGCGGCGACCAACAATTCAAAGCTAGTAGCCGGGGGTTGAGCGACGAAGGAGCGACACCCCCGGATTTTAATTCAAAAAGCATCCCGACCCCGGCAGGGATCGCAGCCCCAGCTTTCCGCATTCCCCGAAATCGCGAGCAATTTCTATGGTCGGATTTACTCGGATTTACTCGGATTTCCCCTGTAGCTCGAATCGAAAAGGCCTTGGAATTCAACCCCTCCCCCTCCGCGCGCCTGCGTTCTTGGAGTGCGCCGCTGCTGCGGCGCTTTAGGATGGGGGCGAAGGCGGTCCGCCGGTCCGTCCTATACCCGCGACCAGCTTTGATTAGCCTTGATCTACCTTGATTAGCCTTTACCAGCCTTGACCACCTTGGATTCCCCTCGTTCCCAAGCTCCAGCTTGGGAATGCCCTTCGGAGCGAAGCTGAGCTTCGCATGGCGGGGGTGTCCGCGGGTGGGCCTTACCGTGCAAGTCGCTTTGATCCACCTTGACCAGCCTTGACCAGTCTTGACCGCCCCACTCCCTTCCCTCGTTCCCAAGCTCCAGCTTGGGAATGCCCTCTGGAGCGAAGCTCTGCTTCGCATGGCGAGGGCGTCTGCGGGTAAGCTGCCCCGCCCGGGTCGCCTCGACCCACCCTGAGCGAAGTCGAAGGGATCAGCCTTGATTGACCTCGACCACACCGAACCACCTGCCCCTGCCAGGGACCAAATCCAAAATGCTAAATCACAAATGCTAAATCCCGTCGCCTCCCCCCAACCGCATCGCGGAGCGATGCTTTGCCCATAGCCGGGGCTTTCAAGCCCCGGAATCGCCGAAGAGTGCATTCGTCGCGGAGCGACGTTTGCCCACCACCGCTCCCCCCTCCCGCCCCCATGCCCCTCACAACCTCTCCCTCGGGCCATCGATGTTAATGCGTGCAAAATCATCAAAAATAAAACGCGGCGCACATGATCAGCCATGTCGCCTGTCGTATGCAGGCTTTCTACCAGATCACCCCCTCCGAAGTCCAGCCTATTAAGCCGCCTTCGGGGGATTCCTTCCCGGCAGGCAAATGGCAGCACCGTGGCAGCCGATAACTGCGGTCCGGATGTCGGAATTCTTTACAGACTCATGGTCTTTTTGACGCCGTCTCATTAATGATAAAGCAAAAATAACCGATCGCAAGAAGTTGAATAAGAACTTGTTATGGATGTAAATAGTGCGTGAAAATACGTCGTTGGCGCAGTTCTGGCTATTATGGTAAACATCTATATTTATGATCTCAATTAACAAACTCATCCTCGCCGCCTCTCTGTCCCTGACCCTCTTCGCCAGCTCCGCCTTGGCCAACACCATCATCGACACGAGCGGCCTTTGGGCGACCAATGGTGGCTCGACCAACAGCGGATGGCTCGGCAGCGGGCAATCGATTACCGTGCCTTTTGCGGCCACCTACTTCAATAGCTTCACCGTTTACGCGGACGCAGCCGCGGCGGGGCGGACATTCACTTTCACGATCTTCGATGCCGTCAATGGAGGGACCACTTTGTATAGCGGCGGGGGAGTGCTGATGTCAGCAGGAGCGAATACCATCAACATCAACCGGACGTTTACGGCCGGCAGCCTTATTTTTGCCGAGCTCAACTACAACGGTTATTCCGGGGCCAGCCTCCAGTACCTGAACAATGTTTATGCCGGGGGCAATTCTTCGTTTGGGCCTGTCGGATCTCAGACCAGTATTTCTTCGCTGGACCATCGGTTTACCGCGAACTTCAGCGCCTCCGTCCCCGATGGCGGCGCCACCCTCGCCCTGCTGGGCGTAGCCATGACCGGGATGGTCTGGATGCGCCGGAAGTTGGCCTAAACTTTCACCAGCCCAAAACCTGTGGGGATGGGCGACCCGACAGGGGAAACAGTGGGGTCACCCATTAGTTGGAAGCCTGACTCCCATGATCCCCTCGATCGCGCAAGAGGCCTGGCCGCGCGGCCATCGCGATGAGCACCGCCCGATCAAGGGATCGTACGTCCTGGGGCTTTTTTGCGAATGGAAATCCGAAAGCATCGAGCGTCGAAAAATCGCCGTTGGTGCTGTCGCCAATGACGGTGCCATCTCGTGTGACTATGTGACCGCTTGCCCCCTCGGCAGCGCCCTCACTTTCTGTGCACTTTGCGTCTTTGCGAGCGCCCTTTCTTCGCCCCCTCGTTCCCAAGTTGCACTTGGGGCTTTCGGCTCGCCAATCCCAACCGCCCAGCTACAAGGCACACGTCCTCGCACATCCCGCTGATGCTATGGCCGAACAATCCAACGTGGTCTGCCGGTAAAGACCGGGAAACAGTCAAGACGAAGCGCGGCGACATCTATACGTGGGTAATTTCCTGCGGTTCCTTATTCGTCCCGAGCGGCAGGCTGGCGGTGTGTGACCCATTCGCCTTCATGCGATCCGGGAACAACCCGCACATTCTCACACCCACCGGCCGCTTCCTCGTGACCGTGACCGTGGCTGATATCAGCCAGAACCTCGACCGGACCCACATTCGAGAAGCATACGCCTCCATCCATTTTGCCAACGGACAGGAAACCCATCGCCGCAAGCTGCCCTTGGCCGCGGAGGGCGAGGACCGGCCCGAAACCGAAGGCGAGGACTTCATTGGGTTCCCCGTCGACGCCGGCACCGCGTGCTTTGTCGACGATTCCGTTCTCGCCACCTGCATGCCTCCCGAGTCCACCTGGCTTGAGAACCTTTTCGAAAACGAGCGCCCGGATTGCTGGTTCGCACGCATGGACGACCCGAACGAAATCCGCGCCGGCATCGCCAATATCCGCCTGCCCCTCGCTCCGCACGACGAGAACTTGATCCTGTTCCACTCAGGATGGGGCGATGGCGTCTATCCCGTCATCGGATCCTACGACGAAAGCGACCGCTTGCTGGCCGCCCATATCGATTTCCTCGTCATTCCTTGATCGTTGTTTCAGCGCACATTTCCTCCTCGTGCAGTAACTCCCACGCTGGCCTCGTTTCATGGTTGATCACGCCCAACTCCCCGACCTCCTCTCCCGCGTCATCCATCGCGAGGACATCAATGCCGTCGAAGGCCTGGACCCTTTCCGCAAGCTGCTCAAAGGCCCATCCGCCACCGACGTCCTCACCTTTCTCCAGCAAAACATCCAGCGCCTCGAAGAACGCCCGAAGGGCGGTGTCATCTACGCCATCGCCGAGCACTATCGCGAAACCGGCCAGGTCGAACCCCTGCGCGAGCTTTACGACACCTCTGCCGGTCACATTCGATCCTCCGTTTTAAACGCGCTCTGGATGGAGCCCGGCTCCCAGCCCATGGCCGCCTGCATCGTCGACCTCGCGTTGAAAGGCTTCACCGACGCCTCCCCCGAAGTGCGGACCGAGGCCTGCTCGGTCATCCAGAACCAAGCCGGATGGAAAGTCGACGTCTCGCCCGCTCTCCCATTTCTCCAGCAGGCCCTTCGCGACGACAATGCCCGCGTCCGGAGCCAGGCCGCCTACGCCATCGGCAACCTCGCCAAAAGCAAATACCACATGACGCCGCATCTCGACGGCCTCATCCCCTGCGTCACCGACGCCGATCAATTCGTGCGCAACGCCGCCGCTTGGGCCCTCTGGCAACTCTCCCGCCGCAAACACGACATCCACAACGCCATCCCCGCCCTCGTCCAATCGCTCCTCATCGACAACCCTTGGGACGGCCCCGCGCGCGAAGCCACCGGAGCCCTGCTCCACCACGCCCGAAAATCCGCCGCCCACGCCGACGTGGTGAAACAACTCGTCACCCAAGCCGCCCTGCCTCCCACCCGCCCAGTCTTCAAGCGCTTCCTCCAGCAACTCGCGGAGACGTAATTCTCATTTCGCCTTCGCCCTCGCGACCCTGCGTTTGCATTTCCATCGCCTCCTTTCTCCATCAGGAGTTTCGACGGCTCCGCGGTGACTCGCGCAACAAGTGGGCGCCGCGGGTGTATTCCCCATTCCTCCATGAAATTCCTCCTCGCCCTGCTCTTCACGCCCCTCGCCGCTGACACCCTCCTCATCGAAAAGGGCCAGCCCCGCGCGGAGATCGTCATCTCGGAAAAGCCGGCGCGGATGACGAAACTGGCGGCGAAGGAGTTGCAGACTTATTTGGAAAAGATCAGCGGCGCGAAGCTGGAGATCCTCACCGCGCCGACCGCAGGCAAGGCCCACATCTTCCTCGGCAAATCTTCGCACACCGAAGCATTGAAACTCGCCACCGCTGGCCTGGAAAATGGCGCATTCCGCATGGCTTCGGGCGCGGACTGGCTGGCCTTGGTCGGCCCCGATGAGGACTTCGTTCCGACGGAGCCTTGGGGACGGACGCGGAGTGCGGTAGAGCAGGATCGGGTGAATGCGGAGTTCGACAAGATCACCGGCGACACGTTTTGGAATCACTTCGGCTACATCTACTCGCGCTATCAAAAGGACCTCGATGTCTGGGACTACGACGACGCCGGGACGCTCAACGCGGTGTATGAGTTCCTGCGCAGTCTCGGCGTGCGCTGGTTTGCCCCCGGGGAGTTGGGCGAGGTCGTGCCGCAGCAGGCGACGGTCGCGCTGCCGTCCGTGAACAAGACCGTGAAGCCGGACTTCGGCATGCGGCGCTTCACATTCTACACCGACCACACCGGCCTCGGCGAAAAGGGCATCTGGACCCTGCGGCTCGGCTTGAACCAGGCGCACAAAATCGGCGGCATCTCGCAGATCTGTCACGGGATGAAGTTTGTCATCATGCGCGACGAGATGAAGCAGGCGCACCCCGAGATGTATCTGCTCAATGGCGGCAAACGCGACACCACCACGAAGGGCAGCGGCTATCCCGATCTTACCTCGCCGATGTTCTTCGAGAAGCAGCTCAAATACTCCCGCGCCATGTTCGATCATTTCCACGAGCCGATGATCAGCATCGACCTCGTGGATGGCTACGGCGGCATGACCTCGGACGACCCGAAATGGATGGCGCAGCTCACGCCCGAGCGCGGCTGGTCCGGCACGATGTCGGATCAAGTCTGGGGCTACATCAATCGCGTTGCGCTCGAGCTCTACAAATCGCACCCCGATCGCCTCGTGAGCGGCCTCGCCTACAGCGCCTACAAAATGCCACCCGCGAAGATCGACAAACTCAGCCCCAACCTCGTGCTCATCGAGACACGCCAGCGCCAGAGTTTCTGGGACGAAGCCCAGCGCACCGAGCATCGCAACTTGCGCGAGGCCTGGATGAAAAAGCTCACCTCAGGCAAATACCTCACTTGGGATTACAACATCAACGCCCGCCCCGAGCAGGCCGGCCGCCCCGTCGTTTACACGAAGCAAATCTCCAGCGACCTGCGCGAACTCAAAGGCCACACCCTCGGCGAGATGATCGAGATCTACGATCACTCTGCCACGAAAAAGGACAGCTTCGGCTACGATCCGCTCGCCCTCGAGCACCTGAATCTCTACGTCACCTCGCGTCTCTGGTGGGATGCCGATCAAAGCCTCGACGCGCTGCTCGCCGACTACTTCACCAGTTACTACGGCCCCGCGGCCAAACCGATGCAGGCCTTCCTCGAATTCTCCGAGGCCAACTGGATGCTCATGGGCCAGGACAGCGCGAAGATCCGCGAAGCCTTCACCCTGCTCGCCGCCGCCCAAGCCGCCGCCGATCCGCAATCTGCTCCCGGACGCCGCATCCAAAAGATCGCCGACCTCATGAAGCCCTTGCACACCCTCGAGCAGCAACTCAGCCGCAAACACGACAGCGATCTCGATTACCGCGTGCTGGAGACACACCAGACCGGCGGCAAGCCACTAAAAGACAAAGCCTTCGATGGTCAGGTGCTCAAGGAATACTGGACCGACACGCGCAGCGCCCCGCTCGTCAAACTCACGCCCGAAGCACCCCGCCCCAAAGCGAACACCATGTTCCAGGTCCAGCGCGAAGGCAGCATCCTGCACATCGGCATTATCTGCCAGGAACCCGACATGCCCGGCGTCGACGTCGCCACCACCAACGCCGACGACCCCAAACTCCTCGAAGGCGATCATGTCACGTTGCTCATCGAAACCGCCTCCAACAGCTACTACGAAATCGCCATCAACCCCGCCGGCGCCGTGCTGGAGATCGACCACGGCAAGGACGGCAAAGGCGTCAAATGGGCCTCCGGCGCGCAGTTTGCCGTGCATCGCGGCGACCAGCAATGGAGCATCGAAATCCGCCTCCCCATCACCGGCGAAGGCTCCCGCATGATCGACCCCCTCAAAGGCATCGACGGAAATCAGCCCAAGGACTTATTCCCTTGGCACTTCAACGTCTGCCGCCAGCGCGTGCGCGGCACAAACATCGAACGCACCGCCTACTCCGCCACGGGCCAGGACGACTTCTACGTCCCCGAGAAGTTCGCGAAGTTGTGGGGCAAGGGTAAATGAAGGCGCGGATGCCCTCTTCCACATGCGTCGCGGAATCCACTGCGCCTGCAACCGGAAGAACGCCGCGTTGTCCGGCACCGTAAACAGGAACTCCAGTTGCCCCTGCGCGTTGATCGTCGTCTGCGGCGCGCTCATCGGGAAGGCGATAAAGGGCTGTGTTAGATTCGTCGCCTTCTTCACGCCGATCGTCAGCTTGAATTGCCCCGTCCCCGCATCCGGTTGCGGTTATTCGTTGAGGGATCTTGCTCTCTGTTCACGGTAGCCGGGACCGGGGAAGTCACCGTTGAGATTGAATTTTCCGGTGCTACCCGCCGGCACGGGTTGGCCGTAATCGATACGAACCGGTCCGATGGGCAAATCGAGGCGCACTCCGGTGACGGAAATTGGTGGGGTCATCGGCTGGGGTATCTCCAATTGGAATGGAGCGGGAGCGAATGGCTGAGGATCGGCCGCGATAACTGGCGATACCGCCAGAATAGAAATAACCGCAAGGAGTAGCTTCATGGCGATGACCGCTTTTGGATTTGGTGGTTCGAGAATACGCGGAGGCGACTGCCGAAGGCAGGTCGAGGTGGAAACATGGCGACAATTCGCGGCAGCGCTTGGTTAGCCGCCGTTCGATTTGGAAATCTTCGTTGCGTAGAACTCGTGGTCGTAGCCGCCGAGATGACCGTATTGGCCTTTTCGGCTTAGGAAGCCGACGAGGCGAATCGAGATACCGTCATCAGGAATCTTGGTGTCCTTGGCGAAATCGAAAGTAGTGGGGCTGAGGCCCGAGAGCCACCACTGCTGACCGCTGTGAGTGCCAAGGGGTCGGAAGCCGCTGTGCTCGAAACCGACAGTCCATCTGCCTTCGGCTTCGGTGGCCGTGTAGCCAAATCCCTCCATCGTCTCGTTGAGTTTGGCGGGATTGGCGCGGCGATACGCTTGGCCTGCTTGGAAGCCGTGCCAATGCTCATCATGCGTCCCGCCCTCAATTCGGCCTTCTGGGCTGACGAAACCGGAAAAGAAGCCACGCAGAAAATCCACACGGACCTTGTCGCGGTGAGGGGTTCGCTGGGCGTATGGAAGCGAATCGAAATAGGCGTCGGCCTGTCGGATCGCTTCCTTGGGATTCGGATACTCCGCTAGCTGTCGCCGCCAATAATCGGCGTAATATGGTTTGTCGGATTCGTCGCGAATGAGTGCTCCTTCACGCTTGGTGCCTTTTGGGAACTTGTTCTCGTCGGGCTCGCAACTCGTGCATGACACAAGAAGGGTGGCGACTAAAGGCATGGTCAGAAGCAGGCGCATGCTCAGGCGACTAACTCTGAATTATGCGCTTCGTTCACTGGAGGACTGGGTTGATGAACTCCGTGAGCCAGTCGTGTCCTTGCGCAGGAGGTCGCGACCCAGGAAGTAAACTAAGGCGAAGATGCTGCCGGCTGCGACTGCGGTGGCTCCAGCGAAACAAGCGATGGAGAGCATGACAAGGCGATGGAAGACCGCGTCGGGCAGACGGATCCACAGCATGGCAGAACCTACGAGAAGTCCGGAGCCGCACGCCGCCAAAATGCCGCTCACAATATGGCAGCCCCACAAATGGAGTTTCGTGTAGCCGTAGAAGTTCCACAGGTAGCCTTTGTGCTCAGAAGTAGCCATGTTCGGTTGGATTTAGTTTTGTGCGTTCGCTGAAAGTGTGCGCGCAGAAGCGTCTACCTTCTGAATTAGACGTTGCGCTCATGGAATTCACCATATCAAAACCACCGGGAGTTGCGTCTTGTCGGAGTCCGGGCACTCGCAAAAACGGGTAGCTGCATTTCGACATGACCCACCTCTTCGACAAAGGTGGAGAGGTGCGTGCAGGCCCGCAGCGCCGACCTGTCCCTCGTTCCCAAGTTGCACTCGGAAACGCCCATGAGAGAAGCTTCGCCGGGCCGATGTTGGCAACCGGCAACGAACTGCCGGGAAGACAACACATCGCTACTGCGCCTGTAACCGGAAGAAGGCCGTGTTGTCCGGCAGCAAACGCGTTCCCCTTTTTACGCTCACCACCGCTCCACCATCTTGCTCTCTTCGATCGTCTTCATCGTTGCCGCAATATCATCCGGCCGGAAACGCGCCAGCATCGTCTCCAGCAGCTTCGCCTGCTGATCCTTGCTCAAGTCCGCCCCGCATGCCCCGGCAAATCCATCCGCAGCTTCGAGTCCCTGTCGACATCGAGTACCGCCGTCTGATCGAGAACCGGCCCTTCAACCGTATTGCCGCGCGATACTTCAGCCCCTTCGTGGACGCCCCCCGGTCTGCCACATCCCCAAACTGATCATTAAGCCGGGAAACACGCTCTAAGTGTCGGAATTCTTTACGGATTCATCGTTATTTGGACGCTGCCTCACTGAAGAGAAAGAAAATCTGTGACTCCTAAAACCGTTACAATGAGTAATTTATAAATCAAAACGATGCTAAATGAAAACGCGTGGCGCAGTTCTGGCTGTTATGGAAGGTAGCCCAAATTTCATGAGATTCTTGAACAAGCTTTTCCTCACCACCTCTCTCGCCCTGACCATCTTCACCGGCTCGGTTCTGGCCAACACCATTGTCGATACAAGTGGCCTTTGGGCGACTAACGGCGGCGCCATCAACGAGGGATGGCTCGGTAGCGGGCAGTCGATTACGGTGCCCTTCGCGGCGACCTACTTCAACAGTTTCACCGTTTACGCGGACGCCGCCGCCTCGGGGCGGACCTTCACTTTCAGGATCTACGATGCCCTCAATGGAGGAAACATTTTGTATAACGGAGGCGGAGTGTTGATTTCGACCGGAGCGAATACGATCAACATTAACCAGACCTTTGCCGCGGGCAGCGTCATCTTCGCCGAGTTCGACTACAACGGTTATTCCGGAAGAAGCCTCCAGTACTTGAATAACGTTTATGTTGGGGGCAATTCCTCATTCGGGCCTGTCGGTTCTCAGAGCGGTTTCTCTTCGCTGGATCATCGGTTTACCGCGGACTTCAGCGGCAACGTCCCCGATGGGGGCGCCACCATTGGCTTGCTGGGATTGGCCATGAGTGGGATGGCTTGGATGCGGCGGAAGCTGGCGTAAATCTTCACCCGCCGCTTCCCCGGGGCTCGCCGCCCGGAATTGCCTCTTCGCTCATTCGGCGGAAGCTTACCTGAGCGAAAGGAGCAATCAGCCGCGCCACGGCTTGCGGCGCGACTCCGCGTCGTCGATAACTGCGCATGCGCGTTTCTCCCCCGGCCAGGATTGCCCGTCTGGTGGCCTGTCTCTGCCTCGCCCAAGCAGGCTCGATCGCGCTCGCCGGCCCGCTGGATCGTTTCGGGGTGGAGCAACTCGTCCCGACCACGCCCGGGGGACGGGAATGGTTTGCGCAGTGGGAAAAACCCCGCGCCATCCCGGCTTACACCCTCGACCCGCTGGATCCCTCCTTTCGTAACGAGGACGGCGCGTTGCGCATCGCCGATGGCGTGGCGACCGCCCCGGCCGGGCTGACCCGGTTGGTCGTCCTCACGCCGAAAGCCACCGCGGAAGCGAACTCACCGGCGCCATGGCGCAACGTGGAAATGACCATCTACGTTCGGCGTGGTCTTGAAGCGCAGGTTCTCGACTACCAGGCGTTCTACCTCTCGGCGCGCAGCGGCGAACGGCACAACGACCAGGTCCCCTGCGAGGGGACGAGTTATCACGCCACCGCCCGCTTCGATGGCCAATGCGGCTTCAAGAAAGAACTGTGGCACACCGGGGGCTACGCCAACCTGCAACCGCAACCCGCGCCCAAACCCTGGCCGACGGTTCCCGCGCGGCAATGGGTCGGCATGAAGTTCCTCTGCCGAAATTGCGACGACGGAAAACACGTCAGCCTCGAACTCTTCCTCGACGCCGCCGCCAACGGCGCCTGGCAGCGTGTCTCGCATTTCATCGATGCCGGCGGATGGCGCGGCGAAAAAGAAGGCTGCGATCGAGCGCCGGACGCGATCATCACCGAGGCGCGTCCAGCCGTGTATTTCCGCGCGGACCAGATGCCCGTGGAGGTGAAGCATTTTTCCGTGCGCGAGATCCCGCCGCTCCCCTGAAGCGCTTCGCGCAAGATCGCTCCGATCGAAACGGCGGCCGACAAAACTGCCAGCCGCTCACCGCCCCGCCGACCGCGAGATACGCACCTCGGGACGATACGTGATGCGCACCAGCAAATCACCACGCCCGCCTCTCGGCTTGGGCAGTCCTTCGCCGGGAACGCGCAGCACGGCCGCGCGCGACACTCCCGCCGGAATGGACACCCGGAGCGGCGCCCCCGTAGGCCCCGGCATCACCTCGGTCCCGCCCTGCGCCGCGCGACTCGCACTGATGCGCAAGTCGCAACGCAAATCCGATCCCCGCGCCTTGAAGCGAAACCCCGGCATCGCCTTCACCCGCACCACGACGAACCCTCCCGCGAACGGTCCGCTACGCGGCAATCGAAACCGCGTCCCCGGCGCAGTGCCCGGCGGGACAACGAGCTCATAAATCTCCGGCCCACCCGGATTCGCGGGATCGTTGACCCGCACGCTCAACGTCGCTCCGCGCAGGAAGTCCTCGATGCGAAGATTGGCGTCCTGGGAAACATTCCGCTCGATCCTGCCACCGCCCGTCGACGGCCGCGCAACATCCTCGCGCTCCGCGAGTGCGCGATCGTAAGCCCGGCGCCGCGCCGGATCCGACAGCACCTCATGCGCGGCATTCAGCTCCCGCGCGCGCTCCGTCGCCTCCGCGGTCCCTCCATTCACGTCGGGATGATGCTGCTTGGCCAGCAAACGATACGCCGCACGAATCTGCGCGAGCGTGCAACGGCGATCGAGCCCCAGCGTCGCGTAGTGATCAGTATCCGAAGGATTCAAGCCAGCCGACTGTATCGCATCCAATCCCGCGCGCGAGCTTTACGCGGCAGGCTTGTTCGAGCGCTTCCATAGTAAATAGCCGCGCGATGGGAGCGCCAGCGCCGGAAAAAACCTGTCATCCTGAGCAGAGCGGGGAATCATGGGCGGAGTCGAAGGACCTCCAATATCCCGTGGGTTCCCGAGCGGAGTCTCGAACGCCACGATCACGTTCCACAAAACGTCCGATACGACTCCGAGTTCGACGGCACGCCATATTCCGGATGCTCCTGCGAATAGTCGTAAGGCCTCGCCAAAACTCCCAGCAGTCGCTCCATCACGCTCAGGTCACCCGCGTCGACCGCCGCCGCCAGCGCCTCCTCCACCTTGTGATTGCGTGGAATGAAAGCGGGATTGTGCCGCTGCATCCGTTCGACAACTTCCTCCTTCGGCTGCGGTTGCCGGCTCAAGCGATCTCGCCAGCGCTGCTCCCAGTCGAGGAAGCCCGTGTCCTGCGAAAGCGTGCCCACCGCGCCGCTGCTCAGATCGCGGAACGTATTCGTGAAGTCCGCCTTCGTCTGTTGCATCCAATCGAGCAGCGATAGGATCAACCCGAGGTCATCACTTTCTTCCGTGAAGAGCCCAAGCTTCGACCGCATCCCCGCGAGCCAGTGGTGTTTGAAGCGGTGCTCGAAACTCGCAATCGCCTCGTTCGCCACCTCCACGGCCTTCCCTTCATCCTCGTGCAGCAGCGGCAATAACGTCTCTGCCAGACGGGCCAGATTCCACTGCGCAATGTGCGGCTGCTGCCCGTAGGCGTAGCGACCATGCCGATCAATAGAGCTGAACACCGTCGCCGGATCATACGCCTCCATGAACGCACACGGCCCATAGTCGATCGTCTCCCCAGACAGCGCCATGTTGTCCGTATTCATCACGCCGTGGATGAACCCCACGAACTGCCACCGCGCGATCAGCGCCGCCTGCCGCTCGATCACCGCTTCGAGAAAAGCGACATACGGCTGCTCCGCCTCGACGACCTCCGGATAATGCCGCCGCAGCGTGTAATCAGCCAGCGCCTGCAGCGCCGCCTTTTCTCCGCGAGCCGCCGCATATTCAAATGTCCCCACCCGAATGTGACTGGCCGCGACCCGCGTCAGCACCGCTCCCGGCAGCTTCTCCTCGCGATAGACCGGCTCTCCCGTCGTCACCACCGCGAGACTGCGTGTCGTCGGAATGCCCAGCGCATGCATGGCCTCGCTGATGATGTATTCCCGCAGCATCGGCCCCAACGCCGCCCGCCCATCGCCCCGACGTGAAAACGTCGTCGGCCCCGGCCCCTTGAGTTGAATGTCGAAGCGCCTGCCACCCGGCGTCATCTGCTCCCCGAGCAAAATCGCGCGCCCATCGCCCAGCATCGTGAAGTGCCCATACTGATGCCCCGCGTACGCCTGCGCCAGCGGTTCCGCTCCCGGCGGCAATTCATTGCCCGCGAACCACGCCGCATTGCCCAGCAAGTCCGCATCCAGTCCTAACTCCTTCGCCAACGGACGATTCAAAACCACCATCTTCGGCTCGCGCACTCGCGTCGGTTCCACCCGCGAATAAAACGCCGCCGGCAACTGCGCATACGAATGATCAAAACGCCACCCGGCGGGCGAAGAAGAGCTGATAAGACGGTCGGACATGGAGTGGAATGGATGCGGAGCGATCCTCAGCTTTACCTACGCGAGCCGCCGCAGCCAGCGGTAAGCATGGCGCGTAGTCCGATCAGCGATGCGCGAGTTCCGAAACCCGTGTTTCCAGCCACCTACACCGCCAAACGGAAGTACCCATGAATATGCGGCACCCCGCGAAATTACCACACCAACTCCGGCCTCGATCTGTCACGTGTCCCACACCCGATCGTTCCCGATATCGAACGCACCGCTTACTCCGCTACGGGCCAGGAGAACTTCTACGTCCCGGAGAAGTTCGCCAAACTCTGGGGCAAAGGCAAATGACGGCATGGATGCCTTCGACCCGCGCAAGGATTTTAACGGCCGTCCTTGTACATCGATTCCACCAATTCCTTGGCAAATTTGGTATCGCCGTTCGTCTTCCGAAACTTCTGGTCCATCCCGCCCGCCGGGGCGCCCTTCTGTCCTCTCATCGGAGTTAGCGTCATGGTCTTCTCATCCACACGATAGCGATACCCGCTCAAGTCGAGCGTCTTGCTCTCCGCGTCATAAAATCCCGTGATCGGCCAAAAACTCACATCGATCATGCCTTGCGACTCCACGCATTTTCCGTCGGACGCCAGGTAGATCCCCGATTGGGGCGCCTCCCACCAACCCACCCACTGCGGTGGAATGGCAAAGAGCCCCTTGGGCAAATCCGTCCGCAGCTTCGAGCCGCTCTCCACCCTGAGCACCGCCGTCGGATCGAGGACCCGCGTCGAGGCATGCACGAACACGAACATCCAGCCATAGCGGCCCGTCAGATAGGTGTGGCACATCCATACCGCTTTCGGTTTCGCGTACGCCGTGACGAACGTGCTCTCCACTTCTACATCGGAACGCCGCAGATCCTTTCGCACGCGGATCTCGCCTGCGTCCGCTCCGTTGCGCCTTTCCTCATCGGGCAACCCATTGCCGAAACGAAAGTGCTCGTCATTCATCAAATCGGCCAACGGTTGGCGCCGCAAAAACTGATTGTAGCGCACGATCGTCAACCGCTCCGCTTCCGCATCCGCCCGGCGAAACACAAAATACTCGCGCGCCTGACGCTCCAAATTCGCGTCCTTTTGCACGCGGCTGGCTTCCAAATACCACTGCCCTGGCGGAAACGCGACCAGCCCTAAATGCTCGACTCTGGCCTTGCCGGAATACGTGCCCTCCCTGGCCCAGGCACTCCGATCGTGTGCCATGAAGATCACGGCCAAGACCAGGAGCGCGAACGGCCGAGGAATCAATTTTCGAGAGAACAGCATGAGCGCTTCAGCGCTACGCCGCCAAATGGAAATACCCGTGAATGTGCGGCACCCCGCGGAAATACCACACCAACTCCGGCCCCTCGATCTGCCAAGTGTCCCACACCCGATCGTTCCCGATATCGAACGCCCCGCCATAGCACGACACGAAGATTCGCTCCACCATTTTGCTCTCCTCGATCGTCTTCATCGTCGCGGCCACGTCATCCGGCCGGAAACACGCCAGCATCCGCCGCATCGTCTCCAGCAGCTTCGCCTGCTGATCCTTGCTCAAGTCCGCCCCGCACAGCCCGGGTAGATCCGTCTTCCGCTTCGCGATCACCTCCGCCGGTTCCTCAGACCTCGGCTCGCGCCCCACAAGAATCTTCTCCTGTTGCTTCCCATCCAGCGCGCTCACGAACTCGTTGAACACCAGCCCCTGATACCAAAACGGATTCCCTTCGTGATCCTTCGTCTCCCGAAACGCCTTCGCGAAGTTCCCGTAGAAAATCGGTCGCCCGCCAAACCCGAGCCCCTTGTCCGTCAGCGCATTGCAGCGCCGCGTTACATGATGCCCCGTGTAGATGAACTCGAAATCCTTGTCCGCCGGCGTCCCGAAGAACCCGACCGACGGCGTATTCTTGATCTGCCCCATCAGATCTTTTTCCACCTGCCAGTTCATCTTCTCGCGATGATCCGGATGATGCAGCGACTCGAAAATCTGTTTCACCAGATCCTGCTGATCCGGCGTGTAGAAAGTGTGCAGCCGCTGCTCCGGGCAAATGTACCACCAGTTGCTGACGAACCCGCGCTTCGCGTGATTCAGCGGCAGGCAAATCTTCGCGTGCTGCTCCTCCGTCAGGCTCTTGTAAAACTGCATCGGCAGCGAATCCTTCGCATCCGTCTCCGCTCGCAACTTCGGCAACAACGCAAACGCCGCCGCGGAACCAAGTAAACGAATGACATCACGCCGGCCGACAGCCCTCACGTCACTGCCTGGGAGGATCAGTTTCATAGGCGGCCACTCTCTCGTAAATCGACGGCAGACACCAGCCCAATTCAGGTCACGCCGGCAATCCTGCTTTCATCACTTTCCCCGGTTCAGTTCGAGCACCCGATCCAGATCGAGCTCTTTGACCTTGTCTCCAAGCTCCTTGGCGAGGTCGTCGGTGAGCGTGCCGTCGGCTTTGAAAGCGGGCTGGTCGTAAGTCAAAGTATTCACCCATCCTCCCGTCCCCCAGCCCTTGATCTCAGGCGGTAATAATTGAATGAGTCGACCGAAAGGCGTGACCAGGATCGTCCCCAACGGGGCCCTCAGTTCGACTCCTTTGTAAGTCAGCCTTCCCCTCCGGCCTTCGGACCGTGTGGCCTTCGCTTGAATCGTGTAGCTGTAGGTCCAGGGACCTGAGGAATACTCTCCGGGCTGTGTCGGAACAGGCAGGACGTCAGACGCACCGGGCAAGGGAGCGGAAACCAGCAGCGCCACGAATAAGCAGAGGATGAACTTCACACTCAACTCGACGAATGGCGGCCGTGGTTCTTAGGCGCCGTTGCTGATCTCCCGAAACAACCACGCCCGCGCATAAGTCCAATCCCGCTTCGCCGTCGGCGCCGACACCCCGAGCACCTCCGCCGCCTCCTCGATCGTCAACCCCGCGAAGTACCGCAGCTTCACCAATTCCGCCTTCCGCTCATCATGCCTCGCCAGTGCATCGAGCGCCTCGTGCACCGCCACCACCTCATCATCCTTTCCCGCCGGTGCCGCGATCTCGACCTCATCCGCATCCACATGTTCCGCCCCCGCCCCATTCTTCACCGCCAGCTTCCGTCGCGCGCGTTCCACCAGAATCCGCCGCATCGCCTCCGCCGCCGCTCCGAAAAAGTGCGCCCGATTCTCAAAACTCTGTTCTCCCAGCCGCAGCCACGCCTCATGCACCAGCGCCGTCGCCTGCAGCGTATGCCCCGCGGGTTCCCGTGCCATCTTCGCCCGCGCCAGTTGCCGCAACTCTGCATACACCAGCGGCAACAACTCTTCCCCAGCCCGGCCATTGCCGTTCTGCATCGCCTCGAGGAGCCGCGTGACATCACCATTCATCATCTGAGTCGGGTGTTTAACACCTCATATGACCCCCGTCACGCCGTAGTATTGCGCAGAACTTCGTCGCGGCCCCACTTTTCCCGCCACATCCGCGCACCGATGCTTATGATGAAAGCGGATGCCCCCTCCTGAGACTTCGAAAGACTCCCGCCACGCTGCGTTCCACACCACCCGATGGTCGGTCGTGCTCGCGGCCCAGGGAAAGACGTCGAGCGATGCGTCCCAATCTCTGGAGGCGCTCTGTCGGCAGTATTGGCCGCCCCTGTATGCTTACGTCCGGCATCGTGGTTTCGCTCCGCACGATGCGGAGGACCTCACGCAGGCCTTCTTTGCCCGGCTGCTGGAGAAGGAATGGCTGGCCGCGGCAAAGCGGGAATACGGACGCTTTCGCTCCTTCCTGCTCATGGCGCTGAAACGCTTCCTCGCCAACGAATGGGATCGCTCGCAGGCGCGGAAGCGCGGTGGCGGCTGCGACATCATCAGCCTGGATGCCGGGACCGCGGAAAACCTCTACGCCGCCCACACAGCCTCCGTCCCCGCCGAGTCGTTGTATGAAAAGCGCTGGGCGCTCACTCTTTTGGAGACGGTGATGCAACGCCTCAAGTCGGAGCACGAGGCCGCGGGCAAGGCCGCGGAATACGACCTTCTTAAATCCGGTCTCACCGCCGGGCGCGGCGAGATTGATTACGAGGCTCTCGCGACGGCGCTGCATATGGAACCCGCCTCGGCCCGCAGCGCCGTGCACCGGTTGCGGAAACGTTTCCGCGAAGTGTTCCGTGAAGAGGTGGCCGGCACGGTCGCCGATCCGCGTGAGGTGGACGACGAAATGCGCGCGGTCGTCGCCGCGTTGGGGAGCGCCTGATTTCCCGAAAATTCTCCGCCACAACCATTCGCACATTCTTATTTCACTGGCATGGACGACCCATCTTCGCCTCGGTGCCCGCGCTGCGGGGCCTCTCTCCTCGAGGGGAGCGTCGATGGGCTTTGTGCGCAGTGCCTCGGCGCGCTGAATTTTGCCGCGGACACCGCTCTGCCGGGCGAAACCTCAGCCGCGACGCCCCCGCCCGCACCCGAGGAACTCGCCGCGCACTTCCCACAGCTTGAAATCATCGAGTTTCTCGGCCGGGGCGGGATGGGCGTCGTCTACAAGGCTCGCCAAAAAGCGCTGGGCCGTCTGGTCGCGTTGAAGTTGCTCGCGCCCGAGCGGGTGGGGGATCCGAAGTTCGCCGAGCGCTTCACCCACGAAGCCCGCGCTCTCGCCGCCCTCAATCATCCGAGCATCGTGACGATTCACGATTTCGGACAAGCCGGCGGATTCTTTTACCTGCTCATGGAGTTCGTCGACGGCGTGAACCTCCGCCAGGCGATGCGCGCCGGCCGTTTCACCCCGGAGCAGGCGCTCGCCATTGTGCCCCCGGTCTGCGAGGCGCTCCAATATGCCCACGAGCACGGCATCGTGCATCGCGACATCAAGCCCGAGAATCTGCTCCTCGACAAAGAAGGTCGCGTGAAGATCGCGGATTTCGGCATCGCGAAAATCCTCGGCACGGATTCGTTGGAGATCGGACTCGCGGAATCACAGCCGGCCGGCACGCCGCAATACATGGCGCCGGAGCAGAAAGATCATCGCACCACCGATCATCGCGCCGACATCTACAGCCTCGGTGTCGTGCTCTACGAAATGCTCACCGGCGAACTGCCGGCGGACAAACTGCAACCACCCTCACGCCGGGTGCAGATCGACGTTCGCATTGATGAGATCGTCCTCCGCGCACTCGAAAAAGCGCCCGAGCTCCGCTACCAAACCGCCGTCGAGTTCCGCACGCAGGTGGAGACCGTGAACTCGGCGCCGCTGCAGACGACGCCCATTCAATCCCCGCCGCAAGACGTCCCAAAGTGGCATCGATGGTGCGGAGGTCTGGCGCTCATTCTCGGCGTCGCCCTGCTGCTGTTCTCCTCCGTCCTCAACGAGATGGTGGATGACTTCGGCCTGACGAAGAACGCCCGCAAGCAAATCCAGGCCCGCCGCCTGGCTGTCCAGGCGTGGTCGGATATCAAAGCCGACGCGACCGCCACCGTCATTCAACTTGCGGAAGCGAAGAAGACGCAGAACGCCGCCGAGATCGAGCGTCTGACACGGATCGCAGCCGAGTTGAACCAGGCATCCATGCAGGCCGAGTCCCACGTGAACCAGGTTGCAGTCCTCAAGCAAACCAACGAGCAGCATCGCATCGCGATTTGGTATCTCATCGCCGGCAGTCTCGTCGCTGGTGGTGTGTTCGGCTGCTTCCACGGTCGCACCCCGAAGCTTCACACGCGCCCGGCCCCTCTGAGGTGGTCGCGCGCATCGCGCGCGGCTGTCGTCGTCGTGAGCGTCCTTTTTGTCGGCCTCCTCGCAACCTGGCTCCTCACGCAGCTTCGGAAACCCGCCGGCCTTGTGCGGTTCACGTGTGTGCCGGTGAGCGTCGCGGACAACATCGTCATCGTCGACGTCATCACCGAGGTCGGTCGCGGGAACGTGGAATTGCGCGCGGAATTGCAGGGGCCGGAACTGCCACGAGAGTTGGCGTCCACGTCGGAACCCGGACTCATCAAACCATCGCCGCACACCGGTCGCGAGCCTTGGCGCAGTCTGCCCATGGGCACGCAAAAGTCTCAGCTCAGCTTCGTGCTCCCCACCCGCGAACTGGCGCAGGAAGCGTTCCGCAATCTTCGCTCCATCGGCCCGCTGCCCGCCGGTGATTTCGGACGCACCTTTGCCGGTCCGCTTTTCGAGGTGGGCCAGCCCGGTGGCGAAAGCTACCGCGCCTGGCTCCGCGTGGGCCAACCCTTCACCGCCGCGGACCCGAACTGGATGAACGTCTACACCAGCCAGTTCAGCGCCGAGGAACTGACCGGCATCCTGGCCTTCGAGGTGAATGCGTCGCGGCCCGGCACCGTAAGCCTGTCGCAGGGCGCCGTCCGCGGCTTCACGCAACTCCAGCTTCGCGAAGGCGGTCTCTACGGCGCCACCATCCGGCTCGAACTCACCAAGCGCGACGAAAACCGCGTCCAATTGATCGAGAGGATCGGCGGCTCGACCTCGCGCGAGGAAGTGCCCGGCAACTTCCTCGAACTGATGAACGAGCTGCGCGCGGCGAAGGGCCTGAGCGTCAAAACCGAGCGCGGCGCGAACATCGAACTCTGTCGGATTCAGGGGGAGCCGGTCACCGTGCTCCTCGATGCCGTCCTGCCGATCGTCCCTGGCGATACGTCGGCGGGAATCTCCGGCCCTTGGATGGCCGTCGTGGTCCTGCTCATGTTCTTCAGCGTCCTGACGCTGCTCATCGTGCTCTTTACTCGCAAGGGTGGCGCTGCTCGAAAGGCGGTCGCCTGGGGCGCGTTCGTGTTTTCGCTTCTCCTCGGCGTCGTCGCCGTCACGCTGATTCTTTCGAAGGCGTCGATCGCGAGGAACAATCCGCAACGGGCGCTCCCGGCGAAAAAAGAGGTGCTGAAAGCAAGCCTGCTCTCCGTACGGCCACCTGCACCTCTCGTTCCGCAACACATCGAGTTCCAGGTCACGCGCATCGAGAATCCGCCAGGCTCGCGCGTCATCGTGCTGCATTTCGAGCGCGACAACATCTCCAGCCTCGGCCTCGAAGTCTCGCAGGACGTCATCGCCTCGCCGGACGGCAAGGCTCCCAAGCCGGGCTACCGCGACTTCCAGGAGAAGGTCTTCGTCGGCGCGAGTGGCAGCCGTCAGTTTGCCTGGCAATTGCCCGAAGAATTCAGCCCGGAGGAAGTGCGCGCCGCCGCGAAGGACGTGGAGACTCGCGCGCGCACGATGACGCAGCTCCCCGACGGCGCCGTGATCGAATTCGCCCACGCGAAACATCGCGACGGCTGGACCTACATTTTGCTCGCTCGCGTTCGGCCTGAATGGGAAGCGCCGGAGTCGCCTGCATCGAAGGCGCCGTAGGCAAGCAAAACGCACTTTCCCAGAGCCACACGCTCGCGCGGAAACCGCCGCGCCCCGTTCCAGCCTGCATCCATCGAACTTATGAAATCGATCCCCGCCCTCCTTGCCCTCTGCCTTTCCACCGTGTTCGCGTGCGCGCAATTGCCACCCGCTCTCAAACCACACACCGACAAATACGAAGCCGACCGCACCGCGCTGACTGCGGTCGGAGAGGCCCAGGTCAAACCCGCTCGCGAACGGTATCTCGCCGCGCTGGCTGCGGCCCAAAAGGTCGCCGCCACGGCGGCGAAAGCCGGCGACCTCGCGGCCATTGCCGCGGAGATCGAAAGCATCAATGCCAGTGCCCTCGCTGCCACCTTCCCTCCTGATCTGCCTCGCGCTCTGTCGCAGGTCCGGCGTGCCTATACCGACGCGACAGCCACCATGGAAAAAACGATCGCCTCGCGACAACGTGAACTCGCCGCGAAGTACCTGCAAACGCTGGCCGCCTTTGAAGCCGCCGCGTTGAAAGGCCAGGACGCCCCCACGATCGAAGCGCTTGCTGCGGAAAAGGCGCGCGTCGTCACCAACATCGAAGCGGCGGGCGGTGGGCAGAAGTTTCGCAACGTCGTGGCCAATGGCGACTTCTCCCAAGGCACAGCGGGCAGCTTCCCGCCGGAGTGGAAAGCCGAAGCCGATCCCGTTCAGATCACGGACGCCACGATCGTCACCGAGGCCATGGAAAAGTTCCTCCGGTTTCGTCGGCTCAATGCTCAGCGGCGAGCCAATCTTTTGCCCGAGAAAGAGGTCGTGATTCCTGCCCGGGCGAGATCCGTCGAGTTCAGCGTGAAGCTGCGCGTGAAAGGCCTCATCCCGGGTCAGGTGTATCAGGTCTACCCCGGTGCCCACGTCACTGCTCGCGATGCTCGCGGCGAGGAAGCCGGTGGCGAATGGGCCGTCGCCCGGCAGGACACCAACTGGAAGCGTTTCACCGCCCGCTTCGAGTTGCTGCCCGGCGCCAAAACACTTCGCATCGCGATCGGCCCATTTGGCGCTGCTGGAATCCTCGATGTCGATGATGTCGAGGTGAAGTTCCAATGAGCCGCCATCCGACTTGCTTCACGCCGCCGCCCGGCGTGCTTGCATTCGCAACCCCGCGCGGTGGACACTCCCGCGATGGATTCCTCCCCCCGCCTGATCCCATTCGCGCGGACCGTACTTTTCAGCGCAGTCGTGTGCCTGTCTCAGGCCTTCGCGGCTGACCCCATCCGACCGCCGGGAAATCGCCCGACACCTTCCTCCGTGCATGCCCTGGTCGGCGGACGAGTCGTCGTCAAACCCGGCGACGAACTCGAAAAAGCCACGATCATCCTGCGCGACGGGCGCATCGCGGCGGTGGGAAAAGACATCCCGGTACCCGCGGACGCGCGAGTCCATGACATGGCCGGCACGACGATCTACGCCGGCTTCATCGATGCCCACGTGGTCTTTTCAAAAGGCAGCGGTGAACGCGCATCGGCGTCGTCAGAAGGCCCCCCGATCGACACAGACGACCTGACCGCCGGCGCCGGAACAGGCTTCCTCGGTGTGTCCTCCGTCGCCGTCGGCGGAGCCGCCAAGACGCTCGTGACCCCCGAGCGCCGCATGGCGCGGGAATACGCGCCCGAAACAAAAGCCCTCGAAGCCTTGCGCGCCGAAGGATTCACCGCGGCCAATGTCGCGCCGGATCGCGGGCTGATCCGCGGGACAAGCACGTTCGTGTCGCTCGTTTCCAGCGACCCGAACGAAGCCGTCATCCGCCCGGAAACGTTTCAGCACGTCTTGCTCGACGTGCCGAACCGCAGGCAGTCCGACGAAGAATCCGAACGCCCGCCCGATCCCTATCCGCACTCGCTCATGGGCGTGATCTCTGCCGTGCGGCAGTCTTTCTTCGACGCGCAGTTTCAAGCCGCGGACTTCGCGCACTTCGCCGCGCATCCGAAGGATCGCCCGCGCCCCGACTTCAACGCCTCGCTCGATGCCCTTCAACCCGCCGCGCACAAGACCATGCCCGTCGTCTTCGAGCCCTCTGCCATGCTCATGGTCGACCGCGCCACGCAACTCTCTCGCGAACTCGCGCTCCAGCCCATCATCCTCGCCACCGGCCAGGAATGGCGCCGTCCCGAACTCGCCCGCGCCTCGGCTGCGCCTTTCATCGTGCCCGTGGATTTCCCCGAAGTGCCGAAGCTGCCCGAGGACGACGACTGGCTCGCGGTCCCGTTTGAGCAATTGCGCGTCTGGGATCACGCGCCCGGCAATCCCGCGCTCCTCCGCCGCGAAGGCCTCGACATCGCCCTTACCACGCACGGCCTCGGCAAGAAGACCCGCTTCCGCCCCAACGTCCGCCTCGCCCTTGCGCGCGGCTTGAGCGAAGCCGACGCCATCGCCGCGCTCACCACCACCCCCGCGCGCATCTGCGGCGTGGCCGATCAACTCGGCACGATCGAGCCCGCCAAACTCGCGCACCTGACCGTGGTCGAGAAAGGCCGCTACTTCGACGAAGAAGCCCGCGTGCGCGAAGTATGGATCGACGGACGCCAATTCCTGGCTCCGATCTCCGCGGACAAAAAGAAGGACGTGGACGCCAAGGCCGACGAGAAAAAGAAGGAGAAGGAAAAGCTCCGCGCGCAACTCACCGCCGCTCCCGCGCAGAAGGACCGCGGCCCGTTGCTCACGCCGAAGACAGTTTTCATCAAGTCCGCGACGATCTGGACGAGCGGCCCGCAAGGCCGTCTCGAAAACGCCAGCCTCCTCATCGTGGACGGGAAAATCCGCGCCATCGGAAAGATCACCGACATTCCTCCCGACGCCTACGTCATCGACCGCCCCGGCATCCACGTCACGCCCGGCCTCATCGATTGCCACAGCCACAGCATGATCCTTGGCGGCGTGAACGAAGCCACGCTGCCCTCCACCGCGATGGTCCGTATCGGCGACGTCGTGAACTCCGAATCCGAAACCATCCACCAGCAACTCGGCGGCGGACTCACCACCACCAATCTGCTCCACGGCTCCGCCAATCCGATCGGTGGCCAAAACTGCGTGATCAAGCTCCGCGACGGCGCCGCGCCCGAGGACCTCAAACTCGCGGGCGCACCCCCCGGCATCAAGTTCGCCCTCGGCGAAAACGTGAAGCAGGCGAACTGGGGCAACGCCTTCAAGTATCGCTTCCCGCAAACGCGCATGGGCGTGCCCGCCTTTCACACGAACCGCTTCACCGCCGCGCAGCAATACACCGCCGCGCTCGAAAAGCAGCGCCGCGAAGGTGGCCCACCCGTCCGCCGCGACCTGGAACTCGAAGCCATCGCCGAGATCATCCGCGGCGAACGCCTCGTCCACTGCCACAGCTACCGTCAGGATGAGATCCTCGCCTTCCTTCGCGCGATGGAAAGCTTCGGCGTCCGCGTAGCCACGCTCCAGCACATCCTCGAAGGCTACAAAGTGGCCGACGAAATCGCGAAGCACGGCGCGGGCGCTTCAGCCTTCTCCGATTGGTGGGCCTACAAGTTCGAGGTCTACGACGCGATCCCGTATGCCGGCAGCATTATGCGCGAGCGCGGCGTGAATGTGTCCTTCAATTCCGATTCGTCCGATCATGCGCGGCGCCTCAACTTCGAAGCCGCCAAGGCCGTGAAATACGGCGGCACCCCCGAGGAGGAGGCGTTGAAATTCGTCACCATCAATCCGGCGAAGCAACTCGGTATCGACAAGATGGTGGGATCGCTGGAAGTCGGCAAAGACGGCGACTTCGCCGTGTGGAACGGCAACCCGCTCCTGACCTCGAGCCTCTGCCTCGAGACCTGGATCGACGGCAAACAATACTTCGAGCGCGAGGCCGCCTGCCGCCGCGGAGAAGCGCGCAATGCCGAGCGCCTCACACTCATCGAAAAGGCGAAGAAGCTCGCGACCGATCCGTCGGGCGACCCCGCCGCGACGAAGGCGCAGGAGAAGTTCTTCTTCCGCGCGCTGGAGGACCGCGAAGTCTACCAATGCACCGGCTGCTGCCTCGATCACGAGATGCCATGGAAAAACTAACCTCTTTCTTCGCCGCCCTCGTCGCGCTCGCGCTGACCGCCCACGCCGAGACGCTCCTCCTGCGCGGCGCCACCGTGCACACCGTGGCCAAAGGCACGCTCACTCCCGGCGACGTCCTCGTGCGCGACGGAAAGATCGCCGCCGTCGCGGCGAAGATCGACGAAGCCGCCGACCGCACCATCGACCTTGCGGGACTGCACCTCTTCCCCGGCCTGATCGGCACCGCGACCGATCTCGGTCTCGTTGAGATCGGCGCCGTGCGCGCCACCGTCGATGGCCGCGAGACCGGCGACTTCACTCCCGAAGTCGAGTCGTGGCTCGCCGTCAATCCCGACTCCGAACTCATCCCCGTCGCGCGCGCCAACGGCCTCACGCATTTCGTCCCTGTGCCCCAGGGCAAGCTCCTCGCCGGCACCTCCGGCGTCGTCGCCGCCCGCGGCTGGACGACCGAGGACATGCTCGTCCGCCGCCGCACCGCCATGCACCTCTTCTGGCCCGGCCAGTCGCTCACCGTTCCGGGGCCGGACGCCCCCGAGAAAACCAAACCCCTCGACGAACAAGCTCGCGCCCGCCGCGAGAAGGTGCGTGCCGTCGAACAATTCTTCGCCGACGCCGAGGCGTGGGGAAAGCGTCCCGCGGGCAGCCCACCCGTGCCCGCGTGGGAAGCTATGCGCCCCGTGCTCGCCGGCGAAATCCCGCTCATGATCCACGCCGATGGCCGGCGCGAAATCCGCACCGCCCTCAAGTGGTCCGAATCGCACCCAACCCTGCGCCTCGTCCTCGTCGGTGGACGCGACGCCTGGATGTTTGCCGAGGAACTCGCGCGCCGAAAAATCGCCATCATCGACACCGAGATCTTCACGCTTCCCTCGCAAACGTCCGACTCCTACGACGTGCAATTCCGCGCTCCCGGTCTCCTGCACCGCGCCGGCGTCACCGTCGCGATCGGCTCCGGCCTCACCCGGATGAACGCTCCCAACCAGCGCAATCTCCCCTACCTCGCCGCGCAAGCCGCCGCCTTCGGCCTCCCCGCCGACGCCGCGCTCGCCGCCATCACCCTCGTCCCCGCCCAACTCCATGGCGTCGCCGACCGCCTCGGCTCCATCGAGCCCGGCAAGGAAGCGTCCATCTTCGCCGCCACCGGCGACATCCTCGACATCCGCTCCGAGGTAAAACGCCTCTGGATCGCCGGCGCCGAGCAGTCACTCGAGTCCCGCCACACCCGCCTCTCCGAGCGCTATCGTGCGAGACCGAAGGCCCAGTAGGGGAGGGCGGCACCTGCGTCGCTTCAACCCGGCGAACGCTTTGTCCGGGTTCAAGTGTTCGACACGAACGTTATTTGTACACCTCGTCCCGCTCTGCGACCCGGCAGTTGGGAAAGTTCTGAATGTATATCATCACGGATTCGTCGTCGCTGAATCTTGAGAATGTGAAGGCTTTGATTTTCTTCTCGAGGCAGGCCTTGAGCGCGGGAGCCGTGCCTCGGTAAAAATCGATTTTCCGAACGTGGCCTGACTTTCCAACGTAAAGTGCAAAATAGGGTTCGAAGAGCCCCGGGTGCTCCGGCAGCGGCACTCCATGACGCCGGTAGCACTCCTCGAGTTCGCCGCGGACCTTGGTCAATTGTGACGCACATTCAGCCTCGAGTTTATCGTAGCTCCTGTATTTGCGGGCGACGACGGCCCGCTTCGCTGCGACGGACGCACGTTCCGTGGCGGTCATCCGGCTGTTCAGCTTGTGCCAGAGGCCCGTGATGATGACATACGAAGCGTCATCCGGATGACCCGAGCCTGCCGACTTGAGCAGGGCCTTGTTGCCCTGCCACAGACCGTACGAATTGCGGATGTAGAGACCCAGCGACATGTGAAAGTCGATGAGGTCATTCTCGGTTCTGACGCGGACGGCTCGTAGGTCTGCTTGGTTGAGTTCGGTCATGAGGCGGTCCACGGCCTCATCCACTGTCTTGGGCCACTTCGCGCGCTGCTCCGCGGCAACCTGCCCGGAGCCGGCTGGGGTCTGGCAGCCTGAAAAGCTGGCCACGATTCCGATGTGAAACAGAACCGGAAGCAGGGCGACCAGACGTCGGAGCCAGGAGGCCAGCTTCCAGTCATCGTCTTTCATCATGCGAGCGCGCGAGCCTAGCCGTGCGTCCGCAGGATTCAATCCTTCGCGTCGAGCGCGGCTCGTCACTTTCCCGCATCGAGCCGCCTCACCTTCACCTCGGAAACCACCCAGTCCGCAGCGGCGGTGCCGAGGGCGAGCGTCCCGGGTTCGACGGTGGCCCAACCCGAATACTGGGCGAGGGCGGTGGTGGGGCCGGTCCATTCGTAGAGCGGCCGCCTGTCGAGCATGGCGGTGATGGTGGCGCTCGCGCCGTCGAGGCGCACGGTCACTTGCAGGTCGTGCGGCTCAGAATCCTTCACTTGTTTGCCTTCGACAACGCCGGGCAAGTTACTGCCCCCCTTGCCGTTCACCGCAAACAGGCCGGTGTATTTGCCCTCGAATCCATCCAGCTCAAACCCTGTCATGCGGTTGCCCACAGGGAGGACCACGTGGAAGACATCCTGGGCGGTGAGTTGCCGCAGTTTCACACGCACTTGGTAGCTGGTGTCGGACCATTTGCCGGGCAGCGGGAGCGTCGCGTGCTTTTCGTTCGGACTGAAGAATTCGCCTTCTTCCATGCGCCACCCGCGGTTAGGCATCGCAACGTCGTCCATGGTCAGCTGGGCGAGGAGGTCTTCCCAGCCGTCGGCATTCTTCGCGATGGGCGGCTTGTTCACGACCGGTCGCTTCGGCAACAGCGCAGCTGCGCTGGATCGCTTGCGGTCCCAGACCTTGGCCACGCCGTCGGTGTTGATCGCGGCGATGAGCGTGCCGTTGGGGCTGAAGTCCGCCTCCACGACCGCCGTGTTGAGGCCGAAAAAGGCGAGCCCTTCCTCGCCGGTGACGGCGTCGTGGATGCGCACGGTGCCGTTTTCGCTGCCGCTGATCAGTTCGCGGCCATCGGGGCTGAACTTCACGCAGCGCACGCCTTCCCAGTGCGCGCGGAAGGCCGCTTCCAGCCGGCCCGTCGCCGCTTCCCAGACGCGAATCCAGCGGTCGGGTCCGCCGGTGGCGAGATGTCGCCCGTCGGGGCTGGACGCGAGGCACGCGATGCTCCCGGTCTCCGCGGCGTCGATCTTCCGCAGCGGCGTGCCCGCCTTCCAATCCCACACGGTGATCCCGCCTTTCAGGGCCGCGGTGGCGACCGCAGTATCGTCGAGGCAAAAGACAGCAAAGGGCTGGTGGGGGGTGAGTGTGGTCTTCGCCAGGACCTGGCCCGACGGATATTCAAACATGGTGAACACCCAGCCCGGATCGTTGGGAACGAAAGCATTATTCACCGCCAGAAGGAACTGGCCGCCCCGGTTGAATTTCAGGCTCGAATTGGTGTTCGTGCCAAATGATTCCAAGGTTTCCATGGTGGACGACAGGTGGGTCACGCCACCCTCCTTGCCTTGTTCGGACAGGAGCATGGAGCCGTCGGCTGGCTGGATCGCCAGATCGAGAACATCCCCGCCGCCCGGCAGATAGTAGTCCCATTTCTGGAGGCCACTCCGCGCTTCCCAGGCGCCGGCCTTTGCCGCCGCCACTCCGTAGATCAGGGAACCGTCACCGTTGAACAAGACGTGGCGACCCCTCGCCCCTGAAGGCGCCATCGTGCCGATCTCCTCGCCGAGCCGGGTCGGCCAGGCATTCACGACCGCGTTGTCTGACGACTCGTGTGCGGAAAGCAGCACCTTTCCATCGGGGCTGAAGGCCAGGTCGTGGACCCGCGTGATGGCTCCGTTGAGCGAGCGCAGCAATTGCCCCGTGGTTGTGTCCCACAAGCGGACGCGACTGTCATTGGTCGTCGCCACCACATCGCCTTTGGGGCTCAGCACTCTCACCGTTTCCCCCGGGAAATGGAGGGCCCGGACTTTCGCGGCCGTCCGCGGGTTCCAGAGGATCACTTCGTCACCGCCGAGACACGCGAGCCGGTCGCCGGCCTGGTTGAATTGCAGGGTCGTCTTGGTGGGATTGTCCGCGGTCGCTTCGAGCGTGTTGCGCGCGGTGCCGGTGCCCGCATCGAGAAGCTGGACCTTCAAACCCAGCCCCCCCTTGCTCGCAAGCATCGCCACGATCTTCCCATCCGGGCTGAAGGCCGGGATGACCCCGTTGAAGGGCTGCGTCCAGAGCGGGGAGCCCGTCTGCGTGGAATAGGCGATGATCTCTTTGCCACCCGCCGCCAGCACCGTCCCGCCATCGGGACTCAGCAGCACCTTTGTATTGTCGCCGATCTCAGATGCAAAGCGGCGCAGGACCTTTCCGCTGAGCACTTCCTGCACGACGATCTCGGTGGCCGACACTGGGTAGGCGACTTTGTCTCCCGCGCGGTCGATCCCGAAGGTGGTGGCACGATGACCACCCAGAGGCAGCAAATCGCCGACCTGTCGCCCCTGGAGGTCAAAAATGCTGATGCCGCCGACCGTGCCCCTCCACCATCTGGCCGCGAAGCGATCGCCCTGAGGCAGAAACTCCAACCGAAACGCGACCCCCTTTCCGGCCAGGGTGAACTGCGCCGTGAAGTCGTGCGCGTGGGCCTGCAGGAAGCGCCAGTTCGCGTCGCGAAAGGTCTCCGGCGTCTCCCCGATGATCTTCTGCGCCTCGACGAATTTGCCGCGCTCGAATTCCTTTTCCGCGAGGTCGAGCTGCGACTTCGCCAGCGCCCGCCGCGCCGTTTCCTTTTCCTGCACGGCGACCCCTTCGGCCTTCGTTGCGCGCTGCTCCTTCGTCCGCAGATTGAAGACAAACCAAACGCCGAGCACCGTGATGAGCAGCCACGCGGCGGCGGCGGTGGAGAAGATGCCTTTGTGGCGCTGGATGAGCAGCAGGAGCTGTTTCGCCAGCCCCGCCTGCTCCGCCTTCGTCGCGAAGCCGCCGAGATACGCATCGATCTCATCGCGGAACTGCGCCACCGACTCGTAGCGATCCTCGCGACCGAGCGCCTGCGCCTTTGCCGTGACCGCGATGAGCGCCTCGGGCACGCGCCCGCCGGGACAATGCGCCGCGCGCGACGGGATCGGCGTGAGCCGGCCGGCGCGCACGTTGTCGATCACCTCATCCACCGTGACGCCAGACACCGGCTTCTCCAGCGTAAGGACGTGACGCAGCATCGCGCCGAGCGCCCAGATGTCGCTCGCTTCATCCAGCGTCTCCGACTCGCCGCGCGCCTGCTCGGGTGACATGTAGTGCGGCGTGCCGACGATCGAGCCCGCCATGGTGAACGACTCCGTCTCCTCCTGCCGCACCGAACGCACGCTGCCGCTGAGCGAGGCGCAGCGGCGTATCGCGCTGTCGGTGGCGCTCGCCGGGGCGGCGATGGCGCGTGTCCTGTCCAGCACCTTCGCGAGGCCCCAATCCATCACCAGCACTTCGCCGAAGTCGCCGATCATCACGTTGTCGGGCTTGAGGTCGCGATGGATCACGCCTTTCGAATGTGCAAAGGCCATGGCATCGCACACCCGCATGAGCACGATGAGCAGCCGCCGCAGCGGATACGCCGCCACCGTTGCCGCGTCGCCCGCGCGCAGCTTTTCCACCACCTGCCGCAGCGTCACGCCCTGCACCAGCTTCATCGTGTAAAAGACCTGGTCGTGCTCATCGACGCCGAGCTCGTGCACCGGGACGATGTTCGGGTGCTCGAGTTGGCTGGTGATTTGCGCCTCCTCGATGAAGCGCAGCACGTCGCCCTCCGACATATGCGAAAGCATCACCTTCATCGCCACCGTGCGCTGCGTCGTTGCCTCGTGCGCGTCGAGCACCGCGCCCATGCCGCCTTGCGCGATCAGCCCGCCGATCTCGTATTTGCGCGCACGCAGAAACTCCTCCGGCAACACGCGCCGCACCGTGGCCGCCTCCGGGGTGAGCGAGACACCGGAATCCGCGACCGACTTCACCTTCCGCGTCTCGATCATCACCGATCCGATCTGCACCTTTTGGCTCGGCCAGAGCCGCGTGCTTTCCGTGACCGCCTTGCCGCCGATGAAAATGCCGCTGTCGCTGCCCAGATCTTCGATGAAAAGCTCGTGGTAGTTCACCGTGAGCTGCGCGTGCCGCCCCGCGACACCCTCCGCGAGGATGCTGATTTCCGCCGCGGCGTCGCTGCCGATCACGTAGTCGCCCGGCCGCACGGTGGCGCGTCCCAGTTCGGCGCCTTCACGGGTGATGATGATTTCGGTTTCAGGGATGAACATGATGGTCCGCAGGACCACGCGAGGCCTGCAACCGGTTCATGCGAAATCCCGCGTCCAAAAGGATCACTTTTTTAGACACATGTCCCTCCCGGTGCCGGAAACCTGTTCCTCCCATCGTAAGCGGGAGTCGCAGGCCCTACTTCGGGCCTTTTTTCTCCTTTTCTTGCGCGTCGTAGAGCTTCCAAAACTCCGCGACCGGGCGATCAAACGACGCCCCGTCGCCCAGGAGACGATAGTTGATCGTCTTCAGCTTGGGCAGCTCGCGGAGGATGGGCAGCGCCGCGGGAACGTCGGAACAGGCGACGGTTTGGAGATTCGGAAGATCGCGCAGCGGGGTGAAGTCCTTGATCTTCTGGCAGCCATCGATCATGAGAATCTTCACGCCGAGCCCGCGCAATGGGCTGAGGTCGGTGAGCCCCTGGAGTCTCCCGATCTTGAGGACTTGCAAGCGCATGGTCCGCACGGGCTGCAGGTCGCTGACCAAGGTGCCCGAAACATCGAGCGTGGTGATCGGAGCATTGGTGAGCGGTTCGAGGCTGGAGACGCGGCTATTGCTGGCTTCCACGATGGCCAGGGGAGCGCCGGCCAGGGGCGAGAGGTCGGCCACCCGAGTCCCGGTAATGGTGATGCGGGCGAGTGGGGCGCCCCGCAATGGCGTGAGATCGGTGATCGGTGCATTGCCGGCCAAAACGGTATTGAGGGGCATGCCAGCGACGGGGCTCAAGTCACTGACGCTCGTCGACGCGATCGAAAGTTCGGCGAGGGTCATGCCTTTTAGCGGCGATAGATCCTCGATGAACGAGTTGCTGGTCTTGATCGTAGTCAGGCGCATTCCGCGCAAGGGCTCGAGGGTTTTGGCCCTTACCCAATCCATCTCCAGCAGGTCGATGGGGAGCCCGCGGAGGATATTCAGGTCGGTCACGGCACCGGGTTTCAACATCAGCATGAGGTAACCCGTGGGAGAGATGATGAGGCTGAACTGATCTTTGCCCAGCGTGGCTTCGAGATGCTGTTGCACCAGCGCCTGTCGCTCGGTCGAATGGCCGCGCATCTTGTTGTAGAGGACACTCGCCGGGCCGAGTGCGCCCGCTTCGCGCAGCAGCGTGGCGACCGGCGTGAGCACGCTGGCGTCGAGGCGTTCCTTCGGGGTGACGGCCATGCGTTCGAGATAAGGAAGCGCTGGCGCGCGGTTGGCGCGCGCTGGGTCGAGCTTGAGCGCGTCGTGAAACGCCACCAGGGCCTCGGCATAGTTTTCCTGTCCGATGAGGTTCCACGTGTGCTGCCAGTAGAGATCGAGGAGCGCGGGATCGAGCGCGCGAGCAGCGACGACGTTCCTTTCCGCGGCTGCGTAGTTTTGCACGTTTGCATCGCTCACCGCGAGGCGCAGGAGGTCGGGGGCCGTGGCCTTCAGCGCCGTGAGCGCACGCTCGGCACGGCGACCTTCGATCACGGCCTTGCTGCCAAAGCCCACGCCCGCGAGCAACACAAGCACCGTGGCTGCAGCAGCGACTTTGTTTCGCTTGAGCGCGAGGAAGAGCTGTTTGCCGAGGCCGGCCTTCTCCGCGCTGGTCGCGAACCCATTCTGGAAGGCGGTGATGTCGCGCTGGAGGTCCTCGACACTCGCATAGCGCTGAGCCTTGTCGTGAGCCAGCGCTTTGCGACAGACCGCGAGCAGACCTTCGGGCACGCGCACATTGCGTTTCGCGTCCCACGCGATCTCACCTCGCGCGACTTTCCCCACGATGTCCATGGCATCGTCGCCGCTGACCGTCGGACGCAGATGCAGGATCTCGAAGAGGATCGCCCCGAGCGCGTAGATATCGGCGCGGGCGTCGAGCGTCTCGATTTCGCCGCGCGCCTGCTCCGGCGCCATATACCGCGGCGTGCCCAGGATCGCGCCGACCATCGTCGAGCCGATCTCCGGCACCGAGAGGCGCGCGCTCGTCACGGTGTGCGTCAAATCGCTAGGGGCCGCGTCCTCTTTGGCCAGCACCTTCGCCAGCCCCCAATCCATCACCAGCACACTGCCGAAGTCCCCGAGCATGATGTTCTCCGGCTTGAGGTCGCGGTGGATCACGCCCCGGCTATGAGCGAAGGCGATGGCGTCGCAGACCTTTTGGAAGATCGTGAGCAACTCGGGCAGCGGATACTTCTTCACCGTCGCCTCGAAGCCCTCGGCCAGAAGTTCGATCACCTTCTTCAGCGTGATCCCGCGGACCAGCTTCATCGTGTAGAAGAGCTGGTCCTGCTCGTCGACGCCGAGCTCGTAGATGGGGACGATGTTCGGGTGATCGAGCTGGCCGGTGATCTTCGCTTCGTCGATGAAGCGCAGCACATCGCTCTCGTCCCCGGAGCCGAGCATCACCTTCATCGCCACCGTGCGATCAATCGCCGTCTGCTGCGCATCGAGAATCGCGCCCATCCCGCCGCGCGCGATCTGGCCGCCAATGGCGTAGCGCTTTTCCGCGAGCAACTCCTCGGGCAGAAACCGCCGGATGGCCGCCTGCGCCGGGGCGAGACTCACGCCCGCCTCGCTCGGTGTCCGCTCCCGATGCAGCTCGACGGTGATGTCGCCGAGGCGCACGGATTGATTGGGGTAAAGGCGCGTCGCGTCCGCGATGGGCTGCTCGTTGACAAACGTGCCATTGCTCGACCCGAGGTCTTCGATGAGCAGATGGTCATAGTTGATTGTGAGCTGCGCGTGCCGTCGCGAAAGCAGCGGCGTGTCGGCAAAAATTTCCACCCCGGAATCGCGGCCAATGACATATTCCCCGGGCGGCAGGGTAGCCCGCGCCAGTTCAGTGCCGTCGTGTCGCAGAATGACCTCGGTTTTTGGAATATACATGATCGTCCGCAGCCCCCATCGAGGTCTGCAACCGGTCCATGCGAAATCCCGCGCCCAAAAGGATCACCCAATTTTGGATCACCTGATCTGATCCCGCCGTCGCAGCAGCCCGTGGCTCACGTCGCCCTCCCGCCCGTCCGGCATCGGACCGTGAATCGACCCCACCGCGCGAAGCGCGCCAATTTACTCGCGGCCGTCAGCGAACGCCCGCCGCCTTCTTCACCGCGTCCACGATGGCCCGGTCATCGTCGCCCTTGTCCCAGACCAGCTGCAGAAATTGCGGCAACGTCATGTTGTGCCGGCGCAGAAACGGACGGTCACCGCCGCAGCCATACATGAGATCCGGGTCCATCTCGCCCCGCAGCTTGATGCGCGCCTTGACGATGAGCCGCGGAAGCCACGAGATGCCGTCCACTGCCGCCGACTTGGCCGGGAGCGTGCTCATCGGAATCACCCGCCCGGTCGGCTTACCGCCCATCACCTCCAGGAAATACTTCCGGCGAATCTCCGTCACCGCGAGCGCCGTCTCGTAGTCGAGGTCATCCCACCCGAGCGAGTCGTCGACGAAATCAAACAACTCCTGCGCCGTGCAACCGATGCTGGCGAGAAACGCCACATCCTCCGGGGCAAACATCTTGCCTGCCGACCGGCGCCCCGCCTTCCACGCCGCCACTCCACGATCCCACACGCGGCGAAATTCCAGCTCCCAGTTGTCGTCATTCATCATGTGAGCGCGCGAAACTACCCAGCCGCCCGCGGGATGCAATGCGGATGCAGCCCGTCACTTTTCTGCTGGCGCAACGCCATTTGGTCGCTTGGGCAGCAAGGCAGCATCGGTGGAGGCCTTACGGTCCCATACCTTGGCAAAGCCGTCGGCGGAGATCGCGCCGATGAGCGTGCCGTCGGGGGATGACCATCTCGATTCCAAAGGCGCGCCGACGTTGACAAGCAGCAACGAGGTGTCGAGAAGACAGCACATCGGTGCGGTCGAAGTATCCAGTCCACGCCGCTCACTTCTCGTTCTTCGCCCGTTGCTCGTCGTAGTTTTTCCAATACTCCTCCACCGTGGTGTTGGGGAGCATGGGCTGACGGCCGGTCAGGTCGGTGCCCAGCCGCCGGAGTTTGGGCAGGTTGCGGAGCATCTCGACGTTCGTGGCCTTCGGCGGCAGCACGAGATTTTCCAGGTTCGGAAGCTCGGCGAGAGGAGCGACATCGGTCACATTTTCGCACCGGCCCAGATAGAGGGACTTGAGCGGCGAGCCCGCGAGCGGAGAAAGATCGCGGATCTTGGTCCCGGTGAGAAACATCCTCTCGAGCGGCATCCCGCGCAGGGCGCTGATATCGGTGATCGGGTTGCTCGGAACATTGAGATAGACGATCGGCATCCCCTCGATCGGGGACAGGTCGGACAGTCCGCCGCCGATGAGCTCGAGCTGGCTGATCGGCGCGCCTTTAATGATGGAGAGGTCGTGCATCGGCTGCTCGCGCATGCCCAGGAAGTAGAAGCCGGTGGTGAGCTTATACAGGTAGAAGTTGAATCCGGTTTTGCGCAGGGCCGGAACGAACGTCTGCTCGCGGTCCCAGTTCTTCCAGAAGATCTCCTTGGCTGGAGTGGCGCTGTAGCCGGCGCCCTCGGAGTCGTTTGATCCGTCTCCCCCCAATCGTCCGACACCGACGGTGGTCGCGCCCATACCGTCCGAGTACTCGGTGCCGAGCTGCCGCAGTCTCGGCAGGCTGCGCAGTGCGCCGATGGCTGCGTAGTCTTCGTCTGGCAGGCTGTAATAGGCCTCGGGGAGCAGGAGAAGTTCGAGCGAAGGGGTTTCGGCGAGGACCGAGAAATGACGCGCCGCACGGCAACCCAGAAGCACGAGTTCCTTCAGGGGCTTGCCGCGCAGGACCTCGAGGTCGATGATCCGGCTTTCGCTGAGGTAGCACTTCTCGACCAGTGGGAGCTGCGTGAGTGGCGAGAAATCCAGCACCGGTGTCCTTTCGAGGTTGATGCTTTTGATGGGCATCCCGGCGAGCGGCGAAAGGTCGGTGACGCGAGTGCTCCCAAGATTGATCTCGTCCAGCGGCATCTGCCGGAGCGCCGCGAGGTCGCTGACCTCGCAATCCTGGACGGTGAGCCTCTTCAGCCGCAGCGTGCTCAGCGGGGAGAGATCGGTCACCTTGCTGCCAGCCATCTCCAGCTTCTGCAGCGTGGTCGTTTCGCGCAGCGGAGCGAGGTCGGCCACACTCGTCCCGCCGATGTTTAGTTCGATCAGATTGAGCCCGCGTAAGGGCGCAAGATCGGTCAGTTCAGTGCAGTTCGAGAGCTTCAGCGCGGCGAGCGGCGCGCTGGCCAGCGGCGTGAGATCGGTGATCTTCGTTTTGCTGAGGTCGAGCGCGAGCCGGCCGTCGTCGCGGACGGAGAGACGATCCTTGAGCGGCTTCCCGGCCGAGACGGGCAGGTCCTTGAGCCGCGCCAGCCAGTATTCGACGAGGAGCTTGTTTTCCTCACCGAGCAGCCGGGCCACGGGCATCAACTGCGCTGCGGGCCGCTGCTGCCGCTGCATCGCGAGGTGCAACTTCGCGAGACTCTCGCGGGTGAGCTTGCCCTGCTCGGAAAGCGGTGCGGTCCGCAGTTCGTCGCAGAGTTTGGCCGACTCCTCGGCGCGGGTGAGGCCCGGCTTCACGCGCGTGGCTTCGCGATAGATCGCGGCAGCTTCGCCGAGTTTGAGCTGGCTCTGGAGCAAGTCCGCCTTGGCCACGAGATAGTCCGCTACGTCCGGTCGCAGCTTGATCGCATAGTCGAGCTTCGCGACGGCTTCGTCGAATTGTTCCTGCGCCGCCAGCCCGCGCGCCTGTTCGGCAAAGGCCGGGGCGGAGGCGCGCAGTTCGTTGAGCGCGCGGTTGGCGCGGACCGCCTGCCAGGAACTCAACACGACACCGACGACCAACGAGGCCGCGATCGCCGTGCCGGCGGCAAAGGCGAGCTTGTTGCGCCGGATAACCCTGCCCAGCAGATACGCCGTCGTGGGCGGTCGCGCGCCGACGGCTTCGTTCTTCAAGTGCCGCTGAAGATCGAGCGCCAGGCCATTGGCCGTGCTGTAGCGGCGGGCGCGATCCTTCTCCAGGCACTTCATCACGATCCAGTCAATGTCCCCGCGCAAGGCCCCCGGCAGTTTCGCCGGGTTGGTCTGGTGCAGCTTTGCCATCGTGGTCAGTTCCTCCTCGGCGAGGGTTTTCACTCGCGTCGAGGGCCGCGGAGGATCGACCTCGCGGATCACTCGCCGGATCTCATCCATCCCCATGCGCGCGAGCGTGTCCCGTTCGATCGGCGTGTGCCCGGTCAGCAGTTCGTAAAGCAGTACGCCGAGGCTGTAGACATCGCTGCGTGTATCGATATCGAGCGAGGTCATCTCCGCCTGCTCCGGCGACATGTAGAGCGGCGTGCCGATCATCTGCTGGAACTCCGTGTAGACCGTCTGCTCGACGAGCCGCCCCTGCGTCGCCTTGGCCACACCGAAGTCGATGACCTTCGGAACGGCCTCGCCGTCGTTCGTCGTCACGAGGATGTTCGACGGCTTGAGGTCGCGATGGATGATCCCTTTCTGGTGCGCATGCTGCACCGCCTGGCACACGATGATGAACAACTCGATTCGTTCCGCTGTTGAGAGCTGTTGCTCGTCGCAGTAGCGGGTGATTTTCACCCCCCGCACCAATTCCATCACGAAATAAGGCCGCCCATACTGCGTCGCGCCCGCATCGAGCACCTTCGCGATGTTGGGATGATCCATCATGGCCAGCGCCTGCCGCTCCTGCTCAAAGCGCGCAATCACATCCTTCGTGTCCATGCCCAGCTTGATGATTTTCAACGCCACGCGCCGCCGCACCGGCTTCTCCTGATCGGCCTCCCACACCGCGCCAAACCCGCCCTCGCCGATCTGCTCGCGCAGCTTGTAAGGCCCGATCATATCCCCACTCTCCTCCGGTTTCAGGCGGGCCAGTTCCCGCTCGATTTCGGGCGAAAGCGGCGCCTCGTCCACCATGAATCCGTCCGCTGCTTCATGGGCCGCGAGGAGTGCTCGGACTTCGGCGATGAGCACGGTGTCGTTGCCGCATGCCTCCGCGACGTACGCCTCGCGCTCCGCCGTGGGCCGCTCCAGCGCGGCATTGAAAGTCAACTCCGCCCGCCCCGGCGTCCTGGGCCGTGAGGGCGTTTTCGGTGCACCTGAAGAGCGCGGTGGCGGTGGTGGTGGCACGGCAGAGCTCATTTCAACCTTTCATGCGAAATCGAGCGAGCGAAAGGATCACCCGAATACGCCCCTACCTCTTCCCCGCGTCGTATTCCTGCCAGAACTCCGCGGCGGTCTGTTTGGGGATGGCGTAGCTGTTCGAAGTCTCCTGGAAGCTGAGGCGTTCGAGTTTGGGCAGGGTGCGGAGGAACTCGATGGATGTCGCCTTCGGCGGAAGGGTGAGGGTCCTGAGTGTCTGGCAATCCGCGAGCGGCGAGAGGTCGGTCAGTTCGCGGCTGAAAACGAGGTAGAGCGAGGCCAGAGGCATCCCGCGCAGGGCGGAGAGGTCGGTCACTTTGGTGTTCCGCAGAACCAAAGACGTGAGCGGCATTCCCTTGAGCGGACTCAGGTCGGCGACCGGGGTGTTGGCGAGGTGGAGCGTCTGGAGCGGCATTCCCTTGAGCGGGCTCAGGTCGGCGACCGGGGTGTTGGAGAGGTTGAGCGTCTTAAGGGGCATGCCGCGCAGCGCGGTGAGATCGGCGACGGTTGTGGTATTGATGCTGAGTACACTGATCGGCGCGCCGCGCAGGAGCGTAAGGTCGCGGAGCGTCGAGCCGTCGAGGTTCACGTCCCAGGTGCCGTCGGGCAGTCGCTTCGCGCTCTTGATTGCGATGCCCGAATCGCGCAGTACCCGCAGCCAGCCTTGGGTGTCGTAGTCTTTCCAAAACTCCGCGGCGGTCTTATCCGGCTCGCCATTCTTCGCGGCAAAGCTGAGGCGGGCCAGTTGGGGAATGGAGCGGAGAAACTCAATGTCTTTCGCCTGCGCCGGCAGCACGAGGCCCGTGAGTCCCTTGCACCCGGCGAGCGGCGAGAAATCCGTCACTTTGGTGCCGCTCAGGTCGAGCGCCTTGAGCGGCAGGTCGCGCAGCGGTTCCAGGTTCGTGACCGCGGTGTTTCCCAGCCGGACGATGCTGAACGGCGTGTCGCGGAGAAGCTCGAGGTTGCTAAGCTCAGGGCCGGCAAGGTTCGCTTCCCAGGTGCCGTCGTCCAGCCGCGTCACTCCCGCGAGGCTGACCCCCGCGTCGGTCAACCGGGCGATCCAGGGATTCGCATCGTAGTCCCGCCAGAAATCCGCAACGGGGGTGTCCGTCACCCAGGATGTCGGGCCGGGATCGTAGCCCAGCCGCTTCAGGTTTGGCAACTTGCGGAGGAGCCCAATGTTGCGCGCCCCCCACGGCACCGTGAGTTCCGACAAGGTGGAAAACTCAAGCACGGCGGCGACATCCGTCACGTTTTTGCATCGGGTGAGAGCGAGTGTTTTCAACGGCATCCCTTTCAGCAGCGAGAGGTCGCTGATCTGGGAACCATGGAGGACCAGGATCTCCAGCTTCATGCCCCGCAGCGGGCTGTAGTCGGTGGCCCGCGATCCTGTCAGCCACAGGTCCGTGAGCGGCATGTCGCGCAGCGGGCTGAGATCGGTGACTGGATTGCCGCCGATGTGGAGGTATTGCAGCGGCACACCGCGCAGCGGCGACAGATCCCTGACCTTGCATCCACTGAGGTGGAGCCGGCTGATGTTGTCCGCGCCCTTGAACGCGGAGCAGTCGCTAAAATCCGCCGACGGGATGATGACGCTCCACGTTCCCCCGGGGAGCTGGGATGCGTTGTATTGGACATTGGCGGATCGGAGGGCCGCTCTCCAAGGCACGTCGATTTCTCTCCAAAACTCTTCTGCGGTCGCGTCAGGTTCGTTCCGCGGGCCAGCATCCTGATAGCCGACGCGTTCGAGTTTGGTTAGGGCATGGAGAGCTGCGACGTCTTTCGCCTTCGGAGGAAGGGTGAGCATCTGGAGATCTTTGCACTCCAGGAGTGGCGAGAGGTCGGTGAGATCGTCGCAGCCATGAAGCTTCAGATACTGCAGGGGCAGCCCGCGCAGCGGAGAGAGATCGGTGATTTTGGATTTCGAGATCGAAAGACTCTTGAGGGGCATGCCGCGCAGGACCGTTAGATCGGTGAACCTGCCCTCGGTCGCTTGAAACTCCTGGAGCGCCATTCCCTGGAGCGGACTCAAATCGGTGACGTTGAGATGGCCGATCTGCAGCCACCTGAGGGGCATGCCGCGCAGTGGGGAGAGGTCCGTTACTTTCGTACTATCGATGCGCAGGGCGCTGATCGGCGAACCGGTGAGGAGCGTGAGGTCCTTCAAGTTCGAATTGCCGATGTCCAAATCCCAGGTGCCGTCGTCCAGGGCCTTCATGCGACGAATGACGGCGCCGGCGGCGCGCAGCCGGAGAGACAAGTCATACATTTTCCAAAACTCGTCCACGCTGGCAGCGGGCAGGCCGGTGCGGGAGACGTTGAAGGCCAGCAACTGCAATTTGGTCAGCTTGCGCAACGCCTCAACGTTCACCGCCTCGAGTGGGACGGTGAGTCTTTCCAGTGTCGGAATCTCCGTCAGCGGCGCGACGTCAGCCGTGTCGCTGCAAGCGTCCACATAGAGTTCCCGGAGCGGCAGTCCTTTGAGCGGGGAAAAATCCCTGATCTTGGAGCCGGCCAATCTCAGGGCCGTGAGTGGCATTCCGGTCAGCGGCGCCAGGTCGGCGAGCGACTCGCTGGAAATGCGCAGTTCGCTGATGGGTGCGCCTTTGAGGATCGAAAGGTCGATCAGCGGCTGTTCATTGATTTCCAGATTGTAGGAACCGGTGGGCAGTTTGGTGAGCGTGAACTTGATTCCATGGGCACGCAGCGCCGTCACCAGCCCCTGCTCGCGGTCCCAGTCCTGCCAGAAGAGGTCCTTCGAGCCCGTGGCCCCGATACCCATTTGGTTCATGATCGTGGCTCCGAGTTGGCGCAGGTTGGGCAGTTTGCGCAGCGCCCCGATGGCCGCGAGGTCCGCGTCCGGCAGCTCGCGAAACTCGGAGGGAAGCAGGAGCAGCTCGAGGGTCTGAATCTCCGCGATCGCCGCGTAGTTGCGTGCGTCCACGCAGCCCCAGAGTACGAGTTCCTTCAGCGGCCTGCCACGCAGCACCGCGAGGTCCGCGATGCGGTTGTGCTGGAGGATGCACTTTTCCAGCGGGAGCTGGGCGAGCGGCCAAAAGTCCAGCACCGGCGCATAGGACAAGTTGATGCTTTTGATTGGCATTCCGACGAGCGGCGACAGGTCGGTTACTCGCGTCCGATGAAGATCCAATTCCTCCAGGGGCATCTTCCGGATCGGATTCAGGTCGCGGATCGGGCATTCACGGAAGGAGAGACTGCTCAGTCGCAGACCGCTCAGCGCGGCCAGAACGGTCACCTTGCTAGTGGACACATTTAGCTTCTGCAGCGTGTGCATCTCCCGCAGCGGGGCGAGGTCCGCCACGCTGGTCTCGGAGATGTTCAACTCGATCAATCCGAACCCGCGCAACGGCGAGAGATCGGTGAGATCTCTGCACCGGGAAAGGTCCAGGGTCGCGAGCGGTGCACCGGCGAGCGGCGAGAGATCGGTGACCTTGGTGTCGCTGAGGTCGAGCGCGAGCCAGCCGTCCTCGCGGACGGTGAGGCGATCCTTGAGCGGCTTCTCGGCGGAAACCGGGAGTTCCTTGAGCCGCGCGAGCCAGTATTCGACGAGCAGCTTCTTCTCCTCGCCGAGCAGCCGCGCCACGGGCATGAGCTCCGCGGCGGAGCGCTGCTGCTGCTGCATGGCGAGATGGAGCTTGGCGAGGCTTTCGCGGCTCAGCTTGCCGTCGGCGTTCGGCTTTTCCGCGAGCAGTTCATCGCACAGTTTCGCCGAAGCCTCGGCACGGGCGATATCCGGCTTTGCGTGCAAGGCCTGGCGGTAAACCGTGGCGGCTTCGGTGAGCTTGAGCTGGCACTGCAGCAGGTCCGCCTTGGCCACGAGATACTCCGCCACGTCCGGCCGCAGCTTGATCGCGTTGTCGAGCTTCGCGATCGCGTCGTCGAATTGCTCCCGCGCTACCAGCCCGCGCGCTTGCTCGGCAAACGCCGGCGCGCTCGCGCGCAGTTCATCGAGAACGGCCACGGCACGCTGCTCCGCTGACTTCGCCCGCTTCGCCTCGTGCTCCGCCCGCACCGCCTGCCACACGCTCGCCGCGATGCCCACGACGAGCGACGCGGCGATGGCCGCGCCCGCGGCGACGGCGAGCTTGTTGCGCCGGATGAGTTTGCCCAGCAGATACGCCGTCGTGGGGGGGCGTGCGGTGATGACCTCGTTCTTAAGGTGCCGCCGGAGATCGAGCGCCAGGCCGTTGGCCGTGTCGTAGCGCCGGTTCCGATCCTTCTCCAGGCACTTCATCACGATCCAGTCGATGTCGCCGCGCAACGCCCCCGGCAGCTTCGCCGGGTCCGTGTCCCGGCGCTTCGCGGCCGTAGTCAGTTCGTTGCCGGCGAGCGTCTTCATGCGCATCGATGGCCGGGGCGGATCGACCTCGCGGATGACCCGCCGAATCTCATCCAGCCCCTTGCGCGCGAGAGTATCCCGCGCGATGGGCGTGAACCCGGTGAGCAATTCGTAGAGCAGCACGCCGAGGCTGTAGATGTCGCTGCGCGTGTCGATATCGAGCGAGGTCATCTCCGCCTGCTCCGGCGACATGTAGAGCGGCGTGCCGATCATCTGCTGGAACTCCGTGTAGACCGTCTGCTCGACGAGCCGCCCCTGCGTCGCCTTGGCCACACCGAAGTCGATGACCTTCGGAACGGCCTCGCCGTCGTTCGTCGTCACGAGGATGTTCGACGGCTTGAGGTCGCGATGGATGATCCCTTTCTGGTGCGCATGCTGCACCGCCTGGCACACCGTGATGAATAGCTCGATGCGCTCTTTCGTCGAGAGCTGTTGCGCGTCGCAATACTCCGTGATCCTCACTCCACGCACCAACTCCATCACGAAGTAGGGCCGCCCGTATTGCGTCGCCCCCGCATCGAGCACCTTGGCGATGCTCGGGTGATCCATCATGGCCAGCGCCTGCCGCTCCTGCTCAAACCGCGCGATTACATCCTTCGTATCCATGCCCAGCTTGATGATCTTCAGCGCCACGCGCCGCCGCACCGGCTTGTCCTGATCCGCCACCCACACCGCGCCGAATCCACCCTCGCCGATCTGCTCGCGCAGCTTGTAGGGCCCGATCATATCCCCGCTCTCCTCTGGCTTCAGCCGCGCGAGTTCCCTTTCAATCTCCGGCGAAAGTGGCGTCTCGCCCGCCATGAATCCCTCCGCCGCCTCATGGGCCTTGAGTAGATCGCGCACTTCCGCCAACAGCCCTGCATCATCCCCGCAAGCCTGCACGAGATACACCTCCCTCTCCTCCGCCGGTCGTTCCAGTGCCGCATTGAAAATCACCTCCGCGCGCCCCGGCGTTTTGGGACGCGAGGGCGTCTTCGGCGAACCGGAAGGACGAGGCGGCGGTGGCGGTGGCACGGCGGAACTCATTTCACCCCCTCATGCGATTCCAAGCGAGTAAAAGGATCATTCGGCAGCATTGACGGCTGATCGCGCAAGACCACTGATTACTGATCACTTCCCCGCTGCCTGCTTCTTCGCGTCGTATTCCTTCCAAAACTCCGCGGCGGTCTTGTCGGGAGTCGAGGTGTCCGACGTGCCCTCCATGAAGCTCAGGCGTTCGAGCTTGGGGAAGGCGCGGAGGAATTCGATGTCCTTCGGGTTCGGTGGAAGGCTGAGTGAGGTGAGCCCTTTGGCCTCCGCGAGGGGCGAGAGGTCGGTGAGCTGGGCGCACTGTCGCAATCTCACCTTGGTCAGGGGCATGCCGCGCACGACCGAAAGGTCCGTCACCTCCGTTCTGTTCAGGTCCAAATACTCCAGCGGCATTCCTTGGAGGGGGCTCAAGTCGGTGACCTTGGTCTTGGAAATGCCGAGCTCGGTCAGGGCCAGGCCGCGCAGCGGTTCCAGGTCGGTGATGGCATTGTCGCCGAGCTGGAGTTTTTTGAGCGGCATGCCGCGCAAGGCCGCAAGGTCGGTGATTTTGATGCGTCGGAGATCCAGCTCCTCGATCGGCATGCCCTGGAGCGGGCGCAGGTCGGTGACGGCGGTATCGTCGAGGATCAGCTTCTTGAGCGGCAGGCCGTGCAGCGGGCGCAGATCGGTCACGGCGGTTTTCCAGAGCCTCAGGCTGCTGATGGGCGCACCTTTCAAGATCGCGAGGTCGGTGATCTTCGCTTCGCCGAGGTCCAAGTTCCATGTGCCATCGGGCAGTTGCCTGACGCTCTTGATCGTGATGCCTGCGTCGCGCAGCGCCCGCTGCCAGCTCTGGCTGTCGTATTCCTTCCAGAACTCCGCGGCGGTTTTGTCGGGGCGTCCGCCGTTGTTCCAATCTTCCTTGAAGCCGATGCGCGCGAGCTTCGGAAAGGTTCGGAGGAAGTCGATCCCCGACGCGTCGGCGGGGAGGGTGAGGCTGGTGAGTTCTTTTAGCTCGGCTAGCGGCGAGAAGTCGGTCGCTTTGGGGCACTGGTGGAGCCGCAGCGAGCGCAGCGGCATGCCACGCAGCACGGCGAGATCGCTGACCTTGCTCACGATGATTTGTTCGAGCGGCATGCCCTGGAGCGGGCGGAGGTCTGTGACCTTCGTCGAGTAGAGAATCAGGTCCTTGAGCGGCATGCCCCGCAGTGGTTCCAAATCGGCGACCTCGGTGCTGCCGATGTGGAGATATTCCAGCGCCATCCCGCGCAGCGGAGTGACGTCGGCGACGGGGGTGCCATTGAGCGTCATTCGGGTGAGCGGCATTCCGCTCAGCGGGGTGAGATCGGCAACGCGGGTGTTGCCGAGATAAAGACTCCGGAGCGGCATCCCGCGCAGCGGAGAAAGATCGGACACGGCGGTATCGCTGAGGGTCAGCTCTCCGATGGGTGCGCCTTTGAGCAGGGTGAGGTCGGTGATGGGTGTGTTGTTGAGGTCCAGCGCAAAAGTGCCGTCGTCCAGGCTTCGCAGTGCCTTTGTCTTGATGCCGGAGTCGCGGAGGCGGGCGATCCATGGATTCGCGTCGCGCAGCTTCCAAAACGCCGCAGCGGTGGTGGCGGGCTGGAGGGTGGCGCCGTTGCGCTGGACACCGAGCAACTGGAGGGCGGGCAGCTTGCGCAGGGCGTTGATGTTCGCGGCCTGCACGGGGACGGTGAGTTTTTCGAGCGTGGGAATCTGCGCGAGCAGGGTGAGGTCGGCCACGCCGGGGCAGGCGTCGAGGTAGAGTTCCCGGAGCGGCAGACCGGGCAGCGGGGAGAGATCGCTGATCTTCGTGCCACTCAAAAACAACGTCTTGAGCGGCATCCCGCGCAGCGGACTGAGATCGGTGACCAAATCGCTGGAGAGGTGCAGGACTTCGAGCTTCAGGTCGTGGATCGGCGTCAGGTCGGTAAACTTGCAATTGCTAAGGTAAAGTTCGCTGATCGGCGCGCCTTTCAGAACCGAGAGATCGCTCAACGGTTGGTCTTGAATCGAAAGTGAATAAGTCCCGATGGGGAGCTTTCGGAGCGAGAACTTGATCCCGATCTTACGCAGCGCGGGGACGAAGATCTGCTCGCGATCCCAATCCTGCCAGAAAGTCTCCTTCGGCTGGGCGGTGTTGAAATACCATCTGCCGCTGGTCCGGTCTTCCGTCTGGATATTTCTGAGCGTGGGATGGCTGCGGAGCGCACCGATGGCGGCGAGATCCTCCTCCGGCAGACTGCGAAAGCTCTGCGGGAGCACGAGGAGGTCGAGTGACTTCAACCCGGCCAGCACGGAGTATCCGCGCAGCTCGTTGCACTCATAGAGAACCAATTCCTTCACCGGAGAATCCCGGAGGAAGGAAAGATCGCGCACCGGCGAGTTTTGGAAAACGCACTTCTCCAGCGGGGCACCCGTCAGGGGCGAGTAGTCGGTGGCGGGAATCGTCGAGGCTTCGAAAATGGTCAGCGGCATCCCGGCGAGCGGCGAAAGGTCGGCCACGCGAGTCTGCCCGAGGCCGAGTTCTTTCAACTCCATCCCGCGCAAGGCCGCGAGGTCGAAGATCCGCGTTCCCCTGAGGGTGAGTTCCTCCAGCCGCAGATCGCTCAGCGGTGCGAGGTCGGTCACCTTGGTGATGGACACGTCGAGCTTCCTCAGCCCGCGCATTTCCTGCAATGGGGTGAGGTCCGCGACACTCGTGCCGCTGATGTTCAACTCGACCAAATCGATCCCGCGCAACGGGGCGAGATCGGTCAGATCACTCCGCTCTTTCGTGCTCGACACGTTCAGCACCGCGAGCGGCGCACCCGCCAGCGGCGAGAGATCGAGGACTTTCGTGTCGCTGAGATCGAGCGCGAGCCGGCCATCGTCGCGGACGGTGAGGCGATCCTTGAGCGGCTTTTCGGCGGAGACGGGCAGGTCCTTGAACCGTGCGAGCCAGTATTCGACGACGAGCTTCTTTTCCTCGCCGAGCAGGCGCGCCACGGGCATCAGCTCCGCCGCGGGCCGCTGCTGCTTTTGCATCGCAACGTGGAGCTTCGCGAGGCTCTCGCGGGTGAGCTTGCCCTGCTCGGAAAGCGGCGCGGCGAGCAATTCGTCGCAGAGCTTCGCCGACGCCTCGGCACGAGCGAGGCCGGGCTGCCCGCGCAGGGCTTCGCGATACGCCGCAACCGCCTCGGCGAGCTTGAGTTGGCACTGGAGCAGGTCGCCTTTCGCCACGAGATACTCCGCCGCGTCGGGCCGCAGCTTAATCGCGTAGTCGAGCTTCGCGATCGCGTCGGCGTATTGCTCCCGCGCCGCCAGCCCGCGCGCCTGCTCGGCAAAGGCCGGCGCGCTCGCGCGCAGTTCGTCGAGCGCCGCCACCGCGCGACGCTCCGCCGATTTCGCCCGCACCGCCTGCCACACGCTCGCTGCGATGCCGATGACGAGCGACGCCGCGATGGCCGCACCCGCGGCAAACGCGAGCTTGTTGCGCCGGATGAGCTTGCCGAGCAGGTAGCCTGCGGTCGGCGGGCGCGCGGTGATGACTTCATTCTTTAGGTGCCGCTGGAGATCGAGCGCGAGGCCGTTCGCCGTGTCGTAGCGGCGCCCGCGATCCTTCTCGAGGCACTTCATCACGATCCAATCAATGTCGCCGCGCAGGGTGCCGGCCAGCTTGGCCGGTTCGGTTTTGCGGCGCGTCGCCGCGGTCGTCATCTCCGCGCCGTCGAGTGTCTTCAATCGGATCGAAGGCCGTGGCGGGTCCACCTCGCGGATGAGGCGCCGGATTTCATCCAGTCCGACGCGCGCAAGCGTGTCCTGCTCAATCGGCGTGTGCCCGGTGAGCAACTCGTAGAGCAGAACCCCGAGCGAGTAGATGTCGCTCCGTGTATCGATATCGAGCGAGGTCATCTCCGCCTGCTCCGGCGACATGTAGAGCGGCGTGCCGATCATCTGCTGGAACTGCGTATAGACCGTCTGCTCGGTGAGCCGGCCCTGCGTCGCCTTCGCCACTCCGAAGTCGATGACCTTCGGCACCGCCACGCCGTCATTGACCGTCACGAGAATATTCGATGGCTTGATATCGCGGTGGATGACGCCCTTTTGATGCGCGTGCTGCACCGCCTGGCACACCGTGATGAACAGCTCGATGCGTTCCTGCGTGGAAAGCTTGTGCTCGTCGCAATACTCGGTGATCTTCACCCCGCGCACCAGTTCCATCGCGAAGAACGGCCGCCCAAACTGCGTCGCGCCCGCATCGAGCACCTTCGCGATGTTCGGGTGATCCATCATCGCCAGCGCCTGCCGTTCCTGCTCGAAGCGCGCGATCACTTCCTTGGTGTCCATTCCCAGCTTGATGATCTTCAGCGCCACCCGCCGTCGCACCGGATGCGCCTGGTCCGCCACCCACACCGTGCCGAAGCCACCTTCCCCGAGCTGCTCGCGCAGCTTGTAAGCCCCGATCACATCGCCGGCTTCCTCCGGCTTCAGCCGCGCGAGCTGTTCCTCGACCTCGGGCGAAAGCGGCCCCTCCGTCTTCATGAACCCCTCCGCCGCCTCATACGCCTTGAGCAACTCACGCACTTCCGCCATCAGCACCGTATCCTCCCCGCACGCCTGCACGACATACGCCTCGCGCTCCGCCGTCGGCCGCTCCAACGCCGAGTTGAAAGTCATCTCCGCCTTCCCCGGCGTCTTGGGACGCGTGGGCATCTTCGGCGAACCGGAAGGTCGCGGTGGCGGTGGAGGCGGCACGGTGGAACTCATTTCAACCCCTCATGCGAAATACTACGAGCAAAAGGATCACTCTTTGGGGAAGTGGATAGTCGATAGTGGATAGATAGCGCTGCCGCCGTTGGACCGCTGACCGTGAGTGAGAGGCTTCTTAGACTATCAACTATCCACCATCGACTATCCACTTCATGCGCCCCTTACTTCTTCTTCGCGTCGAATTCCTTCCAGAAATCCGCGGCGGACATGGTGGGGCGCCCGGACTTTTCCTCGAAAGAAATCAGCCGCAAATTCGGGAGCGTTCGCAAGGCTTCGATTCCTTTCGCGTCCTTGGGAAGCATGATCTCCTCCAAAGTTTTGTTTTCCGCCAGTGGTGAAACATCCCGGACACCCGTGTCCCGGAGGTTGAGGCGGACCAACGGCAGATTTCGCAATGGAGAAAGGTCGGATACCGGTGTCCCATGAATGTCGAGTGAGGCCAGCGGCATCTGCCGCAACGGTTTCAGGTCCTTGATGCCGGACAGTCCGAGCATGAGGTCTTTGATCGGAGCGTCTTGCACTGCCTTCAGGTCCTCGGTGTTGTTAAAGCGGTAGATGAAGAGACTTTCCAACGGCATGCCTTTGAGCGGACCAAGGTCGGTAGTGAGGATCTCGAGAGTGCCCCGTTCTTTCCCCACCACGCGAAGCCTGCGCAATTGAAGGCCGCGCAAGTGCTGTAAATCTCCGGGTCCGTATTGCGTCATCGTGAGCTGTTGCAGCGGCAACCGGCGCAAAATCGGGAGATCGGTGATCGCGCAGCCCTCCATGTAGAGCTCACGAATCGGACAGTTCACAAGGGGCCCGAGGCGGGAGACGGATGTTTCCGTGATGTCCAGGACGGAGATTGGCAGGTCGCGCAACGGCGCCAGGTCAGTCACGTACACCTCGCGAAGGTTGAGCTTGTAGGTGCCGTCGGGTTGCTTCTCGAACGCCGTGTCCTTCCACCCACTCAACGTTTTGAGCTTGGCGAGAGCGGCATTCAGTTTGGCTTCCGCCTCGCGCGCCTTGCCACCCCCATCGAAGCTGGCCCAGAACTCCGCGGCACTTTGTGCAGGCAGCCCGTTGCGGGTATCCAATTTGTTCGAGATGCGCACCAGCGTGGGCAGCTTGCGCAGCAGGTTCGGATTGAGCGCCGTCTGGGGGATGGTGACACTCTCCAGCGCGCTGCAGGTCGTGAGCGGAAGCAGATCTTCGACCTTCGTTTCATCGCAATAGAGGGCCCGCAGCGGCATGCGCTGCAGCGGCGCAAGGTCCTGCACGGCGGTTTTCGAGAAGGCGAGGCGACCGAGTTTCAGCCCGGCCAGCGGCCGGAGATCGGTCACCCCGGTTTGACTAACATCGAGCGAGATCAATGCCGGACAGGCCGCGAGCGCGGTGAGGTCTTTGACCGGAGTGTCGCTCGCATCGAGCAGCGTCAGCGGCATACCCCGCAGCGGGGTTAGGTCGGAGATTTTCGTGGCCTTGATCACCAGGCGGCGGAGGGGCAGACCAGCCAGCGGGGAGAGATTGTCCAGCGGCAGCGCGGTCAGGTCGAGGTCCATGAAACCATCGCCGCTCACGGTCACCGTCGCGACTTTGCTTTCGGGCACACCGAGCTTGCGCAAGGCCTGACGCAGCAGTTCCAGGCGCGGGGCGAGTTTGCCTTGCAACGTGAGTTGCTGGCCGCGCGCGGCCAGAAATGCCGCGGCGGTCGGCACCTTGTCGAATGCGGCCAGGCCCGCGCCGAAATCGCCGCTGCCCAGACGCTTGAGGGAGCGCAGTTTTTGCAGCAGCGCGAGATCGGTAAATTGCGCGGGGAGATTGAGTGTCTCCAGTTCGGCGAGAGTCGTCAGCGGGGAGAAATCAGTGAGCTGCGCGCACCTGAAACAATCGAGGCGCCGCAGGGGCATCCCGCGCAGCGCTTCGATGGCCGTGATCGATGTCCCCGCGAGGTTGAGTGTCGTCAGCGGCATCCCATCGAGTGCGGTCAGGTCGGTCACCGGACACTCGCGGAGCGAGAGTTCTTCGAGAGTCATGCCTTTCAAGGGCGAAAGATCCGCGATCTGCGTCGAATCGAGCCGCACTTGCTTGAGCGGCCGCGACCGCAGCGGCGCAAGATCGGAAATCGGATTCCCGGAGCAATCGATTCTCGTGAGCGGCATCGCCGCCAGCGGAGTGAGATCGGACACACCGGTGCGTGCAATGTTCAACGCGCTGATCGGGAGGTCCCGCAGCAGGGACAAGTCGGGCAGTGCGACACCCGAGAGATCGAGCGTGACCGTGCCGTCATCGCCCTTGGCCAGCCGTGCCTCGTTCCAATTCGGTTGCTGCGTGGCGGGGGCGAGCTGCGCCTTGATTTTCGCCATGCGTTCGTCGTCGTGGCGCGCGATCGTGCTGGCCAGGAAGACACCGGCGGCAGGGCGCTTCTGCGCGACGATTGCATTCAAAAGCTCGACCTCCTGGGCTCGCGACAGCGGCTTCCCCGCGGCGTCCGTGAGCAGGCGCTCGCAGAGTTCCAAATTGGTCGTGGCCGAAGCGTCCGCGGGGCGCAGCGTGAGGACCCGGCGATAGCTGGCCACGGCTCCCGTCAGGCGCTGCATGGCCTGGAGCGTGTTCGCCCGGAAAAGCGGATAGTCCGGGTTGTCCGGCGCGAGCGTGATCGCGAATCCGATGCTCTCGAGGGCGGCCTCGAATTTCTGGACCTGGATCAAGGTTGTGGCCTGGCGCAGGTAAGCCGGCGCCGCGGTGCTCAAATCGCCCAGCGTCTGCTCGGCCCGCGCCCGCTCCGTGTCCGCGAGCGTGCGCTCGGTTGCGGCCTGCACGCGCTCACGGTCCGCTTCGACGCGCTGATGGTCCGCGCGTTCTCCCTCCAACCAAGCGACGTTGCGCTCGCGCGCCGTGTAAACATAAGCCCCGACGCCCAGAGCTAGCAGCACGGCGATACTGGCGGCGAGGGCCGTCGCCTCGCGTTTGTGGCGGCCCACCAGCAACACGAGTTGCTTCCACGGGCTGGCGTGTTCCGCGCTCGTGGCATAGCCATCCTGATACGCTGTGATGTCCGCCTGCAACTCGGGGACGCTGGCGTAGCCACGGCCACGATCGGCGGACAGCGCCTTCATCGCTACCGCCGCGAGCGAAGGGGGAATGCGTCCCCGGGGAAGATGGGACTTGCCCGGTGGGATGGCGATGCTCGGCGGGGCGACCGGCCCGTCGGTTTCCGGCTGACGCAGCGTCAGGATTTGGTACAGGATCGCCCCGAGGGCGAGGATATCCACCTGCGGATCGAGCGTCTCCGCCCCACGGTTCGCTGCTGCGGGCGCCTTGCTGAGAGCGCTGACGGGTTTCAAGCTGGTGTTTGTGCCGGAACTGGAAGGCGTGCTCGCGGAGCTTTCCGTGGCGGGCGCCGTCTCCGCGTTCTGTTCGTCAGTGGTCCAGTGACAGCCGGCGTTCCCCCAATTCATCACGAGCACTTCGCCGTATTCGCCGATCGTGATGTTCGAAGGCTTGAGCTGTCGATGAATGACGCTCCTGCTATGCGCGAAAGCCACGCCGTCGCAGATTTTCTGAAAGACCGTCAGAAGCTGCGCCAGTGGATATTGGGCGATCGTCTCCGTGTCTCCGGCGGCGATATTCCTCAGGATCTTTCGGAGTGTCACTCCCTGCACCAGCTTCGTCGTATAGAAGACGTGGTCCTCTTCATCGACGCCCAGTTCGTGGACGGGGATGATGTTGGCGTGTTCGAGCTGGCTGGTGATCTGCGCCTCGGCGACAAAGCGCAGGATTTCCTCTTCCGAGAGGCTCGAGTGCATGACTTTCATCGCCACGGTGCGGCCCGTGGTCGCTTCGAAGGCATCCACGATCTCTCCCATCGTGTCCTGCGCCATCATGCCGCCGATGTCGTATTTCCTCTCCCGCAGGAATTCCGCGGGCAGGAGATCACGCACCAGCTCGGTCTCCGGGGCCAGGGATTGGTCCGTGTCGCTCGGCACCTTGATCCGGCGCGCCTCCATGCAGGAGGAGCCGATCCGCACTTTTTGGCTGGGCCAGATCCGTGTGCTTTCGGTCACCGCGCTGCCGGCCACGGACGTGCGGCCGCTGCCCAGGTCTTCGATGAAAAGTTCGTGATAGTTGACCGTGAGCAGGGCATGCCGATCGGCGATTTCATCCGCCTGCACCAGGATGTCCGCATCCGTCCCACTGCCGATGACATAGTCGCCCGGCTTGACGGTGGCGCGGGCCAATTCCGCGCCGTCCTTCGTAATGATGATCTCGGTTTCGGGGATGAACATGGAGGTCTGCTGGTCCGTTTCAGCCTTGCAACTGGGTCATGCGAAATCTCACGCCCCAAAGGATCATCTATTTTTAGTCATTTCCCTTTTGCGTCGTATTCTTTCCAGAATTCCTCGGCAGTCTGGGCGGGTCGCTCTTTCTTGCCGTCCCAGCGCGGTGAGAGGTACTGGAGCTTGGGCAGCTTTCGTAACGCCTCGATGCCCGGCGCGTTCTTGTCGACTTCGATCATTTCCACGGTTTCGCAGGCGGCGACCGGCGACACATCGGCGACCTTGATATCCCTGATGTGCAAATCGACAATGGGCAGATGAAGGACCGGCGTCAGATCACTCACCTGGGTGCTCGTGATGCGCAGGGCGCGGAGAGTCCGGCACTCGGCGAGTGCTGACACGTCGCTGAGCGAACTCTGGTATGCTTCCAGATATTCCAGCGGCACACCACGCAACCCTTCCAAGCTGGTGATCTTCGTCGCCCTCATCGTGAGCTTCTGGAGGGGCATCCCGGCGAGCGGAGTGAGGTCCGTCGCGGGAATTCTGTCGATTTGCAGCGTCCGGATGGGAAGCCCCTTGAGGAAGGAAAGATCGTCGATGGGCAGATTGCTCAGATTGAGCTCCAGCATGCCATCGACGGAGTATTGGATGGCGGCCAGCTTATCGTCCTTCATCCCGAGCTTGCGCAGGGCGGCGTGCAAGGTGTCCAGGACATCTGCGGCCGCCAGAAAAACCTTCACGGAAGGAACCTTCGACCAATCGTCGCCGAAACTGGTGAGCGGCAGGTTGGAGAGTCGTTTGAGGTTGGGCATCCGACGCAGGATGGTCGCATCCGACGCTTGTGAAGGAACGAGCAGAGATTCCAAACGCGGACAACCTTCGAGTGGTGACAAGGACGCGAGGTTCGGGCAATCGCTGAGGTCCAATTCCACAAGTGGCATACCGCGCAAGACGGCGACGTCCCGCACGTGCGTGCCCGCCGCGCCGAGACGCTCCAGCTTGAGCGATGCCAGCGGCCCGAGGTCGGTGACGTTCGTCCCATGGACGTCGAGGATCTTCAGCTCCTTGCAGGCCGAGAGCGGCGCGAGACTCGAGATGGGATTCTCGCTCGCGTCGAGCGAGACCAGCGGCAGACCGCTGAGTGGCGTGAGCGCCGTCGCCCCTGTTCCCCGGATCACCAGGTGGCGAATCGGCAGTCCGATCAGGACTGATAGATCGGTCATCGGGACGCCGGCGATGTCGAGGTTCATGAACCCGTCGCCGTCCAGGACGACGGCCGCGATCTTGCTTTCGGGAGCGCCAAACTTCCGCAGCAGGTTGCGGAGCTGATCGAGCCGCGGGCCGAACTGCTTTTCGCTGGCCAGCCGCCGGCCTTGGCTGGCGAAAAACTCCGCGACCGTCGGGAGCTTCTCGAAAGCCGCACCGTCAACCACCACGCCGGAGTTGCCGAGTCGCCGCAGCGAGCGCAACTGCCGCACAAATGTCAGGTCGTTGATTTGGGCGGGCAGACTCACCGACTGGAGGTCCGCGAGGCCGGCCAGCGGCGAGACATCCGCGAGATGGCGGCAGGCGAAAAGATCGAGTTCGCGGAGCCGCGACCCACGCAGCGCTTCGATCGAGCGAATCGGCAGACCGGCTGCGCTCAGCGTTTGCAGCGGCAACCCGCGCAGGGGCTCGAGATCGGAGATCTCCGTGAAATTGATCGCCAACTGCTGGAGCGGCAGGCGCGCCAGACTGGTGAGCTCGGTGACTTTGGTTTGGGAAAGATTCAGCCGCTCGATCGGCAGCTCACGCAGCGGCGCCAGGTCGCGCACGGGATTATCCGAGCAATCCAGTTCCTTGAGCGGCAGGGTGGCGAGCGGGTTGAGATCGCTCACCGAGCCGCGGCCCAATTTCAGCGCGCCAATCGGCAGACCTTGCAGGATGGAGAGGTCAGGCGCCGAAAGGTTGCTGAGGTCCAGCGCGTAGGTGCCATCGGCCCGCGGCACCAGCCGGGCATCGCTCCAGTTCGCCTGCTGCGCGAGGCTCTTGAGCCGGGTCTGAATCAGGGCCAGTCCCACCGCTCCCTGACGGCCGAGCGCCTTGGCCAGCAGCACCGAATCAGCAGTCCGCTTCTGTGCGAGGATCGCTTCCAGGAGCTGCGTTTGCTGGGCGCGGTCGAGTGGTTTTCCCGCGGCTTCGGCGAGCAGTCGTTCGCAGAGCTCGAGATTGAGTTTGGCTTCGCCGTCGCCGGGCCGAAGCTCCAGCACGCGGCGATAACTCTCCACCGATTCGCGCAGTCGCTGCATGGCCGCCAGCGTGTGGGCGCGGAAGAGATGATAACTCGCATCGTCCGGCACGAGTTGGATGGCCAGGCGGTTCTTTTCGAGCGCTTCGTCAAATTTCTGCTCCTCGACCAGCGTGCCAGCCTGTCCTTGGAAGGCAGGCGCGGCTTTGCGCAATTCCGCCAGCGCCGCGCTCGCCCGGTTTCGCTCGGACTCCGCTCGCGCGCGATCCGCCGTCGCCTGCGCACTCGCCTCCAGCGCGCGGCTCCGCTCGGTCTCGGCAGCTTTGCGGGCGTGGGTCGCGGCGGTGCGCTCGCGGGCGACACGGGTGAACGCAAAGGCCGCAATCCCGAGCAGTGCGACGACGCCCGCCGCGAGGATGGCGGCCTCGCGTTTGTGGCGTTTGAGCATGAGGGCCAGCTGCTTCAGCAAAGTGGCGTCCTCGGCCGCCGTGGCGAACCCGCGTTGATACGCGGCGATGTCGGCCTGCAACTCCGGCACGCTCGCGTAGCGTTTGCCGGGCTCCAGCGCCATCGCCCTCATGGTTACGGCCGCCAGCGATTCGGGAATGGGCCAGTCGCTCCGGACGGGCGCGGCGTGGAGCGGTTCGATGCGTCCGGCGCAAACGCGTTCGATGATCTCATCGACGTCCTGGCTGATGATCGGCGGCCGGAGCGCGAGAATCTGATACAGAATGGCGCCGAGCGAATAGATGTCGCTGCGTTGATCGTGCAGGTCGGTGTCGCCGCGCGCCTGCTCCGGCGGCATGAATTGCGGCGTCCCCAAAATCGATCCCGCCATCGTCCCCGAATCGCTCGAGTTCCCATCTCCGGAACCGCTCGCATTCACGCCGTCACCCTGCCCGGCGGGGATTGGTGAAGTTGCCTCGCCCAGAATCTTGGCCAGGCCCCAGTCCATGACCAATACCTCGCCATACTCGCCGACCATGATGTTATCCGGCTTCAAGTCGCGGTGGATCACTTTCCGGCTGTGGGCAAAACCAATCGCATCGCAGACCTTTTGGAAAATGTTGAGCAGCTGGGTGAGGGGATACCTGGACCGTTCGTCGGGCGAGCCATCGGCCACGGTTTCGAGGATCTGCCTCAAGGTCAGACCCTGGACCATCTTCATTGTGTAGAAGACCTGATCGTGTTCATCGACGCCCAGCTCATGCAGAGGGACGATGTTCGGGTGTTCGAGCTGGCTGGTAATCTGCGCCTCCTTGAGCAGGCGCATGAGTTGCTCGGGCCGGGGGTTCGTGCGGACCACCTTCATGGCCACGGTACGCCCGGTCGTCGCCTCCTCGGCGCTGAGGATCGCGCCCATGCCGCCCTCGGCGACCAAGCCGCCGATCTCATACTTCCGCTCCCGGAGAAGTTCTTCCGGCAAGGCCCGGCGCACGGTGGCGATCTGGGGCGCGAGCGACAGGTCGCCATCCCCCTGATCCCGCAGGCGATGCATTTCCATGACGGCTTCCCCCATCTGGATTTTCTGGTTCGGCCAGAGCCGCACGCAGTCCGTGACTGCCCTCCCATTTACGAAGACGCCGTTCTTGCTCTCGAGATCCTCGATAAAGTGTTCGTTGAAATTGACCGTGAGCCGCGCGTGCCGCCCTGAAACCCCGGGGCATTTGACGACAATGTCTGCGTCTTTCCCGGATCCGACCACATAATCGCCCGGCCGCACCGTGGTGCGAACCAGTTCCGCGCCGTCGCGTGAAATGATGATTTCAGTTTCAGGAACGAGCATGAGGGTCGGGAGCCTCAAAAGAGGCTTTCAACCCGTTCATGCGAAATCCCGCCCCCAAAAGGATCACCCTTTTTTAAACACCCGCATATCCACCGGTTCAGGGCGGCTGGGCTGGGGCTCTTACCCTCCGAACGCCTGATACTTGGCCACCCCGCGCGCCCACAGAAGCCGCGCACAAAACCAGCTCACCAGCACCCACCCCGCCTGAATCAGCAGCCCCTCCGCGAGCGCCGCCCCCTTTACACGCTCCATGTAAATCTGCACCGGAAAAAACAGCTCATACGCAAACGGCGACCAGTGGATGAACCCCTGGAACCACTGCGGCATGATATCGAGCGGAAACACATGCCCGCTCAGGAAATACTCGAACGAGTAAACGATGAAAACGATCGTCGAGATTTCCAGCACCCAGAAGGCGATCATCGCCAGCGAATACGCGATGAAGAACTGGAGAAACGCCGCCATGATCGTCGATGCCCCAAACGCCAGCCACGTGATCGCCTCCGACGGAAACCTCATGTGCTCTCTAAAGACCCACCCCAGCGCCGCAATCGGCAGCAACACGATGCTGATGTAAAGCAGCCGGTAGCTCAGGTAGAGCCCGATCCGGTAGGCGAGATAGTTCAGCGGCTTGATGAGATACGCGCTGATCTTCCCATCCCGAATCTCCGCCGCGATCTGCCACTCGTCCTCCGTCGGCGTGATGAGGTTGTCCAGGAACACCATCAGCATGAAATAGAAGATCATCGACGAGTAGTCGTAACCGTTGATCTCCTTCTGCCCGGACTGAAAGATCGCCTGCCACAGAAACACCATCCCCACGAGCGGCACGATCCCGAACACCGCCCGCAGCAGAAAATTCCAGCGATAGACGAAGGTATTCTGGATCCCGATCTCGAAGACCTTCCAATATTTGCTGAAAGCGCCGGTGCCAGTCACGTTGCGAAGAATAGAACGCGCCGTCCGGATTTCAATACGCGGCCCCTCCGCGAATTCTGTGCTTAGTAAAGCTTGATATAAGCCTTCTTTCGCAGCTTCAGCAGCCAATCCTGCTGCTGCTTCTGCCGCTCACCCGCGAGCAGTGTCTTCTCGATGTCTCCCCGCACATCCTTCAAAGGCTTCGTCGTCGCCTGCCGCTTCGCCTCGCACAATAGGAGGTAATAGCTGCCGCCCAGTTCCACGATCTGGCTCATCTGCCCGGGCTTCAGCGCGAAGGCCACCTTGGTCAGGCTCTCGTTGAAATGCTTGCGATTGATCCAGCCTACGTCGCCATACGCCTCCTGCTCGCTGCCATCCGAATACATTCGCGCCAGGTCCCCAAATTCCGCGCCCCCGACGATCTTCTCCCGAATCTCCTCGATCATCTTCCGCCGCGAATTGTTCTCGGCCCCGCCGCGAATCACGATCATGCGCAGCTTCACTTCCTCCGGCGTGCTGTACTCCTCGGCGTGTTCCTTGTAAAACTGCATCACCTTGTCGTCCGACACCGTCGCCGCGCCCTTCGTGGCCATGCGCCGCATTTCCTGCACGATGATCGAATCGCGCTGAAACTCGCGAAACTTCTCGAGGGTATAGCCCTGCGCCGACAGCGTGCGCAGGAAGGCCTGCCGATCGCCGCCGAACGAGTCGCGAATGACTTCGTTCAGACGTTCGTCGATGAGGTAGTCGGGAATCTGGTAGCCCTTCGACTTGAACTCCTGGAGGATGAGCGACCGGTCGATCAGGTCGTTGATCGCGGCGAGCCGGATCTCCTTGATCTTCTCGACGAGCACCTCGCCCTTCAGCGTCTCACGCGCCTGCCTTTCCTTCGGCCCAACCAGTTCGCGCACCTGTGAGAACGTCACCACGTCGCTGTTGACCACTGCGGCAATGCCATCGAGCACCTCCTGCGCCCGCCCGGGTGTGGGCAAAGCCGAAGTAAAGATAGCGAAAAGGGATGCGCAAACTAAAGAACGAAGCATGGTAAACGGCCGCAGAGCGGAGGCGAAACCTAGGTATCGACCCTCTGAAGTCAAGCGATGCCTTCGGAGGCTGCCGGCACGGTTTAATGCCACCGCCGCGCCCCTTTTTGGATGGTGGGCGTTAAAAGTGAGGTGCCGGATGTTCACTTGACTGTTGTCAACTGCTTCACGATGAAGTCCCAAATATCGTTGTAGCCCTCCGTCGGGTGGCCCGGGAACTTCGCGTAAACCTTCGCTCCCGCCTTCTCGCCGAGCTTTTGAAACCCCACCGCCCACGCTGGGGAGTGCACCTTGTAGTTGTTCTCTTCGATCTCGTCCGGTTTCGTCAGTCCCCACTCGTTTTCGAAATAGATCGGCGCCGCCCCTGCATGCAGCAGCACGTCCGGCGACCACTGTCGGATCACCGGCAACAGTTCTTCCCGCCGTTTCAGTGATTCCTCGAACGAACATCCCAGCGCCGGCGCGCCCCATTTCACTCCTGGCACCCACTCCTGCATCTGTTTAGGGTCGATGCTCGGCTGGCTGCGATACGCTGCCACGCATGTCACCTTCGTCGACACGCGTTCCACGGGATCGGCCGCACCCGGATTCGCCCGCTCGCCCGCGCATCCCGCGAAAAGCGCCGGCAGCGATCCCTGCGAACCGCCGCCCACCGCGATGCGTTGCGGATCGAGGTTCCACTTCGGCGCGTTCATCCTAATGAATTGCACTGCGCGCAACGCATCGTTCATCACGTAGGAAACCGGCGCGCTCACTTTGTCCGCCGTCGCGTCCTCCATCGTGCGCACCTCCACCCCCACCACGGCGAGGCCCGCGGGGAAGAAGCGGTTCACGTCCGGCACATTCTTCGCCGGTTTCCACAAGCCGCCATACCAAATAAGCACCGGCCGCGGCGCGCCATCTCCGGGCGGTAGGTAAATGTCGAGGATCTGATGCGGATGCGCTCCATACGCCACATCGGCGTGCGACGGTTTAGGTTTCTCCGCCGCCGCCGCCAAGCTTCCGGCCGCGACAAGCGTCAGCGAGGCGAGGAGCGCACCACCGAGGCGGCGCAGATATGACGCGAGAGAGCAGGGGAATGAAATCAAACGCATGGAACGAGGTCGTTCCGAAAGAATTCCGCGCACGACGAATTGTTAGAGAACCCTTCGTGTTTGATGGCTGTCGCCTTCGAGATACACGCGCTCCGTGCCCATGCCGCGATTCTTTGTTTGTCATGAAAAACCTCGAAAAAATCACCGCTGAATCCGGCAAGATTGGCTACGCCCTGCTTTGGCTGCTTGGCGTGCCGCTGCCGATCCTTCTCATCATCTACCTCCTCAAGGGGGGTTAACCCTTAACCCATCCACGACCATGTTAATGACCATTCTTCTCATCGTCCTGATCCTGATGCTCATTGGAGCACTGCCCTCCTGGGGCTACAGTTCCTCCTGGGGCTACGGCCCGAGCGGCGGATTAGGACTCGTTCTGTTGATCGTCGTCATCCTGGCCCTGACCGGCCACATTTAGCGAGTGCGTGACGCGACGGCGCTCCGAGGCGCCCAAGGAGCGGCGGTTTTTTT
>JADMIO010814482.1_pt1 | contig 72795 bp, 41 predicted proteins | sample 8958161 | NCBI WGS metagenome assembly JADMIO01 (sample SAMN16585339, study PRJNA669376) | soil metagenome | isolation source: Crop rotation soil | place: USA: Cullars Rotation, Alabama | collected 2011 | reverse complement strand
AATCTCTACCAGATTTCTTAGTCCCTGTAGTCCGTTTTGAGAAGGTTGGTAAAAATCCAGGTGGCAGTTTAATACTTTTTTTAAATGAATACTTTTAATACTTTTTAATTTAAAATTGCTGATAAATAGAAATGAAATATTTAAAATAAGGGGTAAAAACAAAGAAAGGCAAGTTGCTCCTTCATTCACTTGTGTACGGAAATTTCAATAAGAAAAGTAAAAAAGACGCTAACTGTGAAAAAGATGCTCGTTGAGAAAAAAGCTCACAGGCAAAGCGAAAAGTGCTTGCTGCGTTTTTTCAGTTACACGATGAAGCGCTTCTTGCCGTTGAAGACAGTCAAAAAGCTTCCTTCCAATCAAGAGATGAAAAGATTCGACGCATGCTTACGCAATCTTGAGATGTTTGATAAGAATCCTGACTATTTTCATAAAGTGGTAATTTCTGATGAGCATTTGGTTCCGTTATCCGTTGAAAAGAGCTTCAAGAAAAAGTCATCAGTCTCAAAATTGACTGTCATTCCATTCTTTGATAGTAAAGGACTGATCTACACACATATATCGGAGCCTAACTTGAACGTGAACTCATCCTACTTTGGCCAAGTCTTGAAAAACTTTAGGCAAGAACTCAACAAGAAACGTGGACTTTGTTCAAGAGATTTCGTTCCTATTTTACTAGACAATGCGACCTATCACAATCATTCAACCGTTAGCAAGACGTTGGAAGAGTTGCGCCTCAGACGCTTATTTCATCCATCTTATAGTCCTGACTTAAACCCTTGCGATTATTATTTATTCACTTCGCTCAATGAGCGTCTTCGCAACAAGGGACCTTTAACTGCAAATCAGCGAACCAACGATATGATCAGAATGGAAGTGGAAAGTTTGCTTAACGGAGAAATTTTAGAAACCCTGATGAAGGAGCTGAAACTCCGCTGGCTAGCTGTTTGTGCTCAAAGATTGCTTTTGGAATCTAAATCGCTTGTTTTATAATTTTTATATACCGTTATTTTTTAACTTTGTATGTTGCAAACTTTCATTATTTCATTGTTTTTATGTCATTTCATTTGTTAGTAATGATCTATATATCCCTGTTGAATAAACACTTTTATAAAAAATGTTAATCCAACTAGACTTACTGCACTGCCTATTAGTCATTTATTTCTGTTTATGAAGCAATACAATATTTTTCTTTCTCCGGAAATAACTAAAAAATTCAATAACAACTTTTCTTTAGCTTCTTATAAATAGCCTTCAAAATACTCATAATAATAATATAATTTAGTAGTTTCATTTTCAAATATATTCTCCAATGCCTTCACTAATTAAAATGAACTCCTTCCTTTTATTTTTTTCCTTAATTGACTTGTCATATGGCTTAGAAGTTTTGAAGCAGGAGCAAATTCCTCAAGAAGAACTTTTCAAAATGATTTGCTCTCAATACAAAGGTCACGTCATCAGTTATAAATTGGACAAAGAAGGAAAGTGGCTAGATTGCGTAATAGTATCCAATTCTCATCGGAAGCTGAAGAATTTCTATGAACATCGCGAAGTCTACAGCCATAGCCTTGAAAACATGTTAGATCAAGAACGAAAGAATATCTGTTATCGTAACTACTGTTCCGAAAGTCCTATAAAAGTACCAGTCATTGAAGCAAATTCAACTGAAACTTCGAAAAGTACCAAATGGTTTGGTAAGCTTATAATTCGCGATGGATATGTTCACAAAAAGCTTGATACATTCTCGGAGGCTGATATTTATGTAAAAATTTACAAGGACAAGGTATTCATTGCTAGCACTGAGGTCGATCACGGCTCCGATCATCCAAAATTCAACCAAACGTTTGACATTCCTGATCTTGATTTAAGTACCACAGTGAAGTTGAAGATGTATGACTTTGACCCCATCGCAAGCGATGATCATTATTGCTCGACTTCCATAAAAATTAACCAATTTATTGCCGAAAATAAGAATGCCACGATGATAACCCAGAAGTGTAGCAAAGGATGGCTTGCGTTTAATTTAACTTTATTTTCTTGAATATTCTAAAATAATTTTTTAAGATTCATTGTTCCTATTGAAAATAAAATTTATTCCGTTTTTGTACATTTATATAAAGATAAACTTTTAGTTCGATATGTCCAGGAAGAGTTCTTTTAGGAGTTGCGCACTAAAACGCATCCTTTCCATTCATCGATCGAGTTGTTGTCTATTTCTCAGCCCAGAGGTGGTTCAAATTTTGAAAACAAATCACATGCCGCATTTTATCAAGAATTATGCAATAAAATAGTATGAGCTAAATTAAAACGATGGATGGATTGGTGACTTTTTTTAAAAATCATTCTAGTAAAGGAGGCTTCGAGAGCAATGACATAACAGAAGGTGAGCTGATTCGTCATCCAATCATTTTTTAATATTCTCATTTTCAGATCACATTAAACGGCGCATCGATGGCCTTATCATGCTATGCAATTCCAATATGTCCCAAATACTTCCATTTCCAATAGGAAAACTAGAACACGGAGAGAACTTCATCTGGGATCCTTCCATTTCAAAAATTGGAACGATTAAGAAATTTGGTGACATTAGCTTCATTCGCTTATCCAGCGATCGCATTAAGTTAACTTTAGGATTGGAAGTTGAAAATATTGAAGTCAGCGGTGATAGTTATATTAAAGCGGGGCTTATTCATTCAAAGAAAAATTTAAAAATATCGCTTGATGGAATACAAGTCGACGGCAATATTTTGCTAGATTTTTCAAAGAATACGGTTAAAGTTAATCAATTTAGAGTAGTCAGGTTTTGGGGTTTATCGATTAGACGCGGATTTGGTGGATGGCTCGTAAGGACCTTTTACATACGCCAAATAAATGACATGATTCAAAGTCGAATACAGGCTCTTATCGAAGAACACATACCGCTCACTAGGCACTTAGATCCAGATTTAATGAAATGCTTGCTGTTATAATTTTCTAAATTTTAAGTAGACTTAAAATGCAAGAAAATGCGGGTTGAACGCAGGTTAATAATTAATGATTTTTGCATAATGTATAACTTTTTAAATAGTAATACGTATCTTTAAAAAGTGCATACTATTTCCGTGTGGTTTAAATATTAGATAATAAAATATTATTAAATAAAATTAGTAAATGAAAGGAAAAAATATAGAAAAAGAAAATATATGCTAAACTCAAGCAACCAAAAAATAAAAGTTTGTAAGAAAATTTCCGGAAAGTCCCTCTTCAAGAAAAGCGAAAGAACCGCAAGCAACGGAAAATCTCGCTTTTTTTTGTTCGAAGTGTACATAACAACACCAACTGACAACGAAATAACTCATCGATATGAAGCCTCATTTATTCCAATTCTTTACAATTTTTCTGGTCATCCTATGCCTTTTACCACTATACAGTAATGCAGCTCAATCTCCGCCTTATCCAGCAACAGGAAATCTTCCAACGTTTCAAGGTTCTGATGGCGAACTCGAAGACATGGAGTAAGGATATTTTTTACTTAGGGGTATAAATATTTTTTATTTGTTGATCTTTTTAGATTTCGTGTTACCGTTTCGGCTGGCAAATCAGAATGCTTCTATCAAGAGGCTAAGAAGAATCATCAACTCGAAGTTAGTTTTCAAGTTATAGAGATGGCTGCTTCTCCATTCCATTGGCTCGCACCCGGTGGAAAAGGTGACATGCTTATCGATTTCGAATTTCTTGACCCCAAGGGTACCCCAATTAAAAGAGAAATCCAACAACGTGAAGGTTCAGTCGTTCATAGTGTACTTGATGATGGAACATTCACGATTTGCTTTGACAACACCGGAACTTATTCTACAAAGCTGGTAAATGTTGAAGTCTATCTCTATTCAACCGAAGATGAAGATCGTTGGGGTGGACGCATTGAGCACGAAAATTCATATACATATCCACCTGAAGTACAAAGTGCAGAATCTATTGCAAACATACAGGTATTAACTTACAATAAAATTTTCTTAATCTATTCTTCATATTAATTAATATTACAGGCTTCGATTAACAAAGTTCGAGATGACATGATTAATATAAGACACTTTCAAGACGAACGACAAGCTATAGAAAGAAGAGATCGAAACATTGCGGAAAATAACTTCACTTACGTAAACCGCTTTAGTATGTGCTCAATTATTGTCATGATCGCGGCGGGAGCTATGCAGGTCGTTGTGATAAGAAGTCTCTTTGAAGAGAAATCAGTTTTCAAGAAAGTATTAAAGGGCTTTAAGGACTAGGAACATTAATTTAAATTATATAAAACTTATTAACTTTTCATAATACGGACAGCTATTTAATTGTTCAACTTCTTTTTGACTTTTCAAAGTATTACTACTTTTCCAAAGAATGTTACCATTTAAATCATTTAATTCAAAGCAATAATTGCTTCTTTTGTATCAAATTTTTCTCGAGTCTTCTAGTCTTAGCATTTCGAGTAGAATTTTTCTACCTAAAAGACTGAACATTTCATTGAATAAATTTTTACAAGATTATATTCATATATTTATTAATTTAATTGTCATACATATAACTATCTACTCGAATTCTACCTATTTTCATTTGTCCAAATCCTTTACTAGGTTTTATCTTGGTTTCTTGTCCAATTTCAGGGATTAAAAGGTCTGCCAAAGTTTTCCACTCGCCTGTTTCTAAGATCATATAACTGCTTTGTGCAGCATTGACAAGACGTTTGAGTTCGTGCATGGAAACATTCTTGGCTACATTGAGCTCTGCTTGAAGGGGGTTTTCAATAAACAGTGGAGAATGTCCAGGCTTAACCATATCTTTTCCTGTGCTTATACTAATGCCGTAATCTTTCCATTCATAAGTTGATAAATAGTAGAAGAAATCTTTAAGAACAACTTCGAAATCATCTTGTATATTTTCGTCATTCTTTTGGGGTGATTTTTTAAGGTTTGATTCGTTTTCATATTTCATGCTATTTAGTGACTTGAGGGCAGGAAGAGGTTTACGCGAGCAACTTTGATGGTTGGAACTTTGGAAAAAGCCTATCACCAATGACAAAACCATAAAGTTCGAAATCCAAGGCCCAGCACCACTGGAAGGCCTTAAGTTGTGATGAGATACCCAAATTTTCATAAAGAGCATAAGTTTTCTCACATCAGGAGACAATTGGCTAAATTCAAAAAAGCATTCTGCCATCTTCACAGCATGGTTGTTATCCAGGAAAGACAAATCACATTCAATACCAGTATGTTCCGAATAAAATTTAACGATTGGAACTCTAGCATTGGCTATTTTTTGAACTGAATTTGTGCCCGGAACGAAATTATCTAAAAGATCACCAAATGTGAAAACGAGCTTTCTTGAGACTTGCCTTGGGTCAAGGTGTACTCTGGGCAGATAAGAAAGGTGTGCAGATTGACCTTGAGTATCATCAGTCGTATAAATAACCATATCCATATCACTGCTATCATCTCCAAATCCATTGACAGATGATCCAAAAGGCGAAATGCAGAACTCACTAAACATTCCACGACATAGCATTTCTTCTAGTTGATTAATATAGAAAAATCTGAGTTTCGAACCAAATTCGGAGACTGAGCGTTCATTTAACAAAGATCTGATCGCATAATTTGTATCCTTCCGAGAATATTTTTTAAAAAATTTTAAATTCTGCAAACTATAATCAATACCACTTTCGAGCACTGATGCAACAGGATTTATCGGAAATTCTCTTGATGTCGAATTAAAAAACTTGGCCGGTATATCATTTATTCTTAATATTCTGCTCTTCACTGGAAATATCATATCATCATGTTTAAAGTTTTTCTTAGAAAACGCTAGATAATCATCGAGTTCAACTAACGCAAAATTCCGCCTGGAAACTTGATATTTATACAATTTGACCACTTTAACATCAAGAAATTTTGTAAGAACAGCCTCATTTAGAAGGCCAAATTTTGACATCCTACTACTTTCAAGTAAAATAAAATTCTTTGTATGTGACTTTTCGGATCTACACATTTCTTGTAGAGAACCAAATCGAGATTGATAGACATCGGGTAAATCGCGAGTATCCTTTACTTGCGAATGAGAAGCAATTGTCGATTTTCTTCTAATTCTGAATAATTTGCAGTAAGGACTTAAAGGGCGTTTAAAGGCATTTACAGTCATCATTTCGAATATACAAACGCGAAAGAATTGAGCGTTTGTTTTACAACTGAACGGCATGTATAAACAGAAATAAACATAAGGGGCCGGGAAAACATTGCGGGTAGCTTCGAAAACCTTTGAAAACGGCCCTCAAATGAGAAAGTAAACTCGAGAGAGCCAATCCCGTAGAAACACCTTGTTGGCATAAAATTCTGTTTCTGATTGCTTCATCCAACATTGCAATTTTTTGGCCGGCTTCTGTTTGGTATGTTTCAATCGCCTACTTTTTTTATTAGCTTAAATTTTTCTATTCTAGTTCCTGATACCATTAGATACCAAAGCAATTCCATTAATAATGTCCAACGAAAATGAATCTGATAAGCCGGAGGAGCCCATCAAGATCGACAAATGGGACGGCAGCGCCGTTAAGAACACTTTGGATGATTCTGTTCGGGAAATCCTAATTGAGAAGCTGGAATACAAGGAAATCCATCGGCTTATGGACATTCGATTGTTCATCTGTCTGACCGCTGTTGGCGCGGCAATGTTCGCTTTGCTGTGGGACTTTTTACACCCTTTCCCGGCTTCAAAGACAGTCTTGATTTCTTGTGTAATCTCCTATTTTATTCTCATGACAATCCTTACTGTTTATACTACATTTGTGGAGAAGGGGATTTTCCTTCAGGCTACTGGAAAGAGTAATGATGTTTGGACAGTTTCTTCTTCACTTAAGCGTTTCGATGATCTCTACGAACTTCAGTTTGAGCATTCGCCTTCAAAGAACGCCAAGACCGTTGAGGCCACCCTTGCCAAGTCGGTCGCTGAATTCTTTGATGAGAATGGTACGCTTTTGGTGGACCGGTTTGAAAAAGAAGTGCGAAAGCTCCATGACTCGCTTTTGAAAGAAAAGAAAAACAAATGAATTGCGACTATTATTTAATCGTCTGATTTACCACTCTTCTTTTCTTCCATGAAAAATTAATTTCCGAAAGACGGTTGTAACTCGAGCCGCAATTAAATATTATCTAACCGAAAATGTATTCTATTTATCTAAAAATAAATTGGTCTCCGATATTTGTGTGTTTATCTTATTTTTCTAGATTGCGCAAAAGCTAAACTTACAGGCAAGATGCAGCGCCTCCGATGGTCTCTCTGGACCAGAGAGACTTTTCGCAAGAACCTCTAGCAAAAAAAAGCTGGTCAATGCGTTTAGAGCACGTGAGCTGGACTAGCTAACTTGACTAGGCTCCCATAATTATTATTCAATACTAACATGACAATAATGATAAGCGGCCACTTTATTGGCGATCAAGTCGAACTCGACGATAAAGAAAGCTTGTTCTCTCTCCTATTAGGACATGATATGAAAGAAACTCCTATTTGTTTAGTCAATGTCGCTGGTACAACGAGACATGGCATGGCCAGTTTTCTTAAGACAATAGAAAGGCATTTTTATCTAGACTCGGATCCTTCTTGGAATGCCATGGAAGAAGAAATCCTTGCAAGTTTCTTATTGGAGCATGAGATTGCTATCATGGCAAAGGCCATTTTCATAAACCGCGAAGAAAAACATATTGGTATAATGCTGATGAAGAAAAATGTGAAGCTCCGAAATCTTCTCCAGCTTCAACCGCAAGATATTCCAGACATTGGTGATACTGTTACAGGCAGAATTCTTTACGAGCGCTTTTGTCAACTTTCAAGCCTCCCTGAAGATGTTAGCGAAGCATTGAAGGTGTATCGAACCGAATTTGCAAGGACACTTCGGGAAAGAGAATATTTAGATGACGAAGAGTTGGTGAGACAAGATACACGAAATCGTGCTCTAAGCATGAATCTCCTTGACCCAAGAAGTGAGAACTTCCGACCTCGTGTTGACTCATTGAGTGTACAAATGTCTCGCCAATTCGCTATAATTGCCAGGGTAAACGATGCATTCAGAGAGATGGCTCAAGATGAATCGGTTCCTATTGAGAAAGCCAAAAAACCGGATGGCCTGAAGCGCATAAGTTCAGTGCTCAGCTCTGCAACCAAAAGTTTTCGTGATCTTTTCAAATCAAAGGAAGCCTCACGTAGCATCTTCTATGTTTAATTAAAGATATGTTCTGACATGTATGTTTGTATTTGGTAATAAAAATTTGGCACATTTTATATAAAATCTATAAATTTTCTATACAAGCATTGAAAGCAATTCAGGTTTAAGATTTTCAACTATTGGGATGTTCTGTTCGATCATACGATTGATCTCATTTTGAATGTAATTACGGCTTAAAAAGCCTTTAACAAAGGCCGATACAAGAAAACCAGCAAACCCTCGCTTTATAGATATCCCTGATATATTGGTCAACTTGAGTTCTTCTACTCGTATCAAAAGTCTTCTTAAATCAATTATAGCTGTTGCTCCAAATTGTACTCTTGAGATCGAAACTTGTAAATTTTTAGTAGAACTTATGAAGCCAACTTTCACGTAACTCTCTCCGCTTGCGCATATATCCGTTACCAATATCTTGAGTGACAGCTTGATTCGGTTGTTGTTGAGCCGGGTAAATATAATGTGACCAACTTTTGATATCGAGGCAATGTTGGTAATAGCAGCGTCCCAGTAGAATTTTCCTTCGCCATTCCATTTTGGCACCTTTCCTATTAAGAACGGCAATCGCTTAGATAGATTCTGGCTCTCGGCATTAATTAAATCTTCGATGCGCTTCTCTAAGGCTTCTATGATGACAAAAAATCAGTATTTTGATTAAATAATTTGTGTCTCACCTTCATCAATGTCTTCAGCTTTAATTGTTTTAGTAGACGACAACACAAATTTCTTTAAATTATCAAGCATTTTGGTGCATTTCTTTAAGCGTTTTGTTTTCGATTGACGTTAACTGATAAATAAGAAGAAAATAAATGGAGGAATTTTATTTATATTTAAACACAGGAGAGCAAAGGAAAGATTGTTATGATTTAGACCCAACCCCGTTTAATTATGTTTGAAACTTTCCATCAGTTCAGCTTGTAACAAGTCTGAATGGTCAAGCTTGTACCTAATAAAACACACGATTAAAGATAAGTCAAGTAATTTAATGTTTCATGATATATATATACAAAATGTGTTGTTCTCTTTAGGAGAACGTGCGGACGACTGGTGTGTCAGGCAAGATGGAAGGTCAAAGGTCGAAGGCGTAGCCGAGTGAATGGGAGGCTCCGGTGGTGGCCAAAAGAAGAGCATGCGTATCGAGCTCCTGGAGCTCGGTAGCACCTGTCACATCCACTCCCCCCCGAAAAAGACTTTCCATCTCTCTCGCTTTGTTGTTGTTGTGCTGTTTTTGCTCCCTCTTGAACATCACAGTGTTGTCTTGACATGCAAAGAGCGTTAACTGTGGTGCTTTCGGTGACATAACAATCGACTCCTGGAGTCGAGTTTACCTCCTGGATGCCTTCGTGGTGACTCTCCAAGATTAGGCCTTTCTTAATTAAGAATGGCCGAGATGACTCGTTCCAAATGGGTACTTCACGGACGTGCGTATTTGTTTGTGTCGTAAGCGTTTTGACAGCGCGGAACATTGTGGACCTGGTCCCAGTTCGCGGGTCGAGTTCTTCTTTGTTGTGGTAAGATGTGCAAGTTTCTTTGCACTTTTCAAATGCTATTCCAGCATGACTAACAGCCATGGCCTTGCCATTTTCCCTACTTTCCTTTATTAGGGTTACTCGCTCGCCATTTTGGAAGGTGAGGCGGTCGTTGCAAGGATCATAAATGAGGCCAAAAGCTTTCTGGAAATTGATCCCAAGGATCAAATATTTGTCCTCGCGATCAAGGAGATAAAATGGCACGATTGCCTCAAAATTATTAAGTTTGATTTTTAAATGTACAATTCCTTCGCAAGGGGAAGAAGCGTTGTTTACTGAAATAATGTTTTTGTCTGTCTTTTCTATTTCAGGTTTACTGTTGAATGTGTCCAATAAGGACTTGGTGATTCCACAAAGTTGTGAACCACTATCGAAAAGACCAATGCATTGATGGTCGTCTATGGTCAAAGGGACGAAGTGACAATCATCTGATTCTTGGACATGGAGCCTAGTGAATCGCTGCATCGGTGGCTCCGTATTCGAGGCAGCGTCTATTTTGATGACTTAGAACCCGATTCAGGTTCAGCCATTGGTTTGACGCCAGTGTAAAAGTGGCCTTGCTTCCTGGAAGCATCTTGGTCGGCTTGTTGTTGGTAGCAATCCTCAGGAAGGTGCTTAACATAGCCTTTGTGATTCGTGCAGGTACCATCTTCACCAATTCGGCGTTCAGTCCGTTTCTTTTTCACTTCTTTTTTCTCTTCTTTAGATTTGTTTTTTTCGTCGGAAGATATGTCGATGGTCGTGTTGTTGGAGGAGGTTCCTGGAACCTGGTTCCGTGACTGGCCATTCTCCGGGACCGTTTTGGTTTCGTTGCCGCGACACTGGTCGAGTGCAACCAACTTTTTGATAAATCGGTTCATTGACGGAACCGTGCCCTCGTCGTCTTCTTTTTCAAAAAGCCACTCTTTAATGGCCGCGTTATGCTTCAAGAGGCCTTTGGTGACAGAATGCAAGATGCAGGCATCGTCAATATTGCCTACTCGATTTGCCGCTTCACGAACACGATGGATAAATTCCATCACATTTTCGTCGGTCTTCTGTTTGATGCCAAGAAATTCGTGGTAGGCAGCGGCTCCACGAGTCTTGCCAATGTTGGCCGAGCTCAGAACTCTACGAAGTTCCTGGAACGTCGTATGTTCATCGACGCTAAAATTACAAAGCCTCAAGACTTCAATAGCCTTGCCTTTAATTAATGGCATGGCTCGCTTCACCATTTCTGCGTCATCCCAATGATGAATTACCTTCGCTCTAAAAATCATATTCTCTGCCCATGCATCAACTGGTTTAACGCCATCGTACTCCTCAAGACTGCCCTGAGGGTCTCTTCCTTCGCAAATCGTGCAGTAGCATGGCCGCTTGTTTGATGCCTTGGGGCTTTGTCTTGGAGCAGGACGGTAGAAGTTTTCTTCATGACTTGAAGAATGTGAAGATGGTGGAGAGAACCTGTTTGGTTGCCTTTCTTCGTGGTGCACACGCCGGATTACTGGGCCATTCACCCTTGGCTGGCAGGATGTGCAGCTGCCGGAGGGCGAATTCCTTCCTGGAAGGGGGCTCGACGACCTCGGTCCTCCAAAATCCAACGGCTTTGGAGACAAAGAACCGTCACGCTCTACCACCAAATTGAACATGGCGGTCGTGATAAGGCCTCGCTGGAGAAAGTTAAAAGCGCGCGAAACTTCATCACCTGGTGAATTTGAAGTGGCGGAGGCATGACCAGCGCTAACCTCAAAATTTCTTTCTTCGCGGACAAAGACATTCGAGATTGAGCTGCCACGCTCTTGGACTCTTCTGTTGGCGTTTTCCAATCGACGTCGTTCTTCCTGTTCAAGGAAGGCATAACGTTCATTTGCCTCTCTTTCGAATTCTTGGCGAAAATGCCTCAATTCCGAGGATTCCCTGGGAGCTCCTCGAATTGATATGGAAGAAGCGCTCGAGACACTCTGGTTGAACATTTGATTGTTTATTTGAGCACCGGACAAATCACTATCCTCGCGCGAGCGGTTCATTAACGGCGTTACCGGGGAAATTTCCGGTTGCAAGAGAGACGCGGCATGGTTGGTCTCTCTAGCCGCTGAACGCGTTGGTCTGTTGACGACGGTTGCGTCTTCAGATCGCTCGAATGGAGGCTCCTGGAGCCCACGAGCACGTGTTCCGTGATTGTGAGTTGGTGGTGGTCGAACGACAGGTTGTGACGGAGTTCGCTTCTTTCCTTTCTTCTTTCCTGCCATTGCAGAAAAATCGAGTTCCCTGGGAGCTCGTGAGTCGTGCCACTATGTTGGGCGCCAATGTAACAAGTCTGAATGGTCAAGCTTGTACCTAATAAAACACACGATTAAAGATAAGTCAAGTAATTTAATGTTTCATGATATATATATACAAAATGTGTTGTTCTCTTTAGGAGAACGTGCGGACGACTGGTGTGTCAGGCAAGATGGAAGGTCAAAGGTCGAAGGCGTAGCCGAGTGAATGGGAGGCTCCGGTGGTGGCCAAAAGAAGAGCATGCGTATCGAGCTCCTGGAGCTCGGTAGCACCTGTCACACAGCTGTTAAAAGTAACTCCCAAAACTTTCTCCATAAGGCGCGTAAGAAATTCAAGCAAAATAAATGCTAAGAGCGGAATGAAAACTTATTTCTCTAAACCGGTTTTAAAGTTTTAGCCATTTCTTCAAGGTTCCAATCTGTTTTGACGTTTGTGCAGTAGGCAAAAACGCCTCTTCCGAGCAACAATAACATAAAAATGCTTATCGCGATCTTAATTATTTGCATCCTTCTAGGACTTTTATTTTTCATAGCGAAATTAGAAAGCGACGTTACGACATGGTATGTCATGAAGTTTGGACGGGAGCCATCCGTAGTCCTGAGAGATAAAGTTGTTTGGATTGTGGGAGCTAGTTCAGGCATTGGAGCTTCTTTGGCCATCGAACTGGCCGCGGCTGGTTCTAAATTGGTTCTATCTGGAAGAAATTTAAAACTTTTGGAAGAAGTGAAAGAAAAATGCATCAATGCCAACCATCGCTCTGCGAATAATATTCTGGTACTACCTTTCGACATCACCGAACTAGAAACTCATGGTAACCATCTTGCAGAGATCCTGAACAAATTTGGTCGTGTTGACATTTTAATTAACAATGCTGGACGTGTACAAATATCGTACTTTGAAAAAACAACGGAGACTGTTGATCGTGCAATTTTCGAAGTCAATGTCTTTGGGATAATTAATCTGACGCGGCACGTCGTTCGCCATTGGACATCGACTGGAAGGAAGGGGCATATCGTTGTTACTTCAAGTATATCCGGCAAACAACCTGCTCCCGTTTCTTCTACATATGCCGCCTCAAAACATGCATTGCACGGCTTTTTTAATACTCTGCGGGTTGAAATTTTTCGCAAGGGCATCACTGTTTCACTGATGTGCCCTGGTCCAGTCTCCTCAGATATCCTTTCTAGTGCTTTAACCGAAAATATGGAAGGTCATTATATACCCGAACCAGTTCCAGCAAATAATATTATATTTATGACCCCAGCGCGATGTGCCCGAATAATGCTTTTTGCTATTGCAAATAAGTTGACAGAGTCATGGATTTGTCGCCAACCCATTTTAATTTTTTACTACCTCAATCAATATATGCCTAGCACATCATCATGGCTTTATAGTCGTGCCATGAATGATAACCTCATGGAAAAGATTAGGAAAGGAAAGGCTGAATGATATACTCTATAATGAAATTTGATGTAATCAATATCAATAAGAACTTTCTCCCTGGATTAGAATGATGTATTTTTCTTTTTTATTTAGATGAAATTCAAATTCGAAAAAATTACTAATAAAAAAATTAATTAGACACAAAATTTATAACGTCATAAAACCCGGGGAAACGACACTTAAACCCACCAAACTAGATCATGCGTGATCATTATCAAACTCAGACTAGAATGTCAGAATTTTTCTCTACAAAGCAATTTTAACTGTGTAGTATAAATGTTTAGACAACTAAGACCGAAAGAATGGTATAAAAGCTTGTTGCGGAAGGTCTGTTTCTTGTTTGTTCGGATGAGCAAAATCATGCTTGTGCTCACACATTCTTGCTATCATAACAACCTATTCGGCAAAGCCTTCTAATAGGATAGCCGAGAAAGTTTCCGAGATTGGTTCTCTAATTTTAGGTCTCGACCAAAAATAGAATAGTCCCGGTCCGGGAAAGAACTTTCTGGCACGGGCCGTGAAAACGGGCTCGTCTTCTAGGAGTCTTCTGGAATAAAGAATAAGAGAGTGACGTTCACGCCAGTGCTTTCTCGTGGGTTCCTTTCTTCGAGCGACTCTGCCTGCTTTCGTTCTACCAAATGTGTGCTAAGAACGCGCGTATTTTCCTCTGTAATCTTGACTTGGAGTAATCGTCTATTCAGCTCTTCTCTTCTCCTATCAAAACAGAGGCCTCACCCTCTCGAGGAGCATCAGTCTCAAGAACTACTGTTCGAGTTCTAGTTCCAGTCTAGACGTTTTACAAGGGAAGGTACTGAAGACAGTGAAATAGACCTGCCACAAGTTGGAAGAAGCCATCAAGTCTATCGTTTTTCGAGGGTTGCTGCTCACTTTTAGTGCTCAGAACAGTTCCTCTTTTTGCCTCAGTGATAAAACGTAGAAAGAGTCAAGAAGAAGCAGTCATTTAACTCATTCTTTAAATTTGTGCAAGCGTAAAGGTGGGAGATACCGCTTGAACATTATTGCTGCTACTGATTCTTATTTGCAAGCTTAGTCTTACCCCTGAAAAGTGCCACAAATTCCATTGCCGACTTTCTTAAAGTACAAAGAGGCGCAAGCATAATTAACTTTCAAGTTTACTCCCCGTTCACGCATTTGCGAATTGACATTTTACATCCTATTTACAACTCTTCTTATTCGAACTGCTTCACCCTATTGCACTTCATCTTCCTTGTCGAACTCTCTTCGAGAGGGGGTGTTGCCGAAAAATATGTCCTCCTTTAATTCATCTTCGCTTTATGGCGGGGGTAGCAGCTGGCGCACCGGTTCTAGTCGCAGCTACGGAGGTAGCAGTTCGTCAATAGCTCGTGCACCGTCCACAAGTTCTTATATGCCTTCGACAAGTTCACCTTCTTCCCATAATCGCAGTCAGTCCTTTAGGGAACGCAGTTCCTATGCACCATCAAGTTATTCTTCGACATCCTCATCGAACCTCGGTTCGCTTTCTCATAGAGCTCGTTCAATGGGTAACTTGAGCCAATATCCTTTGACCACTTCAAGCTCAAGAATAGGTTCCTCTTCTGGCCTCTCTTCCTATGGCACTTCCAATACATACAGTAGTGATTATCAGCCTAGTTGGCGTTCTGGTGGTACGCGCTCCAGCAATACTTCAACAACGACACCACTCTCTAGGCTGGTCAGCAGCTATACTCCCAAAAGCACAATTTCAAGTAATCGTATAAGACCAGCCTCCAGTTATACGTCCTTGTCACCTTTGGCACCTTCATTGAGTTCTACTTACAACAGTGGAACCACCAGTGCCAGCAACGGCAGCGCTACTTCAGCTAACGCCTCAGCTAATTATAGCAACAGGGTAAGGCACCGAACCCCCGTTTTTGAATCCACCCTTATGCTTCCTAATTAAATAGCTCATCTTCTGTTTGAAAAGATGAAAAGATTTCTGCATTTTGAAAGGGCAAAGAGTCAAGAAATGTTTTACAGACTAAAGAAAGATGTAACCGTTGACTTAAGAAATTGCAATACAAGTCGAAAAGTTTCTCAAGTCTACTCAAGGTTCTGGTAGTAGGGATTTCTTATTGCGAAATGACGTAGATTCGTAACGCGTGTTTACACGTGCCTGTCAAACGCATGACAGACGAGAAACTGAGATCACTCCGGGAGATGTCACAGAAAGATAGATGTCACGTAGATAAATGAAAGTTAGGCACACCAGTTTAATGTTTCCCAAAGGCGAAGGCCACCGCAGAAACCCTAAAAGATAGGATTTAAAAAACTCTAACTCTAACTTTCCACCCACGGTTTTGCTTCGGTATTTTCACGGCCTTGTCTGCGTAGGCACTAATTTAGTCCCAAATATTCTTACTTTTTTCTTCATGACTTTTTCAATCCTTTTATTTAATTCTTTCACAGTTCTCATCGGCATCACGCACACTAACTCCATCAAACTTGCGCCGTTGGACTTCAAAGTCTGTCGTGGCGGACCCGGAAACAGAAAAAGACTATAAAAAGATGTTTGAGGAACTAAGTGAGCTCTACGAGGATCTTAAGGTTGATTCCAAAGTACGCGAAAGTGAATGGAAGAAAGAGGAACGAACAAATCACAGCAAGATAGCTACCATTGATGATAATGTAAAGAAATTAGAGAAGCTACGGGATGAACACTCAAAGCTGAAAGCGGAAAATACGGCACTGGTTCGTGTCATTCATAAACTTGCAAAATGAACCTGTACTATATAATTAGAACATTTTTCGTTTATATTCAAATTGTAGCATATGTGTATTAAATGTAATAAATGGTAGTATTGATAAACCTAATTTTGTTCCTTTTATTCGTCATAAAAAGTTCATCGACAGAATTTTAGATCAGACTAAGTCTTTTACACAGCTTAAATCAATTGAGAATACAAGGATTTCAACAATTAGGCGATTAGTAATCGGAAAAGAATACAATTCAAGCAAGTTCAATATCTAATCTGGCGCGCTAACTAGTAGAAGGAAATCCGAGAATGCAAACAATACAGAGGAACTGGGTTCTGTTACGAGCTGGTGGTTGGGGGCGGCAACGCAATGAAACTAGTTTTCTGCTGTCTACCTTTAAAAGTTAAAATTCAGAACCAAACTCAAAGCTGGTTTTTAAATCAACACACACAGCAGACTTTTGGTTTTCATACACTTGCCGACTGAAAAGTAAGGCCGAAAGCTGAGGCCGTGTTGGCAGTCGTGTAGGCTTGCTTGGCTTTGGCTTCATTGCATGTGTATGTTTTGGGGCGTATTAGTCGATACCAGTCTTATTACTTGCCATAAGCTTTTCGAAGTTAGCAAATCGGCGCGACTTATCGTTCAACTTTAGTCAAAAGAAACTGGGAGGTAGTTTCAGTGTTTTAGCTTCTGTGGGACAGCTTTCATTTACAAAGTTAGTCATGTTGTATGTTTGACAAGGACATCTTAAATTTCCTGGTTTTCTTTATGAGCATCCATGTCTAACTTTCCTGTCAACGGGTTGATCATTTAGTGTTCATATGGTCATAAGTGCGTTAGGCTTAGAGATTTTGGGAAAGTAATCTGCTACAACTTTTGTGTTTCGACCTTCTTCAGTTTTGTTCTTCCATTAACTTGTAAAGTTCCAATTATTATTTTTGTTTGTGATGGCCACAAAATATGAAAAGTTCGCGGATGGTGATATTGAAGCCGGTATCGCTGCTAACGGCTTCGAGTCATCGAAACGTTCATCTATTCCAAAGTTTGAGGGGGAGCAGGTTAACCTGCGAGTAACATCTGAACCTCATCTCGAAACTCAGACTAGCCGTGCCTTAAGAACCAACTCGGAGGCTCTTGACAATGCCATCACCGCAGTGGGCAGCTTAGAGTCAAGCCTTGAATCTAATGGCTCTAAAACCGAGTATAACTCTTTTCCTTCCTATGCAACTTCGCCGGATGAGTTGTCGTCCCAAGAGAAACTGCGCAACTTTATCGAGCATCTGTTTTTCCGTTTCTTTTCTTTAATCATCATCTTAATTGATTGCACAGTCTTGGTGATTGATATTAGCACTGAGAAAGAGCCTCACGAGCAAAGCGTTTTCGATTTCTTTGCAATTGTATTTGTTCTATATTTTTGCATAGAGTTAAGTGTCCGAATCTACGCTCAAGGGTAAGAAGTTTTAATTTGAAAACCACATAATATTAAAAATTATATATTCAATATAGAGTTGGGCCTTTTTTCTCATACTGGTACAATACACTTGATTGTGGGATCATAGTCATATCTCTTCTGGTCACGTTAATTTATTTTGCAATTGATCAGATATCTGGATTAGTTAAACTGGTTGTATTTGGCCGACTTATTCGAGTAATTGTTTTAATAAGGCTAGTTCGGATAGTTTACACAGAACCGCGCAACCTTCAGAAAGGGGTTCGTCGCGTTGTTTCAGAGAACAAGCGCAGATTAAGGGATGGTGAATTCGATCTTGATATGACTTACATAACTAACAATGTTATTGGAATGTCATTTCCTTCATCTGGAAAGATGGCTTTATATCGCAACAATATTCGTGATGTTGCCAAGTACTTGGATACAGCGCATGGACCTGGCAGCTACAAAGTATATAATCTCTGCTCGGAAAAGTCATATGATGGCAGTTATTTCCATGATTCAGTTGCGCGTTATTCTATCGATGACCATAACGTACCAACTTTAGAGCAGATGCTTGAATTTGCAAAAGATGTAAAGGATTTCATCGAAGCGAAGGACAAAAATGTGATCGCAGTTCATTGCAAAGGTAAAGAATTATTTTTTATGTATGAAAAGATTATTATTACACGGACACTATTTGACATTAAGTTGTCAGAAATGAGAACGTGCTTAGAATTTTGTTGGAAAAGCACTGTGTGAGCGGCATTTCTTTTCAACTCTTTTTGCGTGCCCAATTGATTTCTAATTCGTAATTTTTTATTCTTTTACTTTTTTCAACAAAAGGTGGCAAAGGTCGAACAGGAACTATGATATGTGCTTGGCTTATTTATAATGGTCAATTTAATGATTCGAAAGATGTATTGGAATATTTTGGTGAGCAGCGCACTGATAAAACGATTGGTACCAAATATCAAGGCGTTGAAACTCCGTCACAGTCAAGATATGTCGAATATTTTAATAAAGTGGTGAATGATTTTGGTGGTGTGATTCCTCCAAAGAAGCCTCTCTTGCTGAAGAAGATTACGATTTCTTCTTTGATTGGTGTTGGAGTTGGAGATGGTTCCGATCTTACCTGCCAAGTTTATATTGATCGCGAATCAATGTTCACGCTTGATTTTGGTTCTCAGCTAAATTGTCAAACAAATTACCAGCCTGAAGCCGATATATTAACTATCATACCCACAAACTGTCCAACGTTAATTGGTAACGTAAGACTAAAGTTCAATTGCAAAACCAAAGGAGTCCCAAGGACGTATGAAGATTGTGCTTTTTTCCTATGGTTTAATACAGCTTTCGTTGATATGACTGCCGCAAATCTTAAAATTCCGCGCGATGAATTGGACAATCCTCATAAAAGCAAGACATGGAAGATATACCGTGAAAAGTTTGCAGTTCACCTTCATTTTAGTGAAGTTTCAAGCTAGGAAATATTATATCGAAATATTTAACGAAATGCCTCTTAAAAAATCTTGTATGGTTTTATATTCAAAGTTATATCTTTGAGATTTTAATGTAAATTTAACAATTTGAAATCAAATCGACTTCTTTATAAAGAAGATATTTTAAATTTTATAACAAGCGTCAAAACTTTCATTTATTTGAATCCGAGTTATATAATTTAAACTTTCCGAATTTTAGAGCAAAGGTTTATAAACAGTCCTCTTGAGCTGAATTAAAACTAACAAGTTGCTTAATCATTTGGAATACGGAAGATACGACCATAAAAGAAGCCATCTTCACTTTTCCATTTACGATAGCGAAAGACTAAAAAGATGCCACTCACTACGAAGAGAAGGCCAGCAATAGTAAGACTGGCATTGGCGAAATTACTATTACCACGTGAAAAGATGAAAGCCCAGCAATGCGCAAATAGAGCCAGAATGAATGAGGTCCAATACAATATTTGTGGCGGATACAAGCCAACTGTATAGGCTGCTAATGAACAAATTGATGCAACCGAAATTACGTCTATAAAGCGAATCCCTTGATATGGTGATCTGCAGCTTGGACATCTGCGAAAACGGCTCGTTTCAATCCATCTTTCTAAACAACAAAAATGAATCCAGGCTATTGATCCAGCGCATAGACAAGGTTTGATTAGCGGGTCTCTTGCACCCTCAATTTCAACGTCCCAGCAAACACGACAAGTGGGCACAACACTACCTACGGGCCCAAGTGGGTTTACTTCTTGAGCATCTTCTTGAACTGTCTCTATCGTTTCCACGTTATTTAAAGGATTGACTACTTCTTCTAATTGTTGGTCTACATGTTCTACTCGGACTTGTTCGGCCATAATGTCGCCAAGCTGAGAAGGAAAGTGCTCACCCGGGATGTTTATTGTTCTTTAATCACATTGTTGCGCCGCGAGCAGATATTTCCTAAATTCTAGATGAATTAGATTATTCAATTTTACCTCAAGATCTGTGCACCAATTAAAAGAAACACTATTCCGCAACGATTGGTAACTGAAAACAGGATATTATATGTGGGCTAAAAGTTCGATAGAATTTATTTAATCGAATTAAGTAAAGTGCTTTAAGTGATTTTAAAGGGGTAGAAAATTAGAAAATACGATGCCTTTAGAAAAGAAATCTGCTTGATAATGATAAAAAAACTCTAACTTGTGCGTTTCCTTAATATGGTTTCTTAATTTTCCTTTCAAACTATCTAGGTCCGATTCTTCTAAATAGTAAAAAAATGATTTAAAAGTTAAAATTATCTTGAAGAATATTTCTTTAGTTTGTGGTTTTAGGAAGCTGCTTTGTGAGATCGCTTATTATTTGATCTTTTATCTTGTTAGCTTTGATCAATTCACGTTCATCTAGTTTCATTTTCTCCAGAGCTTTCTTTGATTTTTCATATGAATCTCGGAGCGAGCGATAATCAGCATCGCAGTCTCTGAGTTTACGTTTCATATCTCTATAATCTTTTTCAGCCCTATCACGTCTTTCAATTGCCTGTTTGCATGTGCTTTCTAAGGTTCGCTCATCGGAGGCTGTAATTTTTGAAGTCTGGTTGGCTTTGAAATGTTCTAATTGCTTTTCCAAATCGTTGCAACGAGCGTTAAGTTCAGCACCTGTTTGAGACTTACTTTTAAATCTAGAAAACTCTTTCTTGCAGTTTTCGTTTTCTTCAATTGTTTTATTCAACATCTCAGATACTTGTTTGAAATGTTGCTGTTGTTGTTCAAATTCTTCTTGTTGTAACTGAAGTTTTAAATGCAATTGTTTTAGTTCCGAATCTTTGCGTCTTATCTCAGCTTCTAACGGTTTCTTTGATTCCTCCACAACTTCTTCGTGGCCATTTTTTAATTCTCTTAGATAATCTGTGGATTTGACTAGTTGAGACGTCAGCATTTTTACAGAACTTTTTTCTTCATCGAGACGCTTAATCAATGTCTTGCAGTAATTGCTTTTAGAGTCCAAGGCCTTCTGATGTTTCTCTTTTAGCATAATAAAAGACTTTTCTTTCTCAGCCAAAAGTTGTTCATTGCTTTCAATAGTTATAGCTGCTTCTTTCAATTTGGCAGAACTTTCATTAAGTTGAGCCTGTAAACGTGATTTGATGAGATCTTGTAAATCTGATTTCCTGGGAGCCCCATTACGTGATTTCTTTGCATTGCTTTCTTGATTGAAGATATTGTGCACTTCAAGTTCTGTTTTACAATCTCTGAGAGCGTTTTCTAAACTATTGTTTTCAATTTCAAGCTTTTCCACCTTTGCACTGAGAAGTCCAATTTGTACGGTGCTCTCCAGGCTTGATTTTTCCAAATTCGAAATTAAATCATTACTCTCTTTCAATTCTTTAGAGTGTACGGCTTCAGATTCTTGCATTTTACCAACAATATTTTCCAGGGTTGAAATCTTCGTAATATAAAAAGCAGTTTTATCGGCTTCATTCAGATCGAAAACTGTAAAGTCAACAAACTTCTTTCTGATCTCATCATCAAGGTGCGAAATATTTGAACAAGCATTAAAAATATCTTCAAAGTCAACTTTTTCTAGATCTTTGTTGAATGATCTTAGTACCGTCAAACCACGATCGAGTTCAATTTGACTTTGTAAAAGCTCTTCTAGTTCTTCTAAATTCGCTTCAACAGTTTCATCAGGGTTCAAATCGATGTCATTTTCCTCATGGAAAGCCGCGTCCGAATCGACTACCATTTCTTCGGCCATTCTTATATGCTCAAATGAATATAAAAAATATCAATAACCTGTTTAAATGGATTAATTTAGAAACAAAAAATTTCTTTGGAGCAAAGAAATAGTAAACTTTTAAGAAAATTACAAAGAAAACAAAATCAAGAAGAAATCACGCGGAGAGAATTCAAGCGAAAGTACGCCGCTTATCGGCACAAATTTTAACTTTATACGATCCTTTCGTGCTTTTGAGAGATTTTGTTAACTGAAACTTTACAGCTTTATTTAAAAAACATAATCAACCAGATTTATAAAACTGGTAATTATTATGACATCTTACATAGATATATGAAAGCAAATTAAAGATTATAAGCCAAATACCGAAATTTAAGATTTTAATTTATATGGGTAGTCGATACGTTCCAAAGCTCGCCATTTCTCGTGATGGTGATTCACCACCAGCTTTACCCATGACAAGAACAAGACCTGATATGTTGTCCATTACGAAGTAAAGGAAAGGTCTATCAAAAGCTACACTAATGATGTCATTATTGTTGTTAGATACTGTGGCAGGTTTGATTGGCGTGGTAGTAGCAATAATTTGAGGCTGAGAAGCTTGAGGAATTAAGGTCGAGACTGGCTGATTTAAGTGTAGTAGAGGTTTTTGGTTTTGGTGCTGATTGAATTGCTGTTTGAAAGGATTATGGGGCTGTTGATTCTGATAATGATGCTGCTGTTGGTTATAGATATTGTGTTGTCCATAAGGAGGAGTTGATTGATAATGCTTATTGTATTGCGTGTTGGTGAACGGGTTAGGGTTATAATTATTGCTAAATTGAGGCTTCCTAAAGTAGCTGAGTGTAGATGCAGAGGCTGGTTGATCGCCGGATGGTTGTTGACTGTTTTGTGTCTGTTGAGTCTGATCGGCAGCTGGTGCTACGGCAGCAGTGTGCATATTGCCACTTCCTGAACCGGGAGATTCCTTGATGTCAAGATAGGTCTTGTGAATGACATCCGAAACAGAGAGCCATTTGTAGTCCGAAACATCATACAATTGGGCGTAGCCTGGTTTGAAAAGCTCGGAAAGGCCCATATTGCTCAACGCCCAAGTCAAATTGCCAGAACTCTTGTCCATTGTAAGGCGAGGCATCTTTTTAAAAATACGGTCCGGGACATTTTTTATAAGTGATAACGATGAACAGAGTGAGTTAGAAAAAATTAGAATATGAAAAGGAATATTAGGCGAATTTCTTGTAAAACGAGATTGAACAACTCATGCTCCTTATTTTTTTACTTTCCGCGTCTTTCAACTTTGCATCTCTATTCTAACCTCAATATAAAGATTTCTATTCTTCCTGAAAACAACATTTCCTCATTCTTTCTCTTGACTATTGTCTCATCTCTGTTTTAGAGCAAAAAATATCTCTTTTTGTAGGAGAAAAGAAAAATTGAATTGTATTTTCCCTGTCATAAAATAGAACAAATAGAACGAGATTGCATTTGAAGTGAAACAGTAATTCTCTTCGTTTCCACTATTTGATAATAAGTTGTCCGCTTGTATCTTCCGGTATAGAATCATCCTATCAAAAACTAATATATTGATGTGTCATATTGCTAATTACAATCCTCTAATGTTAGCATAAAAATAGTACCCTAAATGGTTAGATTCTGCTGTCCTAAGTAGAAAAATTCTTAGTGCTTTTAACACAATTTTTGAATAATAGCTGTAGAAACTTGCTAAATGCTTGTTTTCAATGAATTAAAAATGCACAATTAAACACAAACCTTGACGTTAACACGTTTAACTTCCAGAGAGTTGATCGTATCTGTAAGAACCTGCGCTGATAGCTTGGTAAGCAGAGTTTCAAGTCCATTTGCTTCGTTTGGCATCATCAGAACTAAAGTGACAAGGCCACCTTTAAGGGGCATCTCGACGGTGGTGCAATTTAAATAGCGACTTGAACCATAGCGAATGCGTGCAGAAGCGGCCTCGAGCCAAACAGGAGCGGGCTCTGTAGAAGCATAGAGAGAAGCACCAGAGTTCGAAGATGTTAGTGGGGGTCGAACTGGAAGGGGAGGTTGTGACGAAAGTACTTGTCCTAATGGACCAAAAGGAGATCGACTTGCAACCAAATCAAGGTCCAAAGTGCCTTTAAAGTATAAAGCACTTAGCAGTAAAAGTTGTGTCGCTTGTGCTTGTCGAGTAGGCAGAATATTTGCAATCTTGCCATTTGTTGACTTCTCAACAATGGCATTTATATGCGAACGAGTCTCATCGCCATTATAATAAAAGTCAACTGGATGAACGGCTGTCATGTAAAATCTTTGGAGCAGCATGTGATATTGATAATTTACTGGAAAATCTCTCTGAACATAAATATTTGTAAGGAAGGAAACGTCATTCTCCGAAGTGTTTCCACCGGCAAGTGCTAAGGACTGAGCGAGACTCATTGGTCCGGAGGCTGCAGCTGCTGCAGAAGACGAATGATAGAGTCCAGACCTTCGGTTATAAACCGAATTGACGTGATTACCACCATAATGATTGCTTGCAGCAAGGTGTTTGGGCTGATTGAAACCTAAGTGGCTACTCATGTCAAAGTAAGCCAAATTGATTTCGTTGCTGGACATTCCCCAAAGATAGAGCGCATGGCGCAATGATGTTGCTACAGAGCCATGAGCGCCAACAAGAAGCATTGACAAAGAACTTGAAATACAAATCGGGGAAAAAGCAAGCTTCTCATCGCTGCGATCAAAGCTCCGCATTAGATCTAAGCCAAACTGATTGGTTGAATAGGCCAATTTTCTCAAACCGAAAGAAACTGACGGAGGTTGTTGGGCACGCGTGAGCTCAAAACGATTCAGTCCAACTATCAAAAAGCCCAACAAGAACCAAGTCACGCCGCGATAAGAAATGCCGCGCAACACGCGAAAGCGATTATAGGGAAGGGAAATCGAAGTTATATAACTCGGTGGCATTGTTACCGGCGGATGAGCAGAGTAAAGAAGTAAACTAAAGAAGGCGGATGAGCCGTCTAGAAGATTACAAGTTGCACACAAAGGGAAAAGTCAGGAGCGAGGGACTTTCTTATATCTTCTTTCAATAAAAACTATTATTAAAGGTCGTTATTTCTTTCGCAGGTCGAGCTTATTGATTTTCGTCCCTTTCTTCTTTCTTCAAAGTTTAGGAGACTCAAATAAAGACAAGAAAGATAATCTTCTGCTGCGTTTCTTGACGTCTCTTTGTTCTGAAGAATGGCGAACCTACTTATTCGAACTGTTTGCTTTTCCAAACAATGAACATGGAAGGAAAGGGTAATATTGTCTGATTTTAAGTAAAGCTTTAAGATTACTTGTTTTCCGATCACGGAAACTGAATCACGCAATCCGTGTTCTATCGATGAAAGTGAGGTAGTCGGGAGTGAAAGCAGAAATGGAAAAGCGGCAGCAACAATCAGCCGCTTTGATGGATGAACGAGAGGATAAGTGACTGCGAGAGATGATGAGAGTGATGGAAAATAATATCGTTGAAAAGAGAATGATAAATGGAGCGACTCAAGAGAGCGAAAGTAAAATAATAAGAGAAACAAGTTTCAATGACAATCATAAGGCAATGTGACTTGTATCATCCTGTTGGTTTTCATTTTCAAATAAGAACGCATAGCACGTCACGTAGGACAAAGTGTGGAGACAGTTATCAAAAATCTTGAAATTTCGCTTCGACATCATCAGCAGTAAAGAGTTCAAAGCGACGCTAATCCAATTGTTAACGGGCCAACTCAGTTGTGGGAGGATTCTTTCTATGTCGCCTTTTGTCCATTTCGCCGAAAATTCAACTTCATCTATTAGTTGTAAAATTTAATTGTGTGCGGCATGGTTCTTGACCTGACATGGCATCACGCAAAGCCTTGTCTGTTAGCTGGATCAGACAGCTTTTTACAATTCTGCGTTATTTCATAGAGCACAATTGAGTCAGGTTATACAACAGGGGCTGTGTTAGCTGAAAGCTTTCTCGACACGGGCGAAGAACGCTTTTAAAGTTTTTGGGTCTTTTGTTATCCCTGGGAAAGATGCGGGAAGTGAATAGCAAAAGAAAAGGGATGACTGTTAATGCCCCTCGGCTTTCTCTCATCCCATTCTTTTCTTTTTTCCTTCTTTCTCACTTTTTTCATACAACCTGATGCTCTCACTATTTTGCTGCCGTGCAATAAAAAAATATACAAAAGGGGATAAAAGAAGGAAAGCGAGAGAGCAAGAAAGGTTTTGTTGGCTACCTCAAACAAGTGAGAGCACCTGATCAGGAAGCTGGAGCGAAGAAGATGAGTGAGAAGAGAGCGACTCGTTTCTGTGTTCAAAGAGCGTTTACGAAGTCCGTGACCTTCTATCTCTCGTTCACTTTCGTGGCGGCAAAAGGAGCCAGCCGTTTTGATGGCCGTGATGCGGCTTTGCATCACAGAGCCGCTCCTCTTATTGTATTACAAAAGCGTATTACGCTTCGCCTCCCGAAATCTTTTGCTGAGAGCTTTTGAGCTTTTCAGTTCAAAAAACTGACTTAAAAAACTTTTGTCTGAACATTTTCGCTCGAATGCGAAATGTTTTTTCAAATGTCTTTCTGGTCATGTTCATACCAAAGCTTTGAAAAATTCATTGCTCGTATTCCTTTCTTCGGTAAATTGTTAATGGAAAAATCAAGTTGAAGGTTCTCGAACTAAATTCAATTATATCTAATTAGATTTTCATTATGGGCTCTGGTACATTTATACTCTTAGGTGGAAAGACTCCTCTTTCTTCAAAAAACGCGCTTGAGAAAACATTTAATAAAACGATAACTTGTCTCCTAAAAATGTTTCTTTTTCATCTCAAGCTAAGCCTTTACTCATCTTTTCAGGCGAAAACATTCCGTCTGGCAGCTCATTTTTCAAAAGAGAAAATTCTTCTTCTTTACCCTCTCGCTGATTGATCTGCGTAATTTTATATAATATTAGGCGTGAGCACGAAAAGGAAAAACACAAGACAGGAAGCATAAAGAAGCAGAAGATTCCCGAAGCGCGTCTTGAAAATTCAGAGAATCTCACTCAGGTGACATAATTGAGTTATTCGTTCGAGAAACGTTAGTTATATTCAGTTCCGCGTATCTGTAAATTTTCTCAGATCCACTCGACTCATAATCCAAATGCATTATCCAAAGCATAACTAACGGCTATGCTTTGCCTGCCTTGAAAGGCTAAAAGAAAGTAAAAATAAGAAAAATAAGGCACGATACGTGAATCCGTAAAGATAGGCGACGAGAATGAGAAGAGAGCACAAAGAAAGCGAAAAGTTGCCTCAAAGCTCAAGTCTCGCATGCAATTGACAATTCTCACCTGAGCATAAAAACTTGCACCATCAATCTGCACGAGGGCAAAGTGAGTCGAGCTTGAGCTTTTCAACAGATTCTTTTTCTTTTGGTCCGTTTTTTACAGGCCAACTCTTTTAGTGCCTTTCCCTCTTGATTTTCACATTCTTGTGTAATCTAAGCTCTCTTTTCTCTACGGCACGGCTCATGCCTCCACTTTTTCATTTATTTTTTTCATTTTCTTGTTTTGGAGTCCTTAAAGCTCCTCACGTAAGAAGATATTTTATCTCTTTAGATCACCGTGCCCAAAGAAGGCACCGAAAAGGAACTTTATTATTTTTCGGTCTCTTCTTTATTGTCTTACTAAGTCTGGGTAAGATAGACCGTCGTATCTTATCATAGAATGGACATTTTGGAAATTCCTCTCGCTGGACGATAAATGAACCGCCAAAGGGCAAGACTGTGGATGGGCTGAAAAAAAGAAGGGGTGAGCGAGTTCTGATTAAGAAAAGATGATAAAGTTACTTTGGTTCCTCTGTCGCTCAATCTCTTGCCCTCGCTCCCATTTCCCTCCTCTTTCGATTACACTATATTATAAACCCAAAGAAAGATGGAAAACTAAGACCCGGCTCTATACGGCTAGCATGCTTTTGACTTTTCTGTTTTGATGATGTATTCTCGTAAATAGCTAATAAAAAATAGCTTACGCGCCTCCTGTAACCGAGCCGACGAAAAACCCTTGCCGCACTAAAAAAGAAGATTGGATGTGCTGGAGGGGTTCGCTGGATTTACTTTATTTTCTGACTAGCCCCATAAGGTAAAAAAGGTAATAACTGGCGCTCACATGTAAGACCAAGGAAGGATGATTGCTTTGTTTCCTATCATAAATCTCAAAGTTTAGGGGAGGCTCGAGTAATTCTTGTGGTACCCCTTTTACTAGTTTTTTCAACTTTTACTTCATTTAACTATTCTCTCAACTCTTTGTATTGGTCAAAAGGATTACTACTACTGTTTGAGGTTGAAAATATTCATTCTATCTAAAGAGTGGCGTCGCTCATAGCTTCTATTCTATAAGAAAATCGAAAGGCTCGAATGAATCCTTAAGAATGGTCCAATCCCAGAGGCTCACAAGATGAAAAGGTATGAATGTTGAATAGCCATTCCATCTCCTAAAGAGGACTTTGTGTGGCCTCCAGACAGACGCCGGCTATTCTCTCGGCAGCGAGAAGATGAGTACCATCCCCATTCTCCCTTTCAATGGGCTAAAAATGCCTTTTCTAATTTGACCACTTTCTATGTATTGCAGAGGCTTTCTTTTCTTTTCTTACTTAGTTCATCTTTATTTGAAAAGAAGAATTGGAAATGAACAGAGAGCAAGGAATTGCCTTTTCATATGCATACAGAGCGACAGTGCCTGAGAGATGATTGCCAGGCGAGGATATTTCTAGAAGGAAAATTTCTTTTCATTGTCGGCAGGGAGTGAACGGATGAGATAGTCAGGAAACTATGCAATGTCCTCCTCTGATACATTAGGCAAAAGCCATTGAAACCTCTTTCACAGCTTTGAAAATGAATTGAACGAGCGAATATCTTGGGAAAAGTTCCCATTATTTGGCACAGGCCTTCTTCATTGCTATTTCCCTCAATTTACTTTCTTCCTTGGAATTCAGCATCACGCCAGAAAATAATGAAGAAAATGCACTTTTTTACTCATTTTTATATTCTCGCCTATTCTGAAATGAACTCGCTGCTCGTGTCATGTAGGTGAGATGTATGCAAGGAGGCCCCTCAAAATAAAAAGATAATACTTGTAGAAAGATTGCTTTCGAAGCAAGTCGAGCCACTTTTTTCGTCCTGATCTTGAAGCCAACTTTCCTTCTTTGACTTTGAGACGCAAAAAAGGTCTCATCTTTGTACTCATTTGCCTTCTAGTTCAATCTTCGGACGCCCTTGAAATTAAGAGGCTCGTGCTTTACCAAGTAGAAAAGTGTAGCCCTGAGAGGAGCTCGTTTTAACATGTCTTTCAGATTTTGCCTCTTCGCCCTCTTTACCTTTTGCCTTTGCCTAACTCAGGAGCAAAGAATACGAAGCAGGAGCAAGATGACTAGAGCAAAGACTGAGCGACTAGAATAGAAGTAGTCAAACGGCTGTAAGGAAGGCAAGTTACACCTACCTGTAGCCTCTTCACTTGCTGTCTCAGGTAACAAGTCTGTGTATGCGCAACGCGCCGCTTTCTTAGCTCAGGCCTTGCTTACTCATATAACTTTTACTGTAGAGGTAAAAGAAAAACTTTTAGACCCCGCCAAAACTTTGCCGGTGCTGTTTCTCATCTCTTTATTCTTATTCTTGCATCTCTTTTCCTCCGTGCTAAAGCGCGCTTTCTCTTCTTTTATCATTCTTCCCTCGTTCGTCTTACTTGTACAGCGCGGTACAGGTAAGACAAAGTGTGTGAAGAGAGAAAAAGAACGAAGAGCGAAAAAGAAAGATTTGCTCTTCTCTTTGCTCTGCAATTTTTCTCTCTTTCTTTTCCTTTTTTCCGCTGTCTTCTGTCTTACCTGTCGAAACAGTTTTGTTTTGTAAAGTGCTCAAACAAAAGTAGAAAACTTTTGGTTCCCGTTCAGCCGCTTGTTAAATATTCGTTTCCCTACAAGGCGCACCCACATGGCCTTTTTTGGCCTTTAACGGACAGAATTGGAAAAGTGCGCTTTATTTTACTTCGTTCATTCGTAATGAAGCCAAGAGAGTCAACGTGGGTGGACTTGAATTTGACTCCTTAACTCAAAGTAATACTGCCTTTTTCTATAGCTTCGTGTGCGTTTTGCCTTTTTCATCCATCTCTCTTGAAAGTTCTGTGCCAGTTGGTGCTCTTTATTCACAACTTGTCGATTCAGTTTGCGTCTAACTGAATAATAATGAAAACAATGCAATAGACAAGAAGGTATTGTTGAATAAAAGAGTTGAAAGAATAAAGTCAGAAGATATCCTTACGCTTTCTATCCGCGCTCGTGTCGTGATGCAATAAAAATAACAAGTAAACTTTCAACTGGGAGACCGAAACACTCATGTACTCCTTCACCCAAAGATATTATTTTTTAATGATATTCAATTCAATATGATTAAAAACTTTGTTTGACTTATGTTTCACCGGAAGATGACTTAGTTTACAGTCGCTTCAATATATATTTGAAACAAAAAAGCGTCGCCTCGAAAGGCACAAGAGCAATTTAAAGAGAAAAGTAACGTTACCTTCTTTCGTGTCTCATTCCACTAATTTCGCTAACTTCTTACAAAAGACGTGAAAGCTGAAAGCTCATGTGCGTGAAGCTACTGTTTTAGCAAGTTTCAAAAAAGTTGCCATGAAGATGACACAAAAATGCGGCTTCCTCACCTCCACTTGAATACTATTAACAATGTTTTGATAAAAGGCCACTTTTATAGAAACAGTTGAAATAATTGCGTAACAAACTAAAGGGTCTTTAAACGACACTTTACAAGAAAAATGAATCGCATCAGAAGACGCCGGCTTTTAGGCACTTCGCTGCTTCTCTTTCTCTCACTATTTTGTACATATCTGCTTTTAAGTCAAGACTTGGATCTTTCTGGTCAAGTTTTATCTATTTCTTTTGCATCAAGTTTAACCAAAAGCAACGTTGAAGAAGCCGAACTGGAACAACAATCATCCAGCTCAGACAGAATACAAGTTATAACGGGGTACTCAGAAGATATCTCACCAACAATATCAAAAGAGAAGTGCCCCCAAACAAATCCGCCTCCACCAGAGGATATTTCATGGGACGCACAATTGTGGCAAGAAGTCCGCGATGAAAATGTTTTTCTGTTAAACGCATACTACGATGATCGTTACAAATTTAAAGGCCGTGACATTCATTTTGTAAGAATAATCGCTGCTGTACGCGATGCTCTTGAAAATCCTTTGCATTGTTATTTGTGGCCGCAAGATGATGAAGACAAAGAAGATGTTAATGCGAAAAGCACATTTAATTTAGTTAATTCAGGAGGCCAGTTCACAGAGGTGCAAGATGATACGACAAGCGACGAAAAGCGGACCAGGAGAAGCACCCGTGAAACTTCTGACCCAAAAGAGGAAGCAACTAATTACAGTTTGTTTAACGACTTGGATAGAGTTGATGGGGGCGTTTCCCAGCAATTAAGATCTACCGCAGAGAAAACGGTAGCATTGGGAACCAAATTTACTGAGACGCCCAAGCAAAAGTATACCAAGCCTAAAGGAAAGAAAAAGAAGAAGCGGCTTTTGAGAAAAGTGGCCTCTGTGGTTAAGGCCCAAACAACAGAGCTTTGGGTCAACTTTTGGCCGAAAGGCAGCTCTGTTACCCTTTACAAGTCCTTCCTCATATCATGTCCAATTCCGGCCGAGCTGGTCTATAAAGTGTCCGCCGTTTCGCTATCGCCCAAGAAATGCGATACACGTCTTCGCACCTATCTGAACGTGACGCGAAGCTCCACCGAAAAAACAATTAACAAGAAAAAGCAATCAGCTACTAGTAGCAAAAACTCATTAAGCTTCTTATCACCCGCATCGCCGTCTTCCCATAATTTTGTGGTATGTGTTAAGGCCCTTGATTTTTTAAGCGATATAAGTGAGAGACTTGTCGAGTGGCTAGAGCTTCAGCGGGTCCTAGGAGCTACCAAGATTGTCTTTTATCTTTTTGAGATTCACAATACCACAAAGAAAGTTTTGGATTACTATCAAAAAGAGGGTTTCGTTGATGTAAGACCTTTTTCTCTTCCCGGCCAGCTACCAAACGAGCCTGAAGAACGAAGACAATTCTTGCAAGACAACTTGTGGCAGAAGCGTCGCATGGAGCTTATTCCCTACAATGATTGCCTGTACAGCTCATTAAAAGAATACAATTATGCAGTACTTTTAGACATAGATGAAGCCTTGATTCCAATCCAGCATGATAACTGGTCCCAACTTTTAGACGCTATATTCAAATCAGATCCAGCAGCAATGGAAAATTATCCGTCATTTTCTGCACAAAACGCTTATTTCTTTGATAGATTTCCTTCAAAATCAATCGAAATAAGCCCTAAAGATAATTTGAATACAAGTCCAAGATCACAGTTTCACATGCTTAACCATTTGACTAGGGCCAAGAACTTTTCTCGTCCAGGCTATGCCGTCAAGTCATTTATATCAACACAGAGAACATTGGCTGTTTTCAATCATTACGCTCTTTTTCCACTAAAGGCAACAATGAGAAGAAATGCATTAATAAGTCGTTCATTAGCACAACTTAATCACTATAGGAAAAATTGCCCCCGTAGTATGCGTGATGATTGCCGACAAAATTTCTTGATGGAAACAGTCAATGATGATGTGATCCTCAAATTCAAAGGCCAACTAGTCAGTCGAGTCAAGGAAGCTTGGCAAGACATTTCAGCCACATCTTTGTAAAGAATACATCTTTTATTTAACGATTTCACTCTTCATATTGTTTTACTGTAAATATTTTATTTAAATAAGCAATTAAAACTTTTATTACCTTTGATACCATTAACTCGGCATCTATTGATTTCCAAGCTGCATAAACTGCACATAAAGAAAAGAGTCATATATCAGTCTCGTCTTTACAAACTCCCACACATTTAAATTACAAAGCAAAGTCTGGTAAGGGAGACTTACAAACCTCATGCTTAGATTTGTTTTTTATGGAGATTTGACCACAAAGAAAAAGCAGCTGCTTTTACGTCCCTAGTCTAAAGAATCCCTTGAAAGCTACATTCTCGGCTTTATACATTACAGGTAGGTATAGGCTTATTCAAGATCATTTCTCATTCGTTGTCTTCTCCTCAACTTAACTCAATTTTTTATGCTTGCTGAGCTTATTTAAAATTATTTAAATATTTTCATCTCTGTTTCTAATTCCATTCTTTCAGTTTTTTGCTTAGTGTTCCTAAGTTCCATTCGTACTTAGTCTAAGCCAAGGATAATATTTCCATTCGAGTAACATTAGTCAAGTTAATTGCTCTCTTGGTTTCTGGATCCTTAACTTCCCAAGCCCATATCTTCATCTTTCATTAGGCTAAGAAGGTAAGGAAAGGAATTGCAATGGAAAAAAGAATAAAAAAAAATTTCTTTGAATATTTCTGTGGTAAGAGGATGAGGCTTAGTTTCTCTTGATTCTATTGCTTTGAAAAGCAGCGAAGGAAATAAACTTTCAGTCTAACCATATCTCTGTCTTCGAGTGAGACTGGCGAGCAAATAAAATATAATAAATCGTTTCGGGAGGCTATTAGACCAAAGGTAAAGGAAAGCCTTGGTAAACTTACAAAGTTTCTCTTTTTTGCTTTGTCTGTGATTACATAAGGATGGCGATGCAGAAAAAGATTGCAAGTAAATAACATACACTAAGATAAGCTTTTAAAAAGTCTCATAGACGAAAAGAATTTCTCTTTCATTTCAGTTGCTTCATTCTTGAGGATCGTGACCAAGGTTGGGTCTACTTGAAATGATAAATTTTCTTAAACTGATGATCGAGCAAGCAAAAATAGCAGCTTCTTCAAACATCCTGCTCTTTACCCCTTTGATTCACTCGTCTCTAGTCTTTCGCCAGTAAAAGGGTAAGGCTTTTAAAAAATGAGAGGGATCGTTACATTTGATATACATATAAGAAATGCGAGGAGGATTGTGAAAAGATGGCAAAAGAGTTAGCGAAATAATTTCTCTAGAAAAGAGTTAAGCATTTCGTGCGGTTAAGAACGCCTTTACTAGTCTAATAAGCCGCAAATTAAAGGAAAATCGTGAAATAAGAAAACGAACTGAGACTGAATTCAAATCAAAGTACATAAGGAACAAGGAATTGGGAAGCAAAGAGTAACAAATGGAAAAGGAGAGCAAGCATCCAGATCTTTGCTCATGACGAAAAAGATGATCTTGAGCGAGCATGATGAAGTAGCAAAGAGATGGGCTTAGTCAGGAAGTGTTGATCCTCAAGAACAAAGACAAAAAGCAAACGCTAGGCTAAAGGGAGGGAAAGTCAGGCGAGAGATGGGGAAGAGAGCGCATCTTTTCCGCTTCACAAGAGCCCCATGTGAAGCAAAGCCAAGAGGAGCCAAGGAAAAAAAAGAAAAATATGATTACAATACAATATAGATAAAAAATCTAAAACTGTTTTGTAGTTCTTGTATGTTGCAGCTGGCTCAAAGCGCCAGGAGAGTGAGAACGAGAGGATGGAGATCTCGCAAACTTGATAAGAATCGGCTCAAAGATTTCGCCTTTCTTGCCACTTGCCTATCGCCCGGGTTAGACAAGTTTTTTTATTTCTCAAGCCATGTTTCACTTTTAGGCCTCTTTCTCGCACTCACTTGCTCATCTTTTCCATATAAGATAGTTATTATATCAAGTCGTAATATAACTCTCTGCCGCCTTTTGTTTCTACCTTTTGGCATAACATGCCCTTTCTCCTTTGATCTTCCTTTTTCTCGATTATTATCAACTTTTTTCTTACTTGTCTATCCCATCGCCTTTTTAATTGGTTTTCGTGAATTTTGTTTCGTGAGTTTACTTTTTCCTTCGTTCTTGAATTTCCCATCTACTCTCTGAGGGTTAAAAAATGCATCTCCTTCACGCTTTTTTATCTTTATTATATCACTTTTTCTTCTATTGTAATACCATAAAATTTTTTATTTCCCTCAAACTTTTTCTTCTTTTGTCTCTCATTAACGACTTGTAATGAAGAAAAGGGGGAACAGATATACCCCATCGCCTACTCATTCGCATTTTAGTTGAGGGGTTACTTTTGCGTTTCCTGTAATTAAATCCCAATTGTCTCTGCGTCTATTTTCTTTTTTTGCTCGCCTGGCCTCAACCGTCTTAATTTGTGGATTCGCTTGATTCACATTCATTAAACTAATTAGCAGTAAAAAATATTAAAGAGATTACGCTCCAGGCGAGCGGGAAGGAGAAAAGGTAGAGTAGGAGTAAGTCCCAAGAGATAGTTTTCAACTCGAAAGAAATAATAAGGTTCGTTGCCCTTGAAGACACGAAGAGACCATCCCAAGCTTTAGATTACTTTTGATTTCATGTAACGCATGTTATAGAATAGAGATCCCTTTGGCCACCATGGAGCAGTTTTTCATATCTTTGTCTATTTAAAGAGTGTCTATTTTCTTTTGAAAACTTTCAACAAAGCTTCTTCAAGACGCCGCATTCGATTTTCTTTCACTTCCTTAAAGAAAAGATGTTGGGAACTTTTTTCATATTTTTAAAGATGAGATAAAACATGCTTTGTCGATGCTTTCTTTCATCGTGTATTGACTTGTTTTACAAGGCATGCTGAGACGAGAAGATTAAGGCTCGTTTTTTAAATCTCCGCCCTTCCCGGTCAGTTAAGTAACGCAATTAAAAGCCAATCAATTTAATTACAAAGGAGGGCTCGACTGAATCATAGTTACTTTAAGAACGCTTTAAAAAATGAACCCAAGATGAGGAGATGGAGTGGATAAGATTATTAAAGTCCTCTTTTGGAGCTTAATGAGTTAGCAATATATCATCTCTTGCAAACTATAGTTAGTTTTGGCTTCATCAAAATAGATGCTTTAAAGAAAATATAAACTGTTGTTAAAGAAATACAGGGGAAGGGAGCATTCACGGGCCTGATTAAAGAAAATAAGTAAAAAAGTTTGAAAATAAGAGCGAAAGAAAACTTTGCAAGAGAAGTGTAGAGATCATTACAATGGCAAAAAGGAAAGCGTGCCCATCAAGCTCGAGACTAGACTTTCTTTCACTCTATTTTCTCGCCCCTTCCTTTCGCCTCGTTCAGCTCAATCATCTTCTTCGTCGCTGGCAATCAGCCCTCGCTTAGGCTTCCTTCGTCTTGTTGGGCTGCTAACTTGTTTCCTAGATGCTCGTTGTTTCTCACCGCCCTGCAAAAACGATCGACCACTTTGCCTTCCTTGCTGCTTGTCTTTTGATATCGTGGTACTACCCGTAGATGTCTCATTAAGGTTCGTGGCAGGAAAGATGTTCGTTTCATGCATAAGCCTTGAAGAGTTATAAGCCATACGTCCGTTCGTCAAAAGCTCCTGATTTTCCATATCCTGGAGTCCTTCAGAAAGAGCATCTTCTTCTGACGAGAAACAGTCACGAGTTGAGGTGGTAGGAGCTTCTTTTTTACAATTAGTACTGCCATTATGATCAGCTGCAACTCGTTTACTGATTGCTCTAAAAGAAGTTACATAAGCAGTAGGTTCCTGGACATCATTACTTTTTGAAGACGTGCGCCCTTCACTTCCATTACCGGAGGATGAATTTGTCATTAACGAGGAGACTCCATTACTCGAAGATAGCTGCCTTCTGTTATTAGTGTCTGGCAAGGTCATGGCCCTTGAGCTCATGACATTTGAAGTGCGATCATCCGTTTCTGTACTTTCTCCACCATCGTCACCTTCTCCACCGTTGTCACCAATGTTTAAAACCCTTCCATTGCTGTTTTCATGATTGAGCATGAAATTAACATAGTGTTTGCCAAAGTTGAATACAATAGCCGCATAATTAGCACCAAATCTCGACATGACGCTCCAAAAAAGGTCAGCTAATTGCTTTTGCTTATTTTTAATACATCTATCAATCTCTTTCTCGTTAGTTCTAATGAAAGGTTCCAAACCATAAGTATATACAATTTGGGCACCGGACGCTTTCATTGAGACTAACCAAAGCAGTATCAACAATTTGCCAAGATCATAGAAAGGAAGCCATGACAGTAAAATATCAGTGACCAAAGTCGTAGAATGAAAGGCAGCAAATGCCACCCAATACTTTAACCAAACTAATCGCATAGGTTGGGCTTTGTTCTTAAGGGCCTTATAAGTATAATATGCAGGATATACAATGCTAAAGAATGTCACAACAGTATCCATAAGAAGACCTAACACCAGGGTTCCAACGCTCGCCATGGTCTCAAAGTTTATGATCGAGGTTTTCCAATGGTATTCTATCGTTGATTCTGTCTTGCGTAACAAATTTACGGTCCGCTACCTTTCGTCGTCTTGTCGTTCTCACTCTGTCTCAAGCGGCCGTGGTTCACTTGTTACGTAAGGCTATGCTCTTCTTCCTTCTTCGCCTTCTCTCTTCACTTCTTTCTAGTTCTTACTTCTATGGATTCCTAGGAATAAACGAATAACGAAATAAAGCCAACTTTTTTACTTCTTGTATACAAGCTTTCTTGATGGGTTGACTCTCTTTCTGCCCAGTAGACCGGAATTTGTGAGTGTTTTCAAAGGATGTAAAAAAGGAGAACAACGATGAAACAAATCTTGCGAGAAAGAAAAAAAAGGTTGAAATAGTTCAGCCTCTTCCTTTGTCAAAATCACTTTCCAACGACCAAAACAACAAAAGATTGAATGGGTCACGGTGTAGCAGATTTGGGTGATTTGAAGCAAAAAGGGACAAGCCTATGACTTTGGACTGAATAGAGCGAATTCAGTAAAACGCAAAAGAAAGCTCAAAAAAAACGCAAAGACCAAATTTTAAAGTTGTTTTGACAGAAACGCCATCGAGAAGTTCAACAGCTGGTTGCTAGCTTCAAAATTTCGCGCACTTTTCTTTCTTTCCTGCTCTCCTCTCGCTTCTCTTTATGCAACTTTCTTTAGACTTTGATAAACTTTACCTTCCATATTGCACTTTGATTAATTTTACAATATCTATTGAAAAGCTTACTATCCTTTCTTTGTCCTGTATTCTTTCTTACAGGGATAAGTCTCCTTTTATTCTTAACTATGTTCACATGACTAACTTTAGTTTTTTTATTATTCGTATTGCACCCTTTCATAAGAAAAAAAGCTAGAAACCGTCTATGAATGGAAAAGAAAGAGGGATTAGAGAGGGTGGCAAGAAGGAGAGGTTAAAAAGAAAGGATAATGAGCTTCTTCTCTCAATAGGTCCTATGGACCCCTAGCAACCTGGTTTTGAAAAGAAAAAAGAATCTTTCACAGCTTCCCTTGTCCTCTTCCAACTTTTATTTTGATGTACACATTTTTTATTGAAAAGATTCGAGAATGGAAGACTTATCCAGGGCTCTTTGTCGTAAAAATAAAGCCGGTCATATATGCGAGAAGTCTAGGTTGAAGCCTTCTCATACTAGACTGAAGTCATAAAAAACGAGTTCTCATACTAAGGGTAGAGTCGCCTGTTTTTACCTACACAGGAGAAAGTAACACCAAAGATTGCTTCACGGGTATTAGCTTTGCTTCTTTTCAGCTTCTCTTGCAAGACTAATTATACTTTTTTTAAGTAAAGAAACAAACTTGAAAAAGAAAGCGAAACCAAGCGATTGATAGTATCCATGGGACGAGCTATGAAAGAATTGAGCGCCACGCAAGATCGTTTACCTGGGACCAGGTGCAAAGCCTTTTACTAACTTCGTTCCAAATAATGCTTCCTAAGTTTCTTATTTGGTATCTGATCAACAAGCTAATCAGATAGTTGATGGACTTTTGATTGATCTAGGACCTACAGGCAACTATTTTTCGGCCGTTTAAAGCAACTATAACGAATCTTTCAATGGGTTAGAGATGCTTAGCTGAAACATTGCCCCATCCCATCACCTTCCTCTCTGTCGCCCACTTTCTCATCAGCATTATATTCCTAAATAGTATCAATATCACGTGGGATTCTCTTACTAAAGGAAATAAACCAAGCAGTCGCTCAATCGCATAAGGGATCTCTTTATCTTTTTTTCTGGAAGCTTCTTCGCTTCTATTCCCTTATATCTAGAGCCATTAATATAATTGCTACCATAGAAAAAGGCTAGTCAAAGGAATTGAGGGCAACCATCTTTTCGAATCTTGGCAAGAAGTCATTCCTAACAAAACAATTGCTCACAATATGCAAAGAATCGTCGTTTGTAGTGTGTTTAATCTGATAGTAAAAGTCGATTCTTCATGTTCATTGTTTTCGAAGTCTATGGAGGATCTTTTGACCCTTATTCTCAACTCCAGCTTCTTACTATTTTCATTTTCAAAGGTTTGCATGGCTTTTTATTTTTTATGCTTGCTTTGCCCCCTGATTCCTAGCCTACATAGTGAAAACCTACTACTCAGAAAGCAAAGCCAACAAACACAACTTAACTGGCTCTTTCCTCAATTGACTCACAGCCAAGATTTCTCCTTTCAACTCTTTAAATTCATTAATTTGCTCTCGTATAGCGTTAACTTGGATTTAAAATGTTTAGTTTCCCTCGCTAACACAGACTCAGTGGCGCCAGGATTGGCTTGATAAAATATGCTTGTGGCTTTCTTATGTTGGTTTTGGAATTTATTAAGTTTAATCTTTAAGCTGACTTGAAAATAATATTTGATTACCTTGATTTCGTAGGAAAGGAACGATTTTTCAAGGCAAGAGAAAGCCCACCGTGGTCAAAATAATTTTTTAATTTGCTGCCAGTTAGCTTCAACTTCCCTGCCTCGCACTAATGTTGTTAAGCTAAGCATTTCACTACACCGAAAAAAATAATAGTGCGAAAAGCACTGAAAAGCAGAAGTAATGCATCTAAAAGTGTCATCCGCCACTGCTCTGACCAAATGAAGCATTGGTGCGGCCCATTTAGGTCTATTCGGTAGGTTTATGAGCGTTCACAGTGCTGAAAGCAAAAGAGCTAAGTGCTCGACGCACTGAAAAAATGTGCAAGAATGCAGCAGTGTGTCTAGCAGTATAACGCTTTAAATATCTGGAGGCATGCAGGGGATTTTGTGCTTATTGCATTACGAGGATAGACGATATCAGCTTCGAAAGCACGCTTAACTGCCATTAAATGGCGTAATTTTATTTATTTATATAATTTAATAATTGACATGATGGTTTTGATAAATAGTTGGTTAAGAATAAAAATATATTATAAATTAGATAGATAGTAATATATGTACTAGAAATGATGACAAAGAACGAGCACATTATGTTTTAAAGCACTTTGTGTTTTAAAAAATCATTTAAGGAATTAAGTCTTCTGAATCGATTTCGTCAGTTGGTTTGATGGCAAAAACTTGTAGATTTTGATACCTTCAAAATACAATATCTTTATAATGATTATCCCAACTGGAGATTGCTAAAGTAGATGATTGAAGAATAGTTGTTTCGAGATTGAATTTGTCCATGATTCAATGGTAACAACATGTAGATTTCGATGTACCTTGGAGCATAGATTATCTTTATGGAGATATGACACCTGACAAATGTTACGGCTTTTATGATTGCGATGCTTGATGCTCAAATCACAAATTATATATAAGATAAGAATGACATTTTAGAATTATAAATCTTATAATGGAAACTCACCAAAAATTGTTTCAATATTAAGTTATAGTTGAAAAAAGCTGAATATGGTTCAATAAACCAGCTCAAACAGGCGCTTTATATAATAAATCGAGGAAACAATGACGTGATTTAAAGAAGAGAGAACCAATAATGAATTATGAAAGGGACGCTATCAAACAAAATAGAAGTGAAAAAACGCATGGGGAAATGAACACATAAGGGCAGAAAAAATCAAGAAATTTTCATGGTAGCGCCATCTATTTAAAATAATGCCCAGAAAAAAAATGTTTGCTCCACTTTTTTTGCGTGCCTAAAGCAATCGAATTTGCTTGCCATTGTCATATACGCATGCTATAAGCACTATCGACGTTGCTTTTTAATTCCATCAGCTTGCATATTTCCACCTGTCATCACCCGAAAGCTATGATGACGCTCTAGCGGCTGAAATTAGCACCATATTCGCTACTGAAGCATAAAGAGCGCGTGTTCCACGCACTTATTTTACTTCTCATTTCAGAAATCTTCTTGCCCTTAGCACTTAATCATGCTGGTTAGCTTCAGGTCCGCTTTCCTTCATTGCGCTCCTAGTGCTTTGACCAAAATATTTTTTTCTGTGTAGGTTTCTTTGACTTTCTTAAAAATTCTATGAGATTTGCTTCGCTTGGGCCTGAGGCGACGGAATTCTAGGTAAGAAGAAAAAGAAAAGAAAGAGTGTAACTAAAAACATGACTATGAGAAAGAGTGAAAGTGGAAGAGTTAGATAAAGCAAGCGATCGGGTGATAGGGAAAGGAGACTTGAAGGACTGGTTCGCTTTGGGTTTGATTGCCTCGAGCCACAAGATTTTTTATTCAAGCAAAGAGGGAAGATGGATCTTTGCATTAAGTTAGCTAAAGGAAAATGACTCGGGCAAAACATGAGCAAGCGACTAATTCTGCCAACCAGTGAGCCAAAGCAATAAAAGAAGAAAGATACTTTTTATTTTATGTTGCTTTCTTGACCTTCATTGGACTGGACGCATGATGCTTAAGACAGAAAGTATAAAAGATAGAAGACTGGGTGGATTGAGTGAGTGTTTGAGAAACTATTTGTGCCTGTTCATTCTATTTCTCGGTCAGTCATATTACTAAATGGTCGTTTGTACAATGTGTTTCCCCATGAAAAAACAAAAAACATTCAGACAAAGCATCACCTGATAGACATCATTTGACTACAATTTTCTGGTCTTCATTTTTGAAACTTGTTTTAAAGGTCTACTGGCCGGCTTAACAAAAAATCTTGGAGCCTAATTGAATCTCTCTTTACTGAGTTAAATTAGCATTACAAAATTCAGACACTGCAGCTTTTAACAGGCTAATCACTTTCTTGGCCGTCTGACAATTAAATTTAATTGTGGGCTTTTCCAAACTGCTTTTATGCATTTCCTATGGCTGTTTACTAGAAGGTTGCTCGATTAGGGCCCCACAAACAAGAAACGATGGCAAAAGCCTATGAAAAAAGTTGTACAAGGCACTATGGTCAGGATTTGAAGCGCACGCGCCTTTATAAGCGCGTAAAGTTTTGCTCTTCGAGTTGCTCCTTTGCGTCTCTCAGCAGCTTTTGCTAGTGTTTCTGCTTTTCTCTGGTTCGGTGTCGTGCGCCTCTGAGTTTAGTTCGCCTTTTCCCTTTCCTTGGCACCCTACGTGCTTGCGCTTCTTTTTTGATTTTTTTCTTTCGCTGAACTTCACTTTCTAGTTTTACCTCTCCATGTCACCATAGAACTTTATTCTTGTCAAGTTGTTCGTTGCATAAGTTGGAATTAATTATAGTTGTCTTCGTTCGAAAGAAAGTAATATAATTTCTTTAAAAAGTTACGTAAACTGCACGTGTTTATAATAAAAACAATTCGTTTTCTGTTTGCGTCTAATCCTACTGCGTTTTATTTTGTGATTTAAAGCTAACCCAGGAATGTGATTACAGGCAAACTGATTTCATCAGTTTAAACACGAACATATAGTTATTTACAGGTACTTAAGTGATTATGTTTGTTGGTTTCCTCTTTGACTTTGCTTTAAAGACTACAATGATGTGCGAACAAAGAACAAACAGAAGGAACAAGATTCTCTAAATCATAAACCCATCTATTAACAGAAAGTAAAAAAGCTAAAGGGAGAGAACAAGAACAAAGCAATTGTAATTTGTGTCTGGCGGCTTTTTCTGCCTTTCATCTTCTCTCTTCATTGTGAGTGATATGATTCCCTAAAAACTCTAATCTCTTCACATCATATAAGTACGTAATGTCAAACAGAAGTCAGAAGTTTTAAAGAAGCCCAGAGCTGGGAACTGAGAAAAGAACGAAGGCCATAGATAAATATCCGTTTTTCTATGTGAACTTCCGTCTGTCGTAAAGTTAAACTCATATAAAAAACTTTGTTGGTTGCTCCCCATTCAAGATTGGGCCATCCGTACTCATTTTCTTAGCACATCAAATTTGCATCATGATTTAATAGGCATTCATAAAGTGACTTTCGCTTTTCTTCTCTACTCTTCCTTCTTCGTTCGTCATTAAGGAATCATCTCACTGGCCTCAAAAGGAGCATTCAACAAAGACCAAAGTAGAAAGAGTGAACCAGATAAAAAAGAACCATCATTACGTAATCTGAGCTCTTAACCAACAAATTTAATAGGAAGCCAACAAAAAATAGTGAGACAGTCAAGCGAAGCCACATGCGATTTGGAGACTAGACAACCAAAAAGACAGATCTCTATTCACAGGGCATCTCTCTTTCTTCTTAAACAAGTTTTTTATTGAAACCCGAGCAATCTGTTTTAGGCCTTGCTTCAGTTCGCCCCCTTTAATATAAAAAGCATTTGGAAATAACATCGCGTGCCTACAGTTTCTTTTATTTCCATTGTCTTCCCTGACTCTCATCTTTCTGCACCGCCGCCACTCATCATCACAAAGCGAAAAAAAACTCATCATCTCATTTTCGTCATTACTATCACAAGCAAAGGAAAGTGAAATAAGTATCTTACGAAAAACAAAGAGACCAGACTGCAGAAATTGGGTATAAGATGGGAATATCTCGTGATTACTCGCCGACTGAATGACCTTAAATAAAAAAAATAAACTAAGATGCCATCATTAAGAAGGACAAGTCGCCAATTAGCTGAAATCATGCCAAATAGCAGCCACATTAATATTATAGGAAGCTTCATTGACGTAACCTTCGACCCTGGAACAGTTTTCGACGGTTCAGCTCATGGAAATCAAATAATTAATTTAACGTCACAAATACTCCATAGTCACATCACAACCCCCATAATAGACTCGATACGCAATGAATTTAACGCAACAACAGATTTACTTAGTGAGAATGGAAACCAAATGAGCGAAAGCTCCGAATCAATAGCGGCCTCTTTAGAGCGCGACCCGCTTTCGACCGTCATTCCAATGACCATTCTTTACGGCCTCATTCTGGTGGCCGGAATTATAGGCAACGTGTCAACTTGCATAGTGATAACACGCAACAAATACATGCGCACAGCCACTAATTACTATCTCTTCTCACTGGCCGTCTCGGATTTGCTTCTCTTAATACTCGGCCTGCCCCAAGAGATGTACATGCTTTGGCGCCCCTATCCCTACGTGTTTGGTGAGTTCTTTTGCGTGACAAGGGGCTTAACTTCAGAGACGTCTACGAATGCGTCCGTTTTGACCATCACGGCTTTTACTTTCGAGCGATTTTTGGCCATTTGCTACCCTCTGAGAGCTCACACGATGTCAAAGCTAAATCGTGCTGTTAAAATAATTGTTGGCATTTGGATATTGGCTGCTCTCTCAGCTGTACCACTTGCTTTTCAATTTGGGCTCGATTACATGAGGGACAAGGAAAATGGCAGTATCATCGAAGGCACGGCTTCATGTACTCTGAAGCGACCTCTCGAAAGGAGCTTTGAGATTTCGACAGTGGTCTTCTTCGTGGTACCGATGACGCTAATACTTATTCTTTATTTGCTAATTGGCATACAACTAAGAAGATCGGAAGGGCTGTCACGCGAAAGAGCGGCCGCTGCGGCTCGTTGTTCCAACACCCAGAGGGATCCCCCACCTAAACTTGCCAATGTTGGTCGTCAAATGTCTGTTCAGTCGAACTGTTCTTCTGCCAACAGTTCTCTAATAAGCAAGAACGGCAGCTTCTCCAAATTCAAAGGTCGTCGAAGCTGGGAAGGCAGACACTCAGCTCTTCATGGTAGGCCTTCTGTTGCCCACTCGGCTAGTACATCCTCCCGCCGCGCCGTAATTAAGATGTTGAGTAAGTCTCAAAAGTACTTTTTCAATATTCCCCTATTACCTGCTCTTTAAACTTCTTTTATCAAATTCTTTCCTCCTATTTCGCAAAGTCCATAAAAGTTAAGCCATTTTTAAAAAACTGTTTAGAGCATTAAACTCTGGAGCAGACAAAATTTTCAATGGCTTTATTGAAAGAAACTCTATTCATCTAGTCTTGGCCTAGAACTCGTTTTTAAATCAGCAGGTCTTTACATTTTAAATAAACCTTGCCCCTCTCCTTTTCAGCACTATTCCAACTTTACCCCTTGCACACTGTGACTAAATTTAGAATTAGATCACACATAATTGCCCCTTTATATAAAAAGTCAATATAAAAAGGGATGCTTCTCTCATTACAAGGGGAGAAGGTAGGTTTTATCTGCTCGAAGCAAATCAAGTTTTTTCTTTAAAGAGTCATTTAGTTTTCATAGTCACACAATCTTAATCACACGAATGCCTCCATTGACTATTCATTTCAACAAGAATCATCCTTATCTGAAGACTTATTACGAGATATGTTTTATTCCGTCTTGGAAAGAAAAATAACTTCGCTATTCAAAATTATTATTAAACTTGGTTTGAGATGAAGACAAATTGAAAAGCACACAACACGTGCTTAAGCTCGCGGCAAAATTGTTCTAAGAGCTTTCTTTGTCATTAGCGCATTCTTTCCTTTCGGAGCATTTTTCGCGCACAATTCATTCTAAGTTGCCTTTTAATTCGTCTTTATTTATGCGTCTTGGCCTTATACCATTCCCAGGCACCACCAGAGGGGAAATGGCTTTCTTTCTTGATGAACAGCCACGACCTTACACTTGACTCTCATTTTAATTCTTATTCAATTTTCTCTCTTATTCCTTATCATGCATTGAGATAGTGCATGTTGATTCATTAAGAGGCACGTCCTTGCTATTTTTTAATTTGCTTGGCGCGTGACGTATTCTCTTGGCACGAGATTTTATTATTTTAAACCGAACTTAGCATCCCGGTGGCATGGTTCTCTTTTTCGATCTTTATCTAGTGGAGCCAACCACAACCAGATTGAGTGACACTTTTTAACCGGGACCGACACATTTTAGTTTACATAGAGCGCCGTTTTTTTGAATTCATGATAGTATGTTGACTATGGAAACGAAATTTCCTTTTTAATTAACATTGCGATAGGGATTATTGGATTTGGAACAAAGCCAAGAAATAAATTTCGCAATCCAGTTGGGAATTGCAACAAAAGTTTTAACTACTTTTGTGTTTGACGTAAGAGAAACTATTCAGAATTAGGAAAAATTCAATTTCAAATGTTTATATTTATCAAAGTAATAATATTAAGTGCGAACAGTATTACGATGACGTACATATTTTCAGTTCCATTACAAAAAGGTTCTCTTCGTTTAAAATCTGCAATATCGAAATAAAGAGATGCAAAATCACATAAAACAAAGTAGAAGCAAGAGCCTTGACGTATTGACTAATTATAGACTTCAAACAGAAGTTTGGAAGAACTGATGCTTGAAGTAATATCAAAGCTCTGAGTGAATGAAACCGATTTTCTGTGATGGCAACGCGAAGGAGTGACTTTCCTGACATTTATCTTCGATTGGAAGACGAATCACGGGTTGTTACTTTTCTCACAGTTACTCTTTTAATCAATCAATGAGGAAACAGCAAAATTATCCTTCTATTTCCGAACGCGTCAATTGATTTCTTTTTCTTATTACATTTTTTACAAGTGAGAATGAAAAAATTGAAATTGTGTATCCAATATTAAGTTATTTTTTTGCAAATGAAAATGAAATTCCTCTTTGGTTTTGTTACCTTGAGTTTCCGTTTGTCTCACTAATTAGGATGATAAAATATTTTTAATCTTAGAATAGATCTTGTAATGCTTGCTTTTAATTGTGTTCATGTTACTTCCTAAAAATTGAAACTAGCTGACAAGATGTCGCAAAGATAAGAAAAACCATTCCCCCCTCCCTTGGCGCCAGACGCTAAGCCCTATAAAACACGAGCTATTATCTCAAGATATTTCTATTTTTACATAGGGTCTTTCATGTTAATGAGTCTATTTCCTAGCTTATCTTTATGATATAATGATGAAAGTTTAAACCACTAAGATGCATATGTATTTAAACAAATGACGGAAGAAGTAAAAAGAAAAATAAGAAACCAAATTCAAAGAAAAACATTAACATCCATCTGCACGCCGGATAAGCACCAAATGAAATATCTATATGCAAGCTTTTATAATTTGACGTCCCCACTTTACGGACACTTAACCACATGACGATGATGTGCTAGGATCAAGAAAGCCCAAAAGGCCAAGAAGCAGAAGAACGGGAAAGAAAGGGCCACGAAACAAAAGGATCCAATTGCTCGAGTTTCCTTCGAGAAGCCCTTTGTGTGCGGCCTTTCTCTATTTTGTGGTTTCGTTTTCCATTTGGTTGTTCTTTTTCTTGTCTCTTCTTTCCTTCTAGTTCGCAAAAAGGGTTTTGGCCTTGATTTTGGTGCAAATGTTCTTTCTTTTGGCTTTTTTGTGTGACAGTTGTCCGCTTGAGACCTTCAAGTGGGAAAAGAAAAGAACAAAATGTTCTTTTCTAGACATCCACTTTTTGTTCTCTTCTTCTTCGTGCGAATAGGCAAAAGTGCGCTCCTCTTACTTTCCCGTTCTTATTCAGATTTTCTTATGTTGAGTGCCATTTCGCTCGGAAAGTTCTTTTTCTTTCAAGGACTTTGACACGGGAAAAACTTTCCACGTTTGAGTGGCCATGATGGATGAAAACTATGTGCAATGGAGAGAGGAACCAAGAGATTGAAATTTGAACCTTTAGAAAGCAATTTAGTTATATGATGCTAAATTTAGCACCCAACTTTGCTTTGACTTTTTGAATTGCTTTTTCACTCTATGTTGATGAGAATTTACACATATTGAGAGAATTCTAGAAGACCAAACTGTAGGAGTTTCGAATATTTTCCTGGTGAATAAGGTGCAAAGTACATTCTGAGAGTTTGACAACAACTCAACTTTCAAAGCTTGGCTCGTAAACAAGCTTTTTAGCAAAGAGTGACAAAGTTTTTATGCGTCCCAGACATCATTTTTTTCGCTGAAAAGCAAAGAGCTTTGCAAATACCTTTACATACTATGTAAAAGGTTGAAAATCCCTGGGCAAACTTTGTTCTGAAAACTTCGTTTGAAGTGCCAAAAATGCCTTCATGAAAAACTCTTTTGATCCTTCTACGATATCACTTCGCTCGCCTTCTAGTACTGTAATCCTGAGTCCTAATTAGATTCGTTAACATTTTTGGTAGCTTCTAATTCAACTCTGTTTTCTTTTATTAACAATATTTGGGTTTATTCAGTCATGCCCATTTAATCTATTGAATTGATGATGCAAACACAAAATAACGAATATTTATCTTAGTTAAAATTTTTAAAATTTTTCATTGTCCAAACTCACTCCAAACTAGCCGAAGCTTTTATTTGCCAAAGTTTGATCAAGCCCTTTTAGTGTTATCCGAATTACATTTGGCCTTATTACCTTTTTGTTTTTATTTACTCGTACAAGTTTTAAGAAGCTTATGGGCTTAGAACTAGAATTTAAGGTCCAATCGGATTCTGTATTTACAAGATTTACATTCATGTTCAAGCCACTTTGTTTTTTTTGCTCTGCACGTGAATAAAAATGGCCTTAAAAACCTGATTATTATTGTTTCTAAAAAGAACTTCGAGTTTGTAGAAAGTTGTTTTTTTGTGACTTAAAATATTTATTTTCGAATAATGTTTTGAGAAAATATATTCAAAGAATTTAAAAAAACTTTATTATTTTTTTATGAAGTAAGAGTCTTACTTCTACCCACCTCACTTGGATTTATTTTGTGTTTTTGATATATACAAATCTTTGCGAAGTTGGAAGCAATAAATAGCATTCAAAACTTGAGAATAAATCGAAAAAATGCGCACTGCTATAAAGATCATAAAAGAGGCATTTTTACCAAAACTTGTTATCTGCTTTCGCCTGAATGGAGATGAAAGTGGGTGAAAGTGGATTGGTATAAGCCATCATCATTCAACATTTGCAAAAAAAGAAGAAATGGGAAAAACTCTAACTCACTTTGTCTTATTCACTAGCTGAAAAGAATAAAACGATAGGCAGACACTATAAGGCAGTAAGCAAAGGATTGCTAGAATTCTTCATGGCATAGAAAGAATATGCCGACTAAAGGGTCTGTAGTTCATCGAGTTCTGAAGCGCTCTATGCCAAAAGCAATGTAATGGCATCCTAGGAAGGATTGTCGAGAGATAAGCGAAATGAGAAAGCTGGAAACATAATTGACGAGGTAGCCTTATAGCTAGATAGATAGATAGATGGAGAAGCGTCCAAGACTAAAAAGGAGAAAGACGGACTTGTCTTGTTAGTCGTTTGTCCATTTGTCACTCTCTACTCATCGAGTCACCAAGTCTTCTCGGCTCATTTATTTTTTTCGTCTTCTATTTCATTCTCATCCGGTCAGTCTGAACCATGGTGAAGCAAAGCATTTCTTCTTCTTTCCTCTTGCTCTCTTGCTGACTATCCCAGCTCATTCCAGAGATGGGATAAATTCTCTCTGGAGGCCGTTCTTCCAGAACATTTGCAGAACATTTATTTACTAGCTAGATGAGATTCTGGGAGACATGCCAAATGTTTGGGATAGTTTTTTGTCTTGTTTCTGACTAGTTCAGTTCTTTTGCCCTTTTAATATTCATGCTGAGATTTAAATGATTAATGGTTATTTCTTACCATAACTTTTCAATTTCTTAAAAGCTCAAGTGAAGCGATTAGTTAAAATTGGACTCTTTAAAGAAAAGATAGATAGATAGTGTTTATTGGTGAATTAAGCAATATTATGCTTTTGCTTCCACTTCTCAAATTAAAAGTTTTTCTTTTAAATAATACATTTTTTTTAAAATATACTGAGGAAATTAAAATATTTTGTTCTAAAATTTCTTTTAAGTAAAATATAATGGTTTTAGTTTTAAATACTGGTCAAAAGGTCTATTTACAATAGACCTTAAAATGACCACTGTTTAATGCTAAATATGAGATTTTACCCTCATTTCTGTTGCGAATAACTTGTCCCATCAGCTCAGTTCTTTCTGCGATTTGAGATTTCGTGAGGTCGGGAGTTAAGTAAACTTTTGAGAGTTTATCATTCTGATGAAGTCCTTTTCTGGCTTCAATAAAGTTTTTCATGATGACATGAACTGGCGTTTCGAACTTGATTATTATGGGTCTTATTTTGCCTTGCCCTAGTTGCCCTAAACGATGTGAGTAACTTGGCCTAGTTTTGATGCTTGTGAGTTTGAGTATTCTTTCAATTTGTTTTGATTCTTGATTAGCTGATTGTTCGGCCAATCCATGTACTACCAGGTTGCATCGTCTACGATGGATTTCTTGCATCCTTGAGAATTCTTCGAGTTTTGATGTCTTCTTTGAAATAACATTAATATTTACTTCTCCATTAGGAGTAGAAATAACATTATTTTTTACTTCTTCCTGTTTATCGATTTTGTGTTGTTTTTTAGTCGAATCAATTATAACGCCACCAACAGCAAGGCCATCCAATGGTTGACCTGCTGCTTTTGTCGGTAATTGATCTTGATTATGTTGAGCTGCTTTCGGAGGATTTGATTCTTCCATGTTTGTGACGGTTAGGGGCGTTTTCTCTTGACCTTGAGGTTTAGCTTGCTTGGAGTTGTTATTCTTTTTGTTGTTTTCTTCTTTCGATTTTGATTCTGTGAATACCTTCTCGGCAAGAGCACAAAGTCTATCAGCATAAGCATCTAATGCTTCCTCCATTACTTTCACAAGTTTAGAGAGATTACGTAATTGTTCTGTTTTCGTTTTATTTTCTTGCACTATAGTCGTGTTGTTTTTTTCGAGGTCTTCCACTCTTTTGACCAACTTGACGATAAGGTCATGGTTAGTCTTGGCGGAAAGCTTCTCTTCTGCTGTTTTAGGAGCCATAATAAAAAGTTAAAAAATACTTAATTAACTAATGTTAATTACAAGTTTAAACGAGAGCAGAAAAATAACAAGAAAAATGCGACTGGTGCGGTCGAGGGACCGTCTCTCTTGTGGGGGAAAGACTGTTAATACTTGCCATTCTTAAATGTAGCTTTTAAATAGTATCAAACATAAATTGTAAGCAAAAACATGAAAATTAAATTATTTCATGTATATTATAGAAAAAGTACAGTATCTTAATAGAATGTAAGAAAAAGTTCAAGTTCGAAAGGCATAGTCCAGTCTCAAGGGCCTAAAAGATGGGAAGGCCGAGGATATGACATTGAAGGGAATGAATTCTGTCCTTCCAGCCAACTTTCTCAAGTGCTGAAGATTGAATTCCAGCCACAGATGGAAGATGTCATATGTATATGCGTCTTCTATTCTTATCAAAGCAAGGGCCATATTTCTGAATAGGATGCTTATCAAAGCAAGTTATACAGAGTTCTGCTTCTTTGCCTTTCATGAAAGTCAACCAATAAAACGATGGAAACTTTCTGTCCATCACTTTGCCTCTATGCCTTCTTTCGATTCCTTATGCTAGCAAAATTCTCTATACATTTTTGGCTATCTCATCTTCGATCGCTTTGTCGGAAAGAACGAATGCCTCCTGTTTCCGGTTAATCGAAGAAAAGGGAAAAGAAACAAAATAAGGAAAAATGAGAGAAAATTGCAGAATAGATAACGAAAGATCCTTGAAACCATCATCATTTCTATTTCCGCTTCTTGCACGTTGCGTGACCATGGCGCTTCAATCCTTTGTCTTTCGTGACTAAATCATGACAAGTGAATATAAGAAAGCACGTTTATATTGCCATAGGTTATCCGTTAGAAGAAGTACGGGGAAAGTGATACAAAGAAAAATGCAGATTGAGGAATAATCACCGAAGCATGAAACAGATTGCCAATGCAATGCGGAAAAGGCAAGGAAAAGGGGAGCCAATAGAAGAATAAAAGAACCTTGAATCGAAAAGTTTTTTACCTCTTCTGAATTTTCTGGAAACACGTCTTAACTCCATCATTCTCCCAAGACGGTTAGATAGACAAAAAAACGTTTTTTTACAAAATTGAGGGTTTTAAAAATATCTGCAAAAAAGTGTTTCAACTTTGCTATGAGTTTGTCATCATCAAGGTCACTATTATTTTGATCGCTTATTTCAGTGGTTCGTTTAGTGCTGCTTACAACAATTTTCTTTTGATGAATGTGTTTCTCAGGATTTTACAACAGTGAAAAAAGGATACAGTAAAAAACTTCAAGATGCTATAATAATAGATTACGCTAAAAACTCTGTTTTCGCGTTGAAAGAACTTTGATCTATCATCTTGTAAAAACAGCTTTGATGTATCCATTTTACTTCTAGAACGAACATTCTTGTTTTTAACAAAGCTACGTGCCAAGATGAACCTTAAGGTTAATATTGATTTTAAAATCGAAAATTATCTTACTTAGTTCTATTTAGAACTTTTCAAGTTGAGCCTTATTCATACCGAAATCAATATGATATTTAACTAATTGAATTTGGCCATTCAAATATATAATTTCATAGGTTTAAAAAAACATGAATAGAATTTAATAACTTAATCTTGAATGATAGTTGTAATAATAAAAACGGGAGAATTCAATGATCTTTCGCCTCTAGATATAAATGTCATTAGAGGAAGATTTACGATCTTGTCGAGTTGTTCATTTTCAGGAAGCTCTAATTATAGAGGCCTTGTGCCTCATATTACTATCGCAAACTGTTGGACGGTTTCAGAGTTACAAGAATTTTTTTCTGCATGACCTGGTTCAATCAAGAAGCGCACCAAGCTTTAACTCGCTTCTTGTCTTCATCTCGTTCATCTTCTGATTTATCAGACTGGAAAGGCGACTAGAACTCGATCGCATGCATGTGTGTTTTAAAGGCCCCTCTCGCTTGCCTTCAGTCACAGTATCCTCTTTTGCCCATATTGACTCTCGTATCCCAGCCGCGTCCTAATCTCTCCCCTTCACGCTCGCTTAACATTATGGACTCTTACGAGAAGAGGGATTGATTTTCTGTGGCTTTTTGACTTCCTGCTCTTCGCTCTTCTGTTGTCGCTTTTTGGCCCCATTCTCGGCGTCTTCTTTTGTTTCTCTTGGAAAACTTAAATTTGCGGCTCTGTGGTTTGGCCTTTTAGTCGGATTGCCTATATATTTCCAATTTGCTCTTTTAAGTCCTTTAAAAGCTTTAAATCTTATTTTATTTTTGTTCGCTTTCCTTGAACTTTTTAGCTTACTATTCTATTTTGTGGCTTTTAATCTCGAAAGTCTCATGAGAATATAACAAAACGTCTACTTAACGGCACTAAAGAGAATATTTTTTGTGTTTTTATTCAAAATGTGTTTCTGCTATTTATTTCTATTTGCTAGTCATCTGGTCAATATCAATCAATATCCGTCATCTGCACGAGGCGGCTTATCCGCTTATTTCAAAGGAAGAGTACTACCACTTGAGTGGACTCAAGGAGTATATAGAAAGAAGCAGTGAAAGTTGATGGGAAGAGACATCAGAACAGAAAAGTGTAATATCTTGAATGCACTTCTTTAGGCCAGCACTCAAGAGACGCCAAGAAAAATAGAATAAAAGAGTCGACATAAGAAAGGGGCGTCCTTGTGATAGTACGAGAATAATAAGGAAAAAGAACGGATGGGTGAAAGAAACTCCGGCCTTGGGGCTTCTTTAGACCTTAAGAAGGACTTCCAAGCTGGTCATCAGCTTCCCGTTCGAGTGGGTGAGACTTTTTCTTTTCTTTTTTCACGGAGTAGCCGCCTGTCTCTTCGGTCCGATAACTCGAAACGAATACTTCATTCAATCTTTCTCTTCTCATTTCTTTTTGGCTTGGCATCTCTTTTGGTCCAGTCTAGTGCCTTTCATCTCGAACAGCTCTTATCTCAACCTCTTTTTATTAATAAGGAAAAATTCTGTGAAGGGTATGACTCCGGAAAGCAGCCCCCTACCAGGGGCTAAAAACACATTTCTTCTTATCAGAAGCGCCTTTAGCATCATGTTTGTTTTCATGGCGAAAGCTTCTTATGAAAGGACTCGAATCTTAAAGCAGTTAGGAAGATAATTTTTCCGGTGTCCTTGTTTCTTTCAGTATATAAAAAATATGACCACGCAGCATCCTTATCTTGGTCGTCTCCTAGAACTACTGAGAGTCAAAGTATTGAGAATAATCATGAATTTGGCAAAGTTTATGCGATATTTTATTTTTCCCTTGGGTTTTTAGTGGCTCCTAAAATGGTCATTTAGAATGACGAGGAAAAGAGAACAGCTCGATGAAAGTTAGAACGATCTTTATTTTCTGCCTTATGAGGTACAGGGGAGAGGGAAATATTCGTCCCGTTTTTCAGGCCCGCCGCGTAATAAAAACGGGACGAATATTTCCCTCTCCCCTGTACTTTTGGAAAAATCTTTTTCCCTTTCTTCAGTCGTTTTGCTTTATTCGATGTATAAAGAGTGATAGGACTCTGAAGGCAAAGAAGATTTTCTATGTTAGGAAAGGCTAAAGAGCAAGACCGCGTTCTGTCGAAGTGAATTCGAAAAGCTCTAACTCACGGCTCTTGAAGAAAGGGGTTAACAGCTTCTTTTGTAGCTCCCCTTCGGATGCCTTCTCATCTTTTCGAGTGAAACTCGTGGAGTTCTAACGGTCATTCTTTAGAAGTGAGCTGAACATTATATCGAAAAGCTAAATGCTGACGTCGCTAGTTTTGGTCTTTGTGGATGGGCTTTATAGAGGAAGGTTCTTGAAACTTGAGGTGAAAGAACACTTTGAAAGAGAGCGAGACTGACTGAAGACGATACCAGTAGTGAAGGAAACGAGATGCTGTATAACCAGTGGCCTTTGAAGCTTCTCGAGTTACAAGGTTTTACTACAAGCTGAAAAAAGAAAAAGTTGGAATAGACTCAGCTTAGAAATGCAATGAAAGGGGCATAGACTGCTCTCGAAAAAGAGCGAATTTGTGGAAGAGATGAACACTTCCAGTAGAGTAATCCAAGCAAATGGCTTGCCGCTCATCTTGAACTTGTGCGCTTCTATTCGTTTTCCTACATCATTTTTATCTTGCTTTCAGTTTCGGCCTTTCTCTTGTGGCAATGCTATATATTTTCAGCCGCATATGTGGATTCTAGAAAAGGCTCGGCCTCGAACTTCACTTTGGGGTAAAAACGTCTGTAGCCAAGACTTATACGGAAGCTAAACCCAAGTGAATGAACGAAGGCCAAGTAGTAATGGAACGCTAGAATAGCGCAAATCCTTAGGAAATAACCCAAGCGCGAAAACTAAAGCTTTTACATCCAAGCAATTAGATACGTAATCTTGCCGACAAGACTACAAGAGAAATATATGTTTGCATCAGGAATAGTGAGAAAGACAAGGACGGACAGAATAATCAAGATTGAAGACTATTAATATAGACTAGACCCTAAATAACAGAAGCTATTAGCGTAGCTCTTTAACATCGAAACAAAGAAAGAAATTGTGCCCTAAGAACGAAAACAAGGCACATTAATTAAGATTCCAACTAATTTGTTGTATGTTTTCTTATTTTCTTATTCATAGTTGCCGTGGTTGTGGCATTTTTCGTTTGCTGGGCACCCTTCCATGCACAACGTCTGATGGCTATATACGTCACTGAACCAACGGCCGCGGAAATATTCATCTTTACGATACTCACCTATTTCTCCGGAGTATCTTATTACGTCTCAGCAACTATAAATCCGATACTCTATTCCATCATGTCCCTCAAGTTTCGACAAGCATTCAAAGACACCTTTGGGCGATTCTGCTGTGGAACCTCCAATGGTAATGGTGCGAATGGTGCCATTGAAGCTGCGAATATGCGATTTGGTGAGTCTTCTATGGTAACACGCGGTGAAGGTGCCAGCTGCGAAATGGGGCGATTTGCTTCCGAAAGAATTCGTAGGCAGAACCATTTTGCTGCTTCGTCCTTCAGTCAGCGTCGCTCACTTATTCCTTGTGAATTGGCGACTGATTGTACTTCCCTCTCTGTGTCCATGAACGTCGGTGGCAATGGTAGTGGTCAGAACTTGAGTGGTTTGAATGATGGTCTTGAGAACATTAGCTCTTTAAAACAAATGCTCGAGAAGCGACCTTCTTTGGAAGCAGCTTTCATTGAGCTGAATGCTGCGGCCACTAAGCGTTGCTACTTTGCCGAGTCTGCCAATAGTTCCGTTAGTGGCTATTGCTCAGCTCCTTGGTCTTCTCAAGAGACCGAAGTTCTTGAAGAAGAAGACGAGCTTGAGGAGCCTTTTAGCCAAGGGGCGGCAGAGAAGGATGAGTGTCAGGAAAAGTAAAAAAGGAATAAGTCAAGCAGAGACTTGATGAACTCAACTCGATCGATATTACTTTCAATCCTTTCAAGCAAAGATATACTACGTATAATTTTGTTTCTTGATTGAACTATTACCGCCATAATCTAATACTAGATTCAAATTTCGAAAGACTTGAAAAAGGCTGCATAGAATTAAAAACTGCAATTCGAATAGAGAATAGTTGGGTTAGAGAAAAGAGGTCAGGAAATTAAAAAATTGAATTTCCGAAAAGTCTCATTAATCAATGTGTTTTTTGCGAGTTTACTTCCTTTGAGTCTATTAAAGACTACGCTTGACCGAGTTCTTTAGTTCATCCTCTTGCCACAATCGAACTGCGTCACCATGTCCTTGTGTTCACTGACCTGGAGCAGTTCTTGACTCGTGTCCCTACTCCTTCTTCGTTTCATCCTTCATCTCGTTATAAAAACTCTGTCCGTAATTCGAGATAGTCATCTTTTTCCTAGAATAAATGTCCTTGAGTTTTAGTTCTAGTTTCTTCTCCTTTTCATCTTACTTATGATAAAGAAAATTAACATTTCAATCTATTTTCTTAGCTTATGATTCGATTAGAAAATGTAAGGTGGAGCATTTTGTGCCATTGCTATCTAGAAACCTTTAGGCATTCTGCCAATTATATTTCTTATCATGGTTAGAATATTAAGTTAAAAAACTAGTCAATAGAATAAAGGGAATTATACATTTTCGAAATACTTTATTGACTAAATCACGATTTATTTTTGTTTGATTATTAGGAAAAACAAAGTTAACCTTACAAAGTTTTAAAAGATTTACAAATAAAAACAAATTATCTAAAGAGGCACATTATATTTAGCTAAACTATAAAATTATTTTAAATATTCAAATAATGAAAATAATTCAGTATTGATGTCACATTTGAAATTCTATAAAAAATTTATCCTTTCAAAACTTATATGCCAAAATGTGTTCAAAATCCCAAAATCTAGCCTATCAAAATTGTTATCTCATACTCCTTTGTCCCGGTATATGTTTACAAGCGATATTAATCCAATTGTTATTGTCAAAAAATGTTAATGTCTTAACTCTGTCTCTGTTAAAATTAAATGGAATTTAGTCAAAAATCGAGACTCCTCATTTACTGAATTTACTAACTCAATTACTCTTTTTTCAATCCTGTCCATTTCAACTTATAATTCCAAAATGCCAAAGTTTAGATTGGCGAAATGGAAGCGATTGTATCCATTCTAATTACCAACAAAAGATAGAATCTCATCGACTTTGATGAGAAAGTCTAATATTTAAGCGCGGCTACACATAAAACTAAAATTCCAAGATACTAGAATAATAGGTGACTTACAATGGAAATCAGAATAATTTTTATTCATCAACAAAACATATCAAAAGAATCAAACTAAAAATTTTATCATTAAAATTTAGTTTTGTCGCAGAAAGCTGAATGATACTATTGTAAATAATATCTTATTTAATTAAACTAACATTCTTTAATTTAATCCAATCTTTATTTCATGTACTCTTAAAAGCATTTCTATTAACATTAAACTAAATTAAAGTCTTGTTTTTGACAGGATATAGAAGAGCACCATGGAAAAGGTCTACGTCTTAAGGAAATCGTACCAAAATCTTACCTAATGCCGATTAATGAATCATAATTCAAATAAATTACCACTCCATTTATCTTGGTAACGCACACACTTGAAAGACTTGAGTTCATCAATCGTTTATTCTTATTGCCATATTTTTATCATTTCATAGTTTTATAATTTTATAGCAGAAAAAGACATAAGTAAAGAATCTAAGAAAGACTTTAATAATTTGACCTTAGTATTTTTATTTCATAAGATCCATATAAACTCATAAAATTAATTTAATTCAAACCACCAAATAAATAAATAACCTCATCAAGAGTTGAAATAATTCCCTTAATACGTGGAAGAACTTATTAGTAACTGAAACTTTCTCAACTCATAAGGGTACTAAGTCCTAGAAAGGACTAAAATATTTGATATTACACCTAAAAACTAAATGAAGGAGTCACCCAAAACCCGAAAGTAGAAGCGCGCATTTAGTTTGAATGGTTACCAATAGGTGGTGCAAAGTAGTACAGACGAAATTTTGTTAAACTTTAGTAAGTTTTAAACTTTTCATTCACATTCTTAAGGCGTATTCATTTTTAAAAGTCGTATGTTTTAACTTTTATTCTGAAACATGAGTTTTAAACGCCCTTTTAGTCCAGCATTTAGCCCCATGATGTCCGATAACCTGGACCCTGATGCTGCGATACCTAAAGATCCAGTTGAGCAAGGTAAGCTCGTCCAAATTTTACAAGCTACGGTGAAAGAAAAAGAGTCCGAGATAAAAGAACTAAAGCGGAAGCTCATCAAAATGAATGCTTTGAACGTTGGCGATCAAGAACTCAAGATGATTATACACAATCAAGAAAAAGCGCTTTTCGTTAAAAAGGCTACAATTACTCTACTTGAAGACAAGAAATCAGAATTTCAACGCAAGTATAATGGTCTAAAACGTAAGTTTTTAAAGGAAAGGATTCAAAGTGAGGAAATCCATCTAAGGCTGAAACGAATTCGAGCTGAAAGTGATCAGCAACGTGTTAAAGGTTCTAAGAAATCTGCTGTCGACAAAAAGGCCATTACGAAGAAGCCAGGCTATAATCGTTTCGCTCAAATGAACATTGCGGCTGCTCAAACCAATCAAAATAAAGAATGCGTACCTACTATTCGACATCAGGAAGACCAGTTGAGCTTATCACCGTCTTTTGTACTACATGAAGAAGTCAATTTTGATCACAGCCAAGACATGAATTCTGACCGACAGAACACATTAGATCCCGATGTCGGAAGTCCAACAGTAATTCACCATATTGATTTCAGCGCGATGATGGGCGAAGACGAAGAAGGAATGTGTTCTGATGAAGAAAAAGGATCATCTGGAGAATTAGGATCTTCATCTGATGAGGAAATGGAAAAAACAAACAAAAAATATCCCATTGAAAAATATGTAAAATCCGCCCCGACTCTTGATGAACAAGAGCTTTTCAACTCACCAATGAGAACGCCTTGTTATCAACCTGTAAGCCCTAGTTTTGAATACTATCGAAAGACCACAAAAAGGCCTGTGAAAAATGAGTTCAGCAAAGAACCTTAAAGCTTCTTTTTTCTTCAAGTTTTTGACGATTGTATGATACATGCAAGACATTCAAGTACAAATTTTACCCCCTTTTCAATATTTTATGAATGTTTCCTTATTCTCACACAAGTTTTGTTCTTCCCATAGAGACAGATATTATTTTACTACAAAAACTTGTTTAATAAAATTTCAAAGTATTTATACCCGATCAATGTGCATAAAGATTTAACAAATAAAGATTTAAATTTGAAGTTATTTCTTGTGGGGAATTCATTCTATCAACATTCCTTTACACACACTTAGACTGTGATATTCTATTCTCGACTATTTGTGAGTCTTAACTCTAATGGCTCCTCAAAGATGCCGTCCCTGACTCGGTTCTATTTATATCTAAAACTCGCAACCTAGATTATTCTGTTTCTATGTTGAACATTTTTTAAAAGATCTGCAACATCTTATATTCCTACTAAACAAACCGTCTTCATTGAATTTATCCAAATTTATACAAAATGGGTGTGATCCGAGTACCAACAACCGAGAGCCCACTTGTCGTCCAGCAAGAAAGTTCATCTATAGTCCTGTTTGTGGCCATTTCTGTGATTGCAGCAGTTTTACTTGGACTTTACCTTTGTAGACAACGTATTTTAACTTGTTTAGGACGCAATTAATAATTTACAGCAATGTTTAATGTTTTATCACATTTTTTACTTCTGTTTCAATCTAAAATTATAATTAAAACTCTTAATTTTCCTTGAAATTATTTTTTAGAAAACCATGTTCCTTTGGCTTTGAGTACATAAAATAGAGTTGGAGCTAAATTTATTAACTTTACCAACATATCGAACTTAATTGCTGCTTTATTTAAGAAAAATAGCCACAATAATTGTTGCTTTGGTAAAAAATATAGAATGGGTTTTGAGCGATTTCTATTTTATCGAAGGTTTTTACTCAACAATGCATCTGCTTTGAAAAATAGCTCATAGAGTGTTTTAATATGTACTTGTAATTTTGGACTCTAAATCTAAGATTCCTACGAAATAAGCTTTAAATGTGTACCACTAGATGACGATGTATTCGCGAATAATATTTTTAATGCATTTACACCAACTTTACGTTGTTTTTTCTCGCTGAATTTAAATTGCCAAATGATTAAAGGGTAAACTCAACAGAGCATCATAATTGGTAGAATTTTTGAAAATTATGATAAAAGAGTTCTTTGTTTAAATTTCAGCTTTGAATTATAGATAGTTCAAAATTCTTGAGATCTTCTCCAAAGGTAAAACATGTTGCCTGATCATTACTTCAAATTAAAAGCCAAATGTGTACACTTTGCCAATCTGGCTTATTTAATTCCTGAGGCAAATTACTTTGTTTTGCATAATCTACTCTTTAGCTAAGCTTAACTAGCCATGAAAAGACTTGAAATCTCTTTTCTTCAAATTGTGAAGTTGCTTAATTCACTTTCCAGGTTAGTAACCTGCAAGTTTCCTTCTAATTTGAAATCAAGGAGATAAAATTTCTTAATAACAAAGCTAGCATTATTTAATAAAAAGGAATTAAAAATTAATTTGGATGAGTTATGCCTTTAATTAAATCTTGAAGCGGAAGCAATTGCCAGCCTATGTGTCAAGAAAGTAATTCTGGCATCTTCTCTTTTTATAGCAACGCCGAATCAACGTTCACTGAAGAAGCCAAGTATTGCCACAAATTATGTGGAATGAAAAAGAATAAAGAAAAAGATAGAAAAGAAGAGCAAGGTAAAAAATAGAGGAAAGGAGCATAATAACAATGAGCTCATCACGGACTTGAGCTTTTTCGAAACCTAAATGACGAGGAACTATAAGCTGGTCCATTGAATGGAAATGTGAGACATAAATGGGCTTAAAATTTGTCCCATGCACGTACTAGAACGCACGTGTGGCGGCCCCATCGCTTTACTAAAGTTAGCTCGTCTGTGTCTCTCCTCATACCTCCCTTCATTCCTCAAATAGCCACATCCCTACTATAGCTCGTCTCATGAAGCACAGCACCGTGAACACAGAACATTAGGTCTCTTTTTCTTTCCCTCTCTCATTCTGACAAAGTAGAAGCGAGAATTGTACTTAGCGATCTAACTCGCTTCTATCTCCATCTCTAGTCTTATCCCTCTTTGCCGCCGCTTTCGCAAAGTTCTTGCACTTTCTAGCCCTTCTCATGACCATAGAAAAGTTTTCACAGCGCTTCGGAGTTAAGGGCTCTTCTCAAATGACACTTGAGTCAAAGAGATGTGAAGAGTAAAGTGAGCAGCGATAGATGGGAGAAAGGGACTATCGTAGGGATGGGAGTCTTTTTCTCTTCTTTTCTTTCGCAAAAAGAAAAGCCAAGTGGCCTTACTTTGAGAGCGCTTTGCTATCGAAGTTTTCTTCTTATAAAGTTCGATCGGGAAAAAGGAACCACATTGGAGAGGCAAGAAATAAAAAGAAGTGAGAGAAAAGGACACGTCGAAAGTGAGTGAGTAGAAAAAGAAAGAAAGAAAAGCGAGAATGAGAAGTTTTGTCTTATGGATTTCTTCATTTCTCCAGTTGTCTTTTTTCGAGTCACCCTTCTGCCCTTCGAGCCTTTTCCTTCTTGTGCTTCCTTAGATTGTTTTTTTGTCGCCATAACCTATCTGGACCCTGTGTGCCTTCTCGTTTTCTCGCTCTTTGTCGATCATTTCCACATGTTAAACCAAAGTGCCCAAGAAAAATTGAGAAGAATGAATGAGAAAGTTAGCCAATGGAACTTGTCTCCTTCTTCCGCTTTCTTGTAGAGCTTCCTTGGATAGAAATCGAGAAGCTGGTCTACCTTTATTCTTTTCTTTGGTTCTTTTGTATTTGTTCCCATAGAAACCGAATAACTTGTATAGTCTTTGGCATGGCTCCCAAGAACAAAAGATGAAGACCAAGAAAAAAATGACGGAAGAGAGCAAGCCTAGGCGGTGATGAGTGTACTAGAGAAGAAAAAATAAAAAGCGCCTTAACCCCACAACAGAACGTGTACATTTGGGATAAAAAGCTAGGAGCTTGGAGAAAGACACTCATATACAATGAAATGAAGAGAAAGATAGAGAAAGTGAGGAAGACCGAAGAGAAAACGAAAGAAGCCACAAAAAACGGGTCGCTTCGATGATTTCGCAAAAGCGCGAAAGGCAAACATCGCGTGAAATGAAAGCAGCATTGAGAGCTCAGGCAGAAGGCGAGACTGCAAAGTCTTGGGAGTATGAGGAAAATGGAAAGAAGGGGAGAAGAAGAGAGCCAAAAAAGACAGTGAAAGGAAAGAATGCGAATAAGGGCGCCAGATGAAGAGAGAAATAACCGAAGAGATGCTGTTCCAAGTTGCGGCAGTTTTTTTATTGCCCCAAGTTAATATTACTGTAAGGACTTGTATATATTCTTATGCAGAAGCCCTCGCTCATCCGCCCATGCATCTTCCACTTGTGTGAAGTATGTGTGTGGTTGTTTTTATGTGTGCATTTTGTGTGTTTTGCTTAGGCTAAACAGACGCAGATTCGTGCCGAGAGCAAGCTGCTGTTTGCTTGATAAGATTTCTTTTTCTATTTTATTCTTTACCCTTTCACTTCTCTTTTATTTTTCTTCTGACTCATCCTACGTATATTTTGCCAGAAATGCTAAAACCTTTTCTCTACTTGTGTTGGCTTCAATGGCTTTGCATTATTAGCAGGAAAATCTCTCTTTACCAATTCTTTTAGGCTCGGCAGCTTTTCACAAGCAATTCGCTTCAATTCTCTGGTTTATTTCATTTCTATGTTTTGACGGTGGGCGAAGCAGCATTTGCCACTGTTGTTCAATCAAGTGGGCTATTCTTTGTGTGCCTTGTATTTGTTTTCTGAGGAAAACGAACACAAATTGAAAGCCTTTATAATTAATTTTCTTTTCATAAGAGGTATTCTATTGAGAAAGTCAAAGTACTTTCCCTATCTTTGGTTTTCACAAAGCCCTCGGTTCTTTGCCAGTCTGGTGGTTTCTCGGAGTATCTCATCGCAATCAAAGGGTTAAGTCCCTTCTTTTCTTCTTTGAATCTAGAGAATTCTTGTGATAAACATGGTACAAGCACAACTACCTCTCTTTGTGGCTAAGGCAGCATCAACATCGCGAAAGGGAAGGATCAGTTAGCCACTCTTCCTCTTCGTACGTCATCTTTATGTAATGTCCTCTTACTCTTTTCCCGGGAGCAGAAAAGATTCCTTCACTTACTTGCTCTTCGTTTTGTTTGCTTGGATGCGGGGCTTAACTGTCACTTTCGTCCCCTGGCTTCTTGTCTCTTAGTTTGGCATCCAATGTTCATTGGTGGCCATAAACCATGGACCTGAAATTCTTTCTCTTTTCACCTAATGGCCAAATGACGCCCATCTAGAAAGAAGATTCTTTTTTGGCGCTTGCAGTTGCTTAAACACTCGCATTCCCTAACAGAGTCGTAAGAAAAGGGCGGGGAGATGCTCTTTTTCTTTTTCTCCTTTCACGCGACCTGACTTCGGAAACGATGGCCCAAACTATGGCCAGTGTTAGGAAAGTGCTGCTTTATGAACTCTTTATGATTCCTCCGTTAGAGATGGCTTTTTGATGTTTTTGTGGCATCGCTTAGTTTATTCTTTCCTTCTTTTCTACAGATTATTTGCTTTCTCACCAAATATGCCTACTAAAAGGCATTGGAGCTTTATTTTCTTCTGCTAACGATGAGGCACGAGAGTAGTACAAGAGTTGAGCATCTTTTGGTCTCTGACTCGCTAGCTTTCATCTCTTTGCAATGCATTAGGACGGGGTATGTTTTATTGACTTGAAAGGATAGATTTTTGCTCTTTTCATAGCTTCTTTTATTGGCCCCAGTTCACTCACTCATTCCGGTGTGCTCCTTCATGATGCTTTTCGTTACATCACAGCGAGAAAGGCTACGCTTCTGAAAAACGATACCATTGAAAATTCCCTATTTTCTTTTATGGACTCAATTCATGAATAGTTTTTGTCTAGAATTTCAAAAAGAATTGTAAAGAATGCGAGGAGGAAAGGTTCGTGAGAAAAGAGGAAAGGAAAGGAAAGTTTATTAATCCGGCATAAAGGCGGAATTCGCGATATGAGAAATGTTTTTTAATTAAACCGCTGGTTCTTCCTTAGTAATTTGGCTTTAATTTTAAATAAATTAAGTTATATGCTTGTCCCTTCTGCTTCGTCTTGCATTTCATATTTTTTGGTTCATCCACATTTTCTTTGCATTTGCCTTTTGGTTCTTTAAAAGCATTTTAGCTGAAAATCATATCACAAGGCACTTGAGAAAATGATTAATATTATAATTATGTTTATTTCATTCCATCTCTTTAATTTGACTTGCGGACTGTGCCAAAAACGGCAATCGAGTTCCAAATTAATTTCTTCTTTCTCTGCAAACAAGCCTATCTATTCTTATTTTACCAACCATCTTGGCTTTAGTGTCTCATCTTTCTAATTAATGCGAGTCTGTGCCTTTTTTATATAAAGAACCAATGAGCAATTTTTCATCTGCACAAATCCAATATCATTTGTAACATTAACCACAAATAGCCTGAACTACCAGATTACGCACCCGTCCGGACGAATTAATTTCTCGAGTTCTGAGATTAAGCAATAAAAGGGTAGAATGGAGCAGTAGACAGAAAAGATGCTCGTCGAAGCAGGCGACCGGAGGGAACAAGATTTTCTAAGAGGCTGTAAGTTCTTTCAAGCCGCCGCGACTAGCTTTCCATTTGCCTTTTAGCTAATTTTCTTCCGTTCTTTCTCGATTGCGCTCCGGTAATTGGCCTACCACTTAAATGTTCTTAACTTTTAGAAAAGATAGCGATAAACGACCCTAGAACTCGAGCTGTGTTAGCCCTTAAGGACTCTCTGGGAAGTAAGCCTCTACCCATTAAGCGTGCACAGGCCCCTCAAGAGTAACTTTCGCTGGTGTTCTTGTTCCAATAGCTTTCTTTTATAACTAACCGTGAAGCAAGAAAGTACTATGAAATTCTCTTCTATCGGATTGGGAAGTAACAGGGAGGTTTCAAAAAACTGAAACAAAAATGCCCAGAACGTAAAAGAGAAAAGAAATATGAGTCTCTGGTTTTAGCGTTTCATTTTGTGTTTCACTTTTTTCCTTATTCGACCAAGCATCCTTCTCGTTTTTATTTTTTCTATATAATTTCCTTGTTCTAGGCTCCAGTCCAAGTAGTGAATAGAACGAAGCTTGTGGCCTAGGTTAAGGCCACCAAGAGCGAAGGAAGCAGGCGACAGGCAAAAAATAAGGAAACTGGGACCATGAGCTCACGCGTGAGTAAAGCCCTGTCTCCATTACTTGTCCAGATGCTTGTCTAGATCTGGACGAGCTGTAGACAAGAAGTGGAGACGGGGTCGTCTTGTCCAGAAGTTGTCCAGATCTAGACAAGAGATGTAGCCCTTCCAGATCTGGACAAGCAGCAAAAACCTATGGAGGATTATTTCTTTTATTTTAATTTTTTTCATAGCCATATCTATTTCTTAAAGATCCCTCGACTATTTTATCGAGTGAACAAAACTGTACCAAATTCATTTCGATAAAATATCTTAGATGCAAAAACTTGTGCTAGGAATTTCAGTGATGAGATTTGAAGGGGAGGCCTATGGCCACGAAGGGTCTTCATTGCCAAAAGCTTTTTAGTTACCGAGTGAACAGAATTGTACCAAATTTGTTTCTATCAAACCTCTTGTCTTTTAGAACCATTAGAAAAAAAACTAGGTATGGCGCTAGACTAGGAAGCTATAAATAATTAAATTTTTCTACTAAGATTCAATTTCATATTCATTTGCGCTTAAAATTTCAAATCTGGACAAGTGACTAGAATGCAAGTAGAGACTGGACTTGTCCAGTGCTTATCCAGTTCAATTGTCTAGATGTAGACGAGACAAGCATATGGAGACATGGCTTAAGATTAACGGCCCAAGTCGCGATCTGTCTTGCTTTCGTTGGACCTTTTCTTCTTCGCCGTCGCTCAAGATTTCCTCACATTTTTCTTTTCTATGCCTTTTTCCGTTGCCTTTCCATCTTGAAGCCGATTTCTCTACGAAATAGACCCACGAAACTAGTCTTCTTCTTCTTAGTTCGCTTGAGAAATTCTTATTTTTGATCCTTTTGTACTAAATCTTAGTCCTAAACAAAGTTATTAAAGAATGATGGGTAATTCGCTAGAAAAAAGTACCATAAAGCTTGAGCAAAGATTGGATAAGGTAGGCATTTCTTTATTATCTTTACTTGAAGCAAAGTAATTAGTTTTTTAACAAGGCAACCTCTGAACCAGAAAAGAGGCACTCTTTTTCTGCTGCTTTTGCAAAGTTGCTCTTATGGCGTTAATTTGCTTTGCTTCTTTATTATACCCCATCACTATTTTCTTATTATTTTCGTCCCTCCTCTTTTCCATCTCCCTGCTCTTCAAATATAGCCCTTTAACAATGGATTTTTCATATCTTATATTCTTCATTCTTTATTTATTTCAATCTTCACATCGACAGTAAAATAATAAATGCCGACCATTGCGCAAAGGCGTTTCTTTGTTCTTATTAAGAAGTTCGGAAGATCAAAAATAAAGTATTATTAGAGGAAAAAAGATTAAGGATGTAAATGGTAGGCTTTTTTGGTTGAGCGCCCATTTTTAGGTAAAATAGAATTGCAAAAGAAGTGGAAATGAAAGGGTTAAGCACTTGGAAATAGAAAGTGGCTTCGTAAATCCTTTTGCCTACGACAATTGACGCAAAAGAGAATTGAAGTCGATTTGCCTAGTGGGAAATCGAGTCTAAGATTTTCGCCTAGCAAACGCAACTCACTTCTCATATACTTTGCTTCTAGGGCTCCCTCCTTAATTCAAAAAGCTCAAGAAGATAAAAAACAGCAGATCTCAGAAAAGAGAGCCATGAGAAGGCAAGAAAAAGTTGCATAAATTTAACGACCAGACAAAAAAATGTGGAAGAGGCCAATATTCGTGGCTGGCGTTGGCTGAGTCGAAACTTCGCAAAATGTTTTTTGGGTTTCGAAACTTGAGATAGCAAGAAGGAAAAGCTTTTTTCATTTTTTTCATCGCCCGGAACTTTGTCGCCAACGGAATCCAAAATTAATTAGATTCTCTCGTTGCTTCGTAACACGCATTCTAGGGACCCTTAGCAGCGTTTCTATCTCATTTGGCCCTTTTCAAGGAATTAACTTTGTTAACTAATGCAAAAGTGGGAAGAAAAGTAGTATGAGAATGAACGAAGCCATGAAGACAAAGTGATTGAATAGATGGAGAGTTAATGCAGAATGGGCCTCTTTGGCTTTTGCGACTACTTGGTCGTCATTAAACTAAAGGGCCCGCGTTTCTGGTTAGGAAATTGAAACCCTGGTAAGTAACTTTAAAGGAAACAAGAGAACAGAGAGCTTAAACAGTTTTGCCTAGGTTAACTCTCAATTTTCGTCATTTCCCTCACTTTGGCCTTTATTACTATGGCTTGCAATTCTTTTTTGGTTTGGACCATGGTAGCAGCTTTGCTAGTGAAACTGCAAAGAGGCCGTTTTACGTATAAATAGCCCTCCTTTCTCATCTTTAAGGGCTGGCTGGGCTAAAAACTTCCGCTGTTTCACTCCGCATCTCTTGGAGCTTTCTGTTGGCTCTAAAGGTACCCATGGCAACCGCATCCCTGCGCCCTTCTGTCTGCCTGTGAGCCCGTGTTTCGGGGCTCTATCTTTCTCTTTTCATCTCTTACGGGCTTCGAAAAGAGCCCTTTCTTCCAGTTTATCTTTTGGCCTTGTAGTGAGAGGCACGAGTCAAGTTCTTACCCGACAGCCGTTTCTTTCTTTTTCATCTCTCGCACTTTCTTTCAAGTCACTCGTGGTAGCCAAGTACTCACTCACTTACACTTTTACCTTTTATCACTCGCCGCTCTTTCGCTTTCGAATTTCTTGCTTTTTTTGTTCTTCACCTATCACAGTTTGTTTTTGATCTTGTAACAACTAATGTACCAACGTTGACTCGATTTATAGGCTTGCTGCTTTTGGTTATTTTTTATGTTAAAAAGTTACAAAAGTTCAATGTAGTGAGGATCCACACCATAAGACTGCTATCTTTAAATTCACGTTGGTTCTCAAAAAACTTGAAATTCAAATGAACGCGCTCGATTTTTCAATTTCCAAAAGAAAGAGCTAAAGAAAAACAAGAGTCATAGTGCGAAAAACCGGTCGCAAGAACTTAAAATTGTGGAAGCTGGTTTGTACTTTTTAAACTTCGTTTACGAGTTTACAGAGTTAATTTTGTTTATCTTCCGAGTTTGCTCTCAGACTATTAACTCCGAGCGTTTGCAATTAAGCTAATTGCCAGAATAAAAGTGACTGTTGTTCTGAAAACAAAAATGGCTTTGTTGATAAATTGGTACCAAGATTAATTACTTAAAGATGAGGACTATGCATCATCTACGGCCTCGTATCGGAATCTTTTATTTGTGGGCACTTGTAATTCTTACGTCAATCGTGGTCAAATGTGGTGCTATTTGCGGTAAGTTTTTTTGAAGCGCTTCTTGTGATGCGATTGGATTGCCTATCCGTTTCTTCATGTGTGTCTAAGGAAGCCTAATTGAATTAGAACCCTCTCGTTCCCTGCGGCCAGTAAAAAACCGTCACGGAAGGAGAAAGAATACTGAAAAGACCCCACCAGCAAATTAAGTTAAGCGACTAAAAGTGCCCTTTTATTGGCTGCTGCCACCGCCGTGGATTCGACTAACACTTTTTAGGGAGTTCTTTTTTTGAAGACAATTCTTGTCTTGTTAGGCCCTAAACTTTTCTTCGCCTTGTTTGATAACACCCTCGCTCTCAAATATTGCGAAAAGCGCGAAGAAAACCTTTTGTGTTGGTGAGAAAAAAGCAGCATGTGATAAAAGAAGAATAAATAAGAAAAAATAGAAAAATGGGCGTGTGAGTGAGTTTTATGTTTGAGAAAAGAACGGGGCAAACTTTGAAGGATGGACAGCTGCAAGTTTAGGAAGAAAGTTGGGATAGGATGAAGTTGCACCAGAAGTAAAGGCCTCTTGAACAGTGTAACTTGATAAACTTACTCTGAGGCGAGAAAAGTTATAGCCGCAGCAAGCGGAGAAGTTGAAGTGACGAGAAATGGGGATGAAGAAGAGTTTAGAGGGGAAGTTACAAGATACCAAATAGAAGAATCCTACGGGAGAGTTAAAAAACGTAGTCTCGAGGAGAATTTTTCATCCAGATCTCGTTCACTTTCCCGGGCATCGCGGCCGCTGCTTGCGTTTTTCATCTGACTGACTTCATCCTTTTTAGCGTTCCGTTATCTTTCTTTCTTTTTCGTTCTTTTATTATCATAAAAAACGCTTTCATCCCATTTATTTCCCATCACTTTACCGTGTAGACAGTTGCCGGGTAATTAATTGAGGCAAATTAGTTGATCTCCTTTTATCTAACTCCTACGAATTTTTAGTCTTGTAAAAATCGCGAGCTTTTACGTGCCTTATTCCTTCTTTCACTAACCCGTTCATTCCAATAATTCTTTTCATCCTTCTTTCTTCTTTCTACTATCTCTGAATGTGTGTCTCTTTGTGCGAATGTGTCATGTGCCTGGGCATGAAAGTAGCTTTACAGTGTAAAAAATTAACGACGCATGAAATTAGATGCAGGAAGAGAACGAAGGGAAGAATAATGGTTGAGAGTTCTGAGCAAGAGGAAATAGTAACAGAGAAAATACGAGTAACGCACGTAAGAGAAAGTGACTGCAAAAGAGTTGGGCCTGCCTTCGCTTTGGGACATTTTTCAAACTTGGCCTTTTCGGTTCACTTTTCGCCTTCCACTCCTTTCTCAACTTTCCGCATCTCACTTTACAGTTGGTGTCTACTACTCACAATTTATCGGTACACTACTTCGGGTGAATGCTAAAAGAAAAGAAAAGAAAGGAGGCTACTGAGCTTCCGACATACACGAACAAATCAGTTCAAGTGACGAAAGAAGGGTCTGAAAATTTTTGAGGCTTGGAAGAATCTTGTTCGGAAGGCTTTTTAAAATTGCCTTCTGCAAAGTTTACAGTGGCAATGCCGGCAGATCACTCTCATTCAGCGAGTCTCAACTGGCATTTGGGCCTTTAGCAGCAGGCATATCGCACTGACAGACATATAGAGACAAAATCTCTGGCTGTCTGGTGGCTTGCAATGGAATTTTACTCTTCTTTTTACTTCTACCCGTCGTCTACTTTTAAAAGCAATTTAACGCCTCAATTGCTTTCAATTATTTATTATTTAGCTTTCGCCTGTCGCTGTGTTGTTGTTTAAGCCTGTCCAGTGCGTTCATACTACTCTTTTGGCTGGCACACATCTGGCTTGTTTGAGATTCATAGCTCACTGTTTGCAGAGCAGAAGAAAGATGGAACAGCAAAGTGAAAACGTTAAAGGAAAGAGTGCAAAAGTTTTGTTGTTGTTCGCACGTGCATTTTCATTTTCGGTCCGCTTGTTTAACTGTTCTTTCTTCAACTAACTCCCCCCGTCACCTATACAAAGCCATTCATCTAGATTTCACTTTGGTATCCTCTTTATCTCAGAGATGCTGCTGCCCATCTTTCTGCACGTGCCTTGCAGATGTCCGTCTCTCGACTGTCAGCGGCTAATGTGTTTTAAACCATCCATCTCTCTCTTTCTTTTTCCTTGTGATTTATGAATCCAGTTAATTGTCAGGCAAACCCATCTCTACTAAATGGTTTTCTCGTCTATCTCTAGAAAGGAGAGTTATTCTAAATGCTTAATATATTCTTTCATAGAGGCACAAAGTTTTGCATCTTCAACTTCTTTCTCTTCTTTATAAACTTTCCTCGTGAGAAGAGATAAATGTAGGCGGAAGAAAGAAGAGCCAGAAAAGAATCAGCAAGGGCCAAGGAGTATATGAAAGATGAGAAATGGCCAGCAAACGGTTGACTTTCTTGGCTCGAGAATTCATTTCTTAAAAAGTTTCCGTCTAAAACTTGTCATTCAGACAGTAACCATTTATCATATTTCTTTTCCTTATGTCGCTTAGTGTTCTCGACAATCATTTTCCTAACTTCGAGAAAATAAGAAAATCTAGACGGACGCAAATCGTTTTCCGTGCACTCGGCGCCGTGGAGGGTTCTTTCCTGTAGCTTTATCACCATCTTTGAAAGTTTTCTTTCCATCCATACTCACTCAAATGTGCTTTTTACTCTAGCAAAACAAAAAGTATATACAAAATAAGCTTATGGAAGAAAGAGTTACGAGCAGGCAGTAAGATATTTAGCCATTTTTGACAGGAGGGGGAAAGTTATCCTTCCTTAATTAGCTATAGCGATAAATCTAATCATTTTCATAAGCAAACTTCCGAATTTCTCAGCGCTGTTGTTTTATAATTCAAATTTTATAAACCTTGAAGATTCTGATGACAAACATCTTCTATTTGTTTGTACTGGGCTGGCAAATATTAAAAGATTTCGTTGAGTGCTTTCCATTTCAATCCGTTTTTTATTTTTGCGTTTTCTTTGATTTTTTTCTTTTGCAGATGTTTTTTAAAATCGCTTTCCTTTTATATCCTTTTTTGGCAGCAACCCGGGCTCTGCCTTTCTCGGTTTGGCTCCACCAGATCGTTTCTTGTTTTGACAGCCGCACGTGCGTGTATGTACGGTTAAGGAAAGAAGCTACCGAAGAAGATCCCAAGCTGGCTGCTTGTCTTGTTTCCTTTTCTTTCCCCGGACTTTGCAAGCCCGCCATCCATCCCATCTCTCTCTCCCCAACTCCTCCTTCCCTTTCAAGTCAAACGTGTCGGCACGCGTATATCATCGTGAAAAAACGGTTTCTATTCCTCTTCCAGGGCTAGACTTTCAAACAAAAACGAAAGCGTGATGGCTCCTCAACAGATAAGGTTGAGTGAAGAGCGATTTTCTGGGGCAAAAGCTCTTTCCTTTTATTCTAGGTCTTTGTGAGGTCACAAAAAGGTTTTCTGTTGAAAGGGAAAATGAAAGTCCATTTGGCCAAAGCTACGGGCAAAAAAAAAGAAATCTAAGGTCTGTCTCGCCCACTCACTCAAGGCTTCCCTCACTTTGGGTTTTTTGTCGACCCGTCTTCTTTCTCCTCTTTTCTAGACAACTCAACAAGCAAGCCAAACAAATGTTCAAATCTTTACTTCAATTTACTCCCACTCACGATCATGCCATATTTCTGTTCCGTTTTGCTTTAACCCTGTTATTCTTGTGCCTTTTTGCATTTGTCCTCCACTCTTTCTCGGAACTAGAGAACAAAGTTGGGAGGGAGTATAAAAGACGAACAGTTTCATTTCTAGCTTGTTTGAGATGTTGAAGTGGTAAAACCGTGTATTTTACCGTCTGTTTCTATTTGCAATGGACTTTACTTACTTGAAGGACTTGCATCGTATTTGTCTGCTTTCAAGAATGAAAGGCAAAGGAGGCTTTCCAGCACAGTGGGATCCGAAGCTTGGAATTCACGTGACTTGAAGTCGCGGC
>JADMIO011583374.1_pt1 | contig 72800 bp, 64 predicted proteins | sample 8958161 | NCBI WGS metagenome assembly JADMIO01 (sample SAMN16585339, study PRJNA669376) | soil metagenome | isolation source: Crop rotation soil | place: USA: Cullars Rotation, Alabama | collected 2011 | reverse complement strand
CGACAACTTGTCCACGTGGAATTCTAAGCTTAGGATCCCAATGTGCTGGAAAGGTGGTCCGGTGACCCCGCCTCTCTAGCGAAGCTCTAATCCGTATCATTAAGCAACTATCTGATTGCTAAGGCAGTTCGTTGCCCCGGCCGATATTGCGGATGATCCCGGCCAGATGCGGTTTGCGCCCCAGCAGAGCGCGCCGGTAGTCCTGCAGCGCAGCCAGCATCGCGCCCTTGCGATCCAGCAATTCGTCGGCGAATTCGACCATGCGGGTGTTAGGCCAGGCATGGGGACGCAGATCGAGCAGCGCCAGAAAGCCTTCGCGCTCGCGACCGGGATTGTGCTGCGTCAGCAGAATGGCGGTGGCGGCAGTGGAGCGCGACACGCCGGCATGGCAATGCACCAGCAAATGGCCGTCCTGGCCCGAACTCTGCAGCGACTGGCCAAAGTCTAGCAGCTTCTTCACATCGCCGCGTTCGGGTGCCTGGAACCCGGGGTAAGCACCCACCACGTCGTCGAAGCGCAAGGTCAGCCGCTCGTGGCTGGGATAGAAGCGGAAGCTGCCCGGCTCCGGCTCCTGCGGATCGATGATCGACAGCACGTGCGTGACCTTGGCGTCGCGGAACTTGTCGAGGTCCGGGATGCCGCAGATCGTGACGTCGAAAGGAACCAGGGAACGGACCATAGCCGCTGATACTCGTCTACTCGGCTATGTGCCGTGGGGAATGGATGGTGGGCGCTGCTGGGATTGAACCAGCGACCCCTACCGTGTGAAGGTAGTGCTCTCCCGCTGAGCTAAGCGCCCATTCGCGCTGCGATATACGGGCCGCCTGCGTTCCTGTCAAGAAACGCGGGCCCGGCCGGCCAGGCCGCGCAGCGCTTGGGGCAACGCCGAAAACCGATCGATCAGCACGTCGGCGCCGAAACTGGCGGCGGGCTCGATCGTGTAGCCCCAGCTCACGGCCACCACCGGCAGGCCAGCCGCCTTGGCGGCCTGCACGTCGTGAATGGAATCGCCCACCATCGCGGCGCGCTGCGGATCGCGCCCTAGGCGGCGCAACAGATGCAGCAGATGGCCCGGATCGGGCTTGCGCACCGCGAACGTGTCGGCGCCGGCCACGTCGCCGATGAAGCGCATCAGGTCCAAGGCCGCCAATATGTCGCGCGCCGGCTGTTCGAACTTGTTGGTGCACACCGCCATGGCAATGCCCTGGCCGTGCAATTGGGCCACCACTTCCGCCACGTCGGGATAGACCGTGGTGCGGCCGATCGGATCGGCGCGATAGTGGTCGACGAACCGGCGGGTCAGGCGCTGCAGCGTGTTCTCGGTCAGCTCGTGGCCACGCAGGCGAAAGGCCTTGGCCACCATCGCCTTGCCGCCTTCGCCCATCAGGCTGCGCGCCGTGGCGTCGTCGATCGGCTCGAAACCTTGCTCCACCAGCACCCGGTTGACCGCCGCGCCCACATCCAGCGCGCTGTCGATCAAGGTGCCGTCGAGGTCGAAAATCACCGTATCGATTGTGTCCATCAATCATACATGACGGCGCGGGCGGCCGGGGGCAAGAGGGGGCCACCATCGTATTGCCATCATGCGTGGTAACATTGCGGGCGATATGGCATTTTCCTTTGTCCGCAACGCCTTGACCGCGATTTCACGCAATGCAGCCTGACCATGTCCGATAAGCTGGCCGTCCTGGTGCTTGCCGCCGGCGCGGGACAGCGCATGCGCTCGCGCCACGCCAAGGTGCTGCACAGGCTGGCGGGACGATCGATGATCGGCCACGTGCTGGCCAATATCGAGCCGCTCAAGCCGCAGCAGGTCGTGGTGGTAGTGGCGCCCCACCATGAGGACGTGCGCCAGGCGGTGCAGCCGCACGCCACCGCGATCCAGGACAAACCGCTGGGCACCGCCCACGCCGCCCTGGCGGGGCTGCCAGCCCTGGGCAAAACGGCCACCGAAGTGCTGATCGTGTTCGGCGATGCGCCGCTGGTCTTGAGCGGTACCTTGCGCAAGCTGCTGGCCAAACGGCGTCGCACTGGGGCCGCCTTGGCGGTGCTGGGGTTTCGGCCCGCCGATCCTTCGCCCTATGGCCGGCTGATCCTGGGCCAAGACGGCACGCTGCAGGCGATTGTCGAAACCAAGGACGCCACCGCCCAGCAGCGCCAGGTCGATTTGTGCAATTCGGGAGCTATGGTGGTGGCGGGCAAGAATTTGCCGCACCTGCTGCGTCAGGTCTCTAACAGCAATAGCAAGAAAGAATACTATCTGACCGATCTGGTCGCGCTGGCGCGACGCGCGGGTCAACGCTGCGATTACGTCGAAGGGCCGGCCGAGGAGTTCCAAGGCATCAATACCAGGGCCGAGCTGGCAGCGGCGGAAGCCGCCTTGCAACAGCGCCTGCGCCGGGCGGCGATGGACAAGGGGGCCACCCTGGTCGACCCTGCAACGGTATGGCTGTCCTGGGACACCAAATTGGGGCGCGACGTGGTGGTGGGGCCGAACGTGTTTTTCGGGCCCGGGGTAACGGTCGAGGACGAGGTTGAGATTCGCGGTTTTTGCCACATCGAACAGGCGCATGTCGCCACCGGCGCGATCGTCGGTCCGTTCGCGCGCCTGCGGCCAGGCGCCGAGATCGGCCGCAATGTCCACATCGGCAATTTCGTCGAGGTCAAAGCATCGAAGGTCGCCGACGGGGCCAAGATCAATCACCTGGCCTATATCGGCGATGCCAGCGTCGGCCGCGGCAGCAATATCGGCGCGGGCGTCATTACGGTGAACTACGACGGCTTTGGCAAATATCGCACCGAGATCGGCGATCAGGTCTTTGTCGGATCGAACGCAGCGCTCGTGGCGCCGGTCCGGATCGGCGCGGGCGCGGTGGTCGGCGCGGGCAGCGTGATCGTAAGCGACGTGCCCGATCAGGCGCTCAGCATCGCGCGCGCGCGCCAGCACGATATTGCCGGCAGGGCGCCCGCGCTCAGGGCCCGCAACAAGGCCAAGGCAGAAGCGGCGAAAGCCAAACGAAAGTAACGAGGCGCCAATTCATGTGTGGAATTATCGGCATTCTGGGGAAACAGCAGGTGGCACCGCTGCTGCTCGACGCGCTGCGCCGGCTTGAATATCGCGGCTACGACTCCGCCGGCATCGCCACGTTGGTCAACGGCCACATCGATCGTCGCCGCGCCGAGGGTCGATTGGACAACCTGTCCGAGCTGGTGGAGCGCCAGCCGCTGTCCGGCACGACCGGCATCGGTCACACGCGCTGGGCCACCCATGGCCGGGCCACCGAGCGCAATGCCCACCCCCATGCCACCAATCGGGTTGCGGTGGTGCATAACGGCATCATCGAGAATTTTCAGGAGCTGCGGGACGAGGCGATCGCCCAGGGCTCGGTGTTCGAGACCGATACCGACACCGAAGTCATCTGCCGGATGCTGACCAACTATCTCGAGCAGCAGAAATCGCCCGAAGAATCGATGCGCCTGGCGATGGAAAAACTGCGCGGTGCGTTTTCGCTGGCCGTGATCTTCGCCGGCCGTTCCGATCTGATGATCGGCGCACGCCGCGGGGCGCCGCTGGCGGTGGGCTATGGCGACGGCGAGATGTTCCTGGGTTCCGATGCGCTGGCGCTAGCGCCGCTGACGCGCCGCATCGCCTATCTTGAAGAAGACGATTGGGTGGTGTGCACGCAAGACGCTGCGCGCATCTACAACAATGGGCAGTTGGTGGAGCGCCAGATCAAGCTCACCGCGCTGTCGGGCGCTCTGATCGGCAAGGGCAATTACCCGCATTTCATGCTCAAGGAGATCTGCGAGCAGCCGGCGGTGATCGGCGACACCTTGCACAGCTTCGTCAATCCGCTGACCCGCAAGGTCACCTTGCCCGACCTGCCATTCGATTTCGCCACCGTGCCGAAGCTCACCATCGTGGCTTGCGGCACGGCCTACCTCGCAGGGCTGGTGGCGAAATACTGGTTCGAGAAACTGGCCCGCCTGCCGGTCGAGATCGATGTCGCGTCGGAATTCCGCTATCGCGAAGCCCCCATGCCGCCGGGCGGAGTGGCGATCGCGATTTCCCAGTCGGGCGAGACGATCGACACCTTGGCGGCGGTGCATTATGCGCGCTCGCAGCAACAGACCGTTCTGGCTGTGGTCAACGTCGCCGAGAGCGCGATCGCGCGCGCGGCCGACGCGGTGCTCATGACGTTGGCCGGGCCGGAGATCGGCGTCGCCTCGACCAAGGCGTTCACCACGCAGTTGACGGTGCTGGCCTGCCTGGCGCTGGCGGCGGCGCGGGCGCGTGGCCATCTGACGGCCGAGCGCGAGGCCGAGCTGTGCCACGCCATGATCGAAGTGCCGTCGCGCGTGACCGAAGTGCTCAACCGCTCCGACGAGATCAAGGCCATCGCGGTTGAGGTGGCAAAGGCGCGCGACGTGCTGTTCCTGGGCCGTGGTCCCAGCTACGCCATCGCGCTCGAAGGGGCGCTGAAGCTCAAGGAGATTTCCTACATCCACGCCGAAGGCTATGCCGCGGGGGAGATGAAACACGGGCCGATCGCGCTGATCGACGACAAGGTGCCGGTGATCGTGATGGCGCCGCGCGACGACGTGTTCGACAAGACCGCGTCCAATGTCGAGCAGGTCGAGGCCCGCGGCGGCAAGCTGGTGCTGTTTTCCGATCGCGCCGGGATCGAGCGGCTGGGCGGCCATGCCATGGGCGCCATGAGCATGCCCGAGATAGATCCGTTCGTGGCGCCGCTGATCTATGCCATTCCGGCGCAGCTGCTGGCCTATCACGTGGCGGTGCTCAAGGGCACCGATGTCGACAAGCCGCGCAATCTGGCCAAGAGCGTCACCGTCGAATAACGCCAGGCTGCAGAAGCCGACGACCGCTCCACGACGCGAGCAATAAAAAAGGGCGCCCTCGGGCGCCCTTTTTCGTTTCGCGGTTGGTTCAGCGCATTTGCTGCGGCGCCGGCGTCACGATCGGCGCCTGGTAGGCCGGTGGTCCGCCCGGCTGGGGTGCGGGTTGCGGCGCAGGCTTGGGCGCCGCCGGCTTGGCGGGAGCCGGCGCTGGCGCCGGCGCCGGTTTGGGCGCAGCCGGCTTGGCCGTGCCCGGCGCAGGGCTGGCAGCCGGCGGCTTGGCCGGGGCCCGGCCGGCAGCGGCGATTTCCTGCGGCGTCAGCTTGCCGTCCTTGTTGGTGTCCAGATTGTTGAACACCTTGGTCCAATAAGCGATCAGTTCGGGCCGTTCCAGGAAGCCGTTCTTGTTGCCATCGATGTCGTCGAACTGGTGATTGAAGAAAGCAGTTTTATCCGCATAGGACGGCTGGCCGTTGACCGGCTTCTGATTGGGGTCGCCGGCCAGCGCCAGGAGTTCCTGGCGCGAGATCTTGCCGTCCTTGTTGGTATCGACATCGGTCATATACAGATTGACCTGGCGGTCGACGAATTGCTGGCGCGTGATCGACTGGCGCGAGATCGCCTTGGCCCGCGCCGCGATCGCGGCTTCCTCGGTGGTCAATATGCCGTCCTTGTTGGTGTCGGCCCGATCGAAGGTCTTGCTCGAATACTCGGTGAATTCCTGCTTGGTGATGAAGCCGTCCTTGTTGGCGTCGATCTCCTTGAAGTCCTCCATCATCTGCTCTTTGACCTGGGTCGCCGATTCCGGCGGCGCGCCGGCGCCCAGCACAGAGAATTCCTCGAAGCTGACCTTGCCGTCCTTGTTGGTATCAAGCCGGTCGAACGTGAGCAGATCGTTGTCGAGGAACTGCTTGCGCGTCATGCGCTGGGGCTCTTCCTGCACCTGCATGTCGGCAACCGTGATCTTGCCATCCTTGTTGCGGTCGAGCTGCGCGAAGTTCTGCTTGAAGGCGTTGGTCGCTTCTTCGCGCGTGATCTTGCCATCCTGGTTGGCGTCGAGCGCGGTGAACTCGTCGTTGAGGAAGCGCCGACGCTGTTCGACCGGGGGCAATTCCTTGTCGTTGGCATCGACATAGGGCGGTTCGGCCAGCTTGAGGAACTCCTCCCGGCTGAGCGCGCCGTCCTTATCGACGTCGAGCGCATCGAAAAACCGCGTGCGATATTTGACGAACTCGTCTTCGCTCACGGCGCCGTCGTTGTCGGCGTCCATGTCCTTCAGACCCTGCGGCAGCTGGGCAGCGGCGTTGGCTGGCGGCGTGGCGCCTGGCGCAGTGGCAGCCGGCGGCGTAGCGCCCGGCGCAGTGGCAGCCGGGGGTGTCGCTGTCGGCGGTTTCGCCGGGGCTGGCGCGGGGGCCGGGGCCGGCGCCGGCGCTGGAGCTGGAGCAGGCGTAGGGCTGGCAGCCGGCGGCTTGGCTGGAGGTGTGGGCGTCTGGGCGGCAACAAAGCCAGGCAAGCCCCCAGCGATCAGAAGCGCCATCAGCGCTCCCGTCAGCGATATCTTCATCTTTGATAACTCCATGGATCAGTGCCAGCGCCCGTTCAGGCTGAGCCGGGCGTTGGTATTAGGCCAAGCCTTCGCGGTGTCAACCCCTCGCGTTTTAATATGTCAAATTCACGGCGATGGGTCTTCGCACCTTCGTCGCGATACCGGTGTGTATCGATGCGGCTGCTGGCGGAAAGCCGCGGCCAAATCAGTTGCATCATTATTGCAAATCAGCCATGGTTACCGCGACTGCTAACCAGCCCCAAGAGCAGGTGGCAGTCACGGGAGGGTTAAGCGGTGTTCCGCGAAAGACATTGAGGGTGGCGGGCTGCTAAGGCGGCGCGCGCCGGCGATGTTTGTGTAACCTCCGTCCGGCAATGACAGGGTGCGGAACGAGGTTATGCAAACATCGGTTGGCAACGCCCCGCGCGGGTCTTCGCAGCCTATATTGAGTGTCCGTAACGTTTCAGTCCGTTTTGGCGGCATCGTTGCGCTCGACGGCGTCTCCTTTGACGTGATGCCCGGCCAGATCGCGGGCCTGATCGGTCCCAACGGCGCAGGCAAAACCACCCTGTTCAATTGCTTCAGCCGCCTCTACACGCCCAACGGCGGCGACATCCTGTTCAACGGCGAATCGATCCTGAAGGCCTCGCGCCACTCCATCCCGGTAATCGGCATCGGCCGCACCTTCCAGAACGTGGCGCTGTTTGATTCGATGACGGTGCTGAACAACGTCATGGTGGGCGCGCACAGCCAGACCAAAGGCGACTTCCTGACCGACGCGCTGGGCCTCAGGAGCACCAAGGTGCGCGACAGCATGTTGCGCGATCGCGCCATGGAACTGATCGAATTCATGGACATCAAGGCATTCACCCATTGGCCCGCCGGCGGGCTGCCGTTTCCGATTCGCAAGCGCGTCGAACTGGCGCGCGCCTTGGCGGCGCATCCCAAATTGCTGCTGCTCGACGAGCCGGCAGCCGGGCTCAATCACGACGAGATCGATGTGCTGCGCGCACAGATCCGCAAGGTGCGCGACACCCAGCACGTCACCGTGCTGCTGGTCGAACATCACATGGCGCTGGTCATGTCGGTGTCGGACAAGGTGGTGGCGATCGATTTCGGCCGCAAAATCGCCGACGGCAGTCCGGCCGAGGTGCAGCGCGATCCCGAAGTGATCCGCGCCTATCTGGGGACGCAGAACTGATGGCGACGCTGCTCGAAGTCAAGAATTTGCAGGCCTTCTACGGCCAGACCAAGGCCCTGCACGGCGTGTCGTTCACGCTCGAGGAAGGCGGCATTACTACCCTGTTGGGCGCCAACGGCGCGGGCAAGACCACGACCCTGCGCTCGGTCTGCAACATGGTGCGCACCGAGGGCGAGATTTCCGTGGGCGGCGTGCCGATCGGCAAGATGGCGACCGAGGAGATCGTGCGGCTGGGCGTGGCGCATGTGCCCGAAGGGCGCGGCACCTTCGTCAACCTCACGGTCGAGGAAAACCTCAAGCTCGGCAGCTACACGCGCAAGGACAAGGCCGCAATCCAGCACGATATGGAGCTGGTATTCCGCTATTTCCCCCGCCTCCAGGAGCGCCTGCAGCAGCAGGCGGGCACCCTGTCGGGCGGCGAACAGCAAATGCTGGCGATCTCGCGCGCGCTGATGTTGAAGCCCCGGCTGATGCTGCTCGACGAGCCGTCGTTTGGCCTGGCGCCCCTGGTGGTGCAGGAAATCTTCCGCATCATGCGCCGCATCAACGAAGAAGAAAAAGTCAGCATGCTGCTGGTCGAACAGAACGCGGCGCTGGCGCTCGATCTGGCGGATCACGCCTACGTGCTGGAGACCGGGCGGGTGGTGATGCAGGGATTGGCGGCCGAAGTGAAAAACGACGAAGGCATTCGTCGCTCCTATCTGGGCTATTGAGCGGGTCGAGGTAACGCGATGGATTTCGTCATTCAACAGATCACCTCGGGCCTCGCCGAGGGCGCGATCTTTGCCAGCGTCGCCCTGGCGCTGGTCATGATCTTCACCGCCACCGAGCATCTGAACTTCGCCCAGGGCGAGATGGCGATGTTCAGCACCTACATCGCCTGGACGCTGATCAATGCCGGCGTGCCCTATTGGGTGGCGTTCGTGATCACCGTCGCGGTGTCGTTCGTCGGCGGCCTGACGATCGAATACGTCGTGCTGCGGCCGCTTGCGCGCGCCCCGGTGCTGGCCTACGTCATCGTGTTCATCGGCCTGCTGGTGATCTTCAATTCCACCGCCGGCTGGATCTGGAGCTATGTGCTGAAGGAATTTCCCAGCCCGTTCAAGGCGTTTTCGACCGGCAGCAACCTGATCGGCTCGCACCAGCTGGGCGTGATCGCGGTGACCCTGATCGTGCTGACCGCGCTGTATCTGTTCTTCCGCTATACCACCTTGGGCCTGGCCATGCGCGCGGCCGCTCAGAATCCGGTCTCGGCCAAGCTCGTCGGCGTGCGGGTGGGCTGGATGCTGGCGCTGGGCTGGGGTCTGGCCGCCGGCATCGGCGCGATCGCCGGCATGATGGTGGCGCCCATCGTGTTCCTCGATCCCAACATGATGGCCGGCATTTTGCTCTATGGCTTCGCCTCGGCGCTGCTGGGCGGGATTTCCAATCCGGCCGGCGCCGTGCTGGGCGGCTTCATCTTCGGCGTATTGCAGAACGTGCCGACGATCATCGAGCGCTGGCTCAACATTAGCATCATCGGCAACGAGCTGAAATTGACCTTCGCCCTGGTGATCGTGGTCGCGGTGCTGACATTCAAGCCGTCCGGCCTGTTCGGCCAGGTTCGCATCAAGCGGGTGTAAGACGATGAAAACTCTTATGCCCAAGCACTACTTCTGGATCGGCCTCACCATTCTGCTGGCGGTTCTGGTGCCTTACATACCGGGCATCAATGCGCCGCGCATGTTCGAGAATTTTCACGTCTTCCAGTTCACCCTGGTGCTGATCTACGCCATCGCTTTGCTCGGGCTGAACATCCTGACCGGTTATAACGGCCAGATCTCCCTGGGTCACGGCGCGTTCTACGCCATCGGCGCCTATACCGCCGCGATCCTGATGGACAAGTTCGACGTGCCTTACTACGCCACCTTGCCCGCGGCGGCGATCATTTGCCTGATCGTCGGCTTCCTGTTCGGGCTGCCGGCGTTGCGCCTGGAAGGCCACTATCTGGCGCTGGCCACTTTCGGCCTGGCCCTGGCCGTGCCGCAGTTGCTGAAATACAAGCCGCTCGATCCGTGGACAGGTGGCGTGCAGGGCATCGTGCTGATCAAGCCCGACCCACCTTTCGGCATGACGATGAGCGAGGACGTCTGGCTATACTATTTCACCTTGATCGTGCTGCTGCTGCTGTTCTGGGCGGCACGCAACATGCTGGCCGGGCGCACCGGGCGCGCCTTGGTGGCAATCCGCGATCACCACATGGCCGCCGACACGATGGGCATCAACACCGCGCTCTACAAATCCTGGGCTTTCGGCGTCAGCGCCATGTACACCGGCATCGCCGGCGCGCTGGGCGCGATCGCAGTGGCCTTCGTGGCGCCTGACAGCTTCAACATCCTGGTGTCGATCAGCCTGCTGGTGGGCGTCGTGATCGGCGGCCTGGCCACCATTCCAGGCGCCATCTTTGGCGGGCTGTTCATCGTCTTCACCCCCAACTACGCCAACGACATCTCCAAGGCGGCGCCCTGGGCGGTGTATGGCGTCGTGCTCATTTTGTTTATGTATTTGATGCCGTTTGGGGTTTGGGGCGCCATCCTGCGCGGGATAAGAGCGCTGGAAAATCACCGCAAAGCTGCCAAAATGGGGCGGTAAATAGAAAAAGGGCGATCGAAGCCCCATTGGACGATTGTCCTAAACAGGGAGGAACTGAAGTCATGAGTATTACCAGGCGTAAACTGTTAGCCAGTGCTGCTGCCGTCGGTGTCATGGCCGCAGTGCGGCCCGGCTTCGCTGCCGGCAAGTACGACGACGGCGCGACGGACAAGGAAATCAAGCTGGGCGGCATTCACCCGCAAAGCGGTCCGGCCTCCTCGTACGGCACGATCGGCAAGGCGATCAGCGGCTACTTCGCCAAGATCAACGCCGAAGGCGGCATCAACGGCCGCAAGGTCACCTATCTCGATATCGACGACGGCTACAGCCCGCCCAAGACGGTGGAAGTGGCGCGACAGCTGGTCGAGCAGGACAAGGTGCTCGGCCTGTTCAATTCGCTCGGCACGCCGACCAACACGGCGATTCAGAAATACATGAACTCCAAGAAGGTGCCGCATCTGTTTGTCGCCACCGGCGCGTCGAAGTGGGGCCACTACAAGGAAAATCCGTGGACCATGGGCTGGCAGCCCGACTACGCGACCGAAGGCGCGATCTATGCCAAATACGCGCTGGCTAACAAGCCGGCCGCCAAGATCGCCATCCTTTATCAGAACGACGACTACGGCAAAGACTACCTCGAGGGCTTCAAGAAAGGCCTCGGCGCCAAGACTTCGCAGATAGTCAAGGAAGTCAGCTTCGAAGTGACCGATCCGACGGTCGATTCGCAGATCATCCAGCTCAAGGACAGCGGCGCCGACGTGTTCATGAACATCTCCACGCCGAAGGCCGCCGCTCAGGGTATCAAGAAGGCGGGCGAAATCGGCTGGAAGCCGATGCACTTCCTCAACAACGTGTCGGTGTCGGTGGGTTCGGTGATGAAGCCGGCCGGCTTCGAAGCCAGCCAAGGCATCTTCACCGCCGCTTACCTGAAGGACCCGACCGACCCGCAATGGGCTGGCCACCAGGGCTACCTCGAGTGGGTGGACTGGATGAAGAAGTACAACGCCCAGGGCAATCTGGCCGACGCCAACAACGTCTACGGCTACACCGTGGCGCAGACCATGGTGCAGGTGCTCAAGCAGTGCGGCGACGATCTGACCCGCGCCAACCTGATGAAGCAGGCCGCCAACATCAAGAATCTCGACCTGCCGATGATGCTGCCGGGCATCAAGATCAACACCAGCCCGACCGATTTCTATCCGATCCAGTCGGTCCAGCTCGCCCGCTTCAAGGGCGAGACCTGGGAGCTGTTCGGCGACGTGCTGTCGGCCGAAAGCTGATCTTCCAACCAGTCGCGTCAGCGACAAGCGGCCGCCGGAGCGATCCGGCGGCCGTTTTCTTTTGTGTCGCACGCGATCATCGGCGGCCGGGCTGTTTTTGCATGGCAAGCACGCGGTAAGACGCGATGAACAACGCTGGAAAATGGTGGTGAACCTAGCGAAGATGCCGGCCGTCCAATCTGACAAGGGTTTAGTAGGAGGAACTTAGATGAGCATTACCCGACGCAAACTATTGGCCAGTGCCGCCGCCGTGGGTGTCATGGCTGCGGTGCGACCCGGCTTCGCCGCCGGCAAGTACGACGAAGGCGCCACCGACAAGGAGATCAAGCTGGGCGGCACGCATCCGTTCAGCGGGCCGGCCTCGTCCTACGGCACGATCGGCAAGGCGATCGGCGGCTATTTCGACAAGATCAACGCCGAAGGCGGCATCAACGGCCGCAAGATCGTGTGGCTCGACGAAGACGACGGCTACAGCCCGCCCAAGACGGTGGAAGTGACGCGCAAGCTGGTCGAGCAGGACAAGGTCCTGGCGATGTTCAACTGCCTGGGCACGCCGACCAACACCGCGATCCAGAAATACCTGAACTCCAAAAAGGTGCCGCAACTGTTCGTCGCCACCGGCGCGTCGAAATGGGGCAACTACAAGGAATTCCCCTGGACCATGGGCTGGCAGCCCGACTACGCCACCGAAGGGCAGATCTACGCCAAGTACATCCTGGCCAACGTCAAGGACGCCAAGATCGGCGTGCTGGTGCAGAACGACGACTACGGCAAGGACTACAGCGGCGGCTTCTACAAGGGGCTGGGCGACAAGAAATCGCTGGTGGTCAAGGAAGTCACCTTCGAAGTCACCGATCCCACGGTCGATTCGCAGATCATTCAGCTGAAGGACAGCGGCGCCAACGTGTTCTTCAACATCACCACGCCCAAGGCCGCCGCCCAGGCGATCAAGAAGGCGGGCGAGATCGGCTGGAAGCCGCTGCACTTCCTCAACAACGTGTCGATCTCGGTCGGCGCGGTGCTGAAGCCCGCCGGGTTCGAGAATGCCCAGGGCATCATCACCGCCCAATACGGCAAGGACCCGACCGACCCGCAATGGGCCAAGGACAAGGGCTTCCAGGATTGGGTCGAGTGGATGAAGAAGTACAATCCGCAGGGCAACCTGGCCGACGCCAACAACGTCTACGGCTATGGCGTGGCCCAGACCATGGTGCAGGTGCTCAAGCAGTGCGGCGACGATCTGACCCGCGCCAACGTCATGAAGCAGGCGGCCAACATCAAGGATCTGGTGCTGCCGATGGCGCTGCCGGGCATCAAGATCAACACCAGCCCGACCGACTACTACCCGATCCAGTCGGTGCAGCTGTCGCGCTTCAAGGGCGAGACCTGGGAACTGTTCGGCGACGTGCTGTCGGCGGAAAGCTGATCCAGCGCTGTTCCAAAACGAACGGCCGCCGGAGCGATCCGGCGGCCGTTTTTATTTTCGCCGGCCCCTATTGCTGCTTGGGCGCGGCCGGGGTCTGCGACCTGGCCTGGCGGGTGCGGCACTCGCCCGGCGTCAGCCGCCCGTCGCCATTCTTGTCGCAGCGCGCAAACAGCGCGTCGCCCGCGGCCAGGTATTCGTCGTGGCTGATGGCGCCGTCCTTGTTGGTATCGACCCGCGCAAACAGCCGGCTCATGCGCTGCGCCCGCTTGGCGGCCTGCGCCTGGGCCTGAGCGGGATCGGCCGCCTGGGTGGCAGCGCGCCGCGCGCCGACGCGTTGCAGCGCGGCGTTGAACTCGTCGCCGCTCACCACGCCGTCGTGGTTGGTGTCGAGGCGCTTGAACAGCGCTTCCTGGCCAACCCGAAACTCGCTGCGGTCGATGAAGCCGTCTTTGTTGGTGTCCAGGGCCGCCAGGACCTTGCCGCCCTGCGGCGCCACCGGGGATGCCGCCAGGGCCGGCAGGCTGGCCGCCAGAAATGCCGCCGACGCGGCCACGATCAGATGTGCACGCAACATGGAAACTCTCCGAATGCCGCGCCCGGCGGAATTGCCGGCGCTGATCGGTCTTACGCCGGCACACGCAGAACCATCCCCGCGCGATAAAAATACAACTTAAACGAGCAGTTGGCGCTTGCGCCGCGGCCGCTATACTGCGCCGCTGGAGCCGGCAAGTGTCTGGAAGGACAGCGTTATGCCCGAGTACGATTTCGACCTCTACATCATCGGCGCAGGGTCCGGCGGCGTGCGCGCCAGCCGCATTGCGGCCCAGGGCGGCGCCCGGGTCGGCATCTGCGAGGACAGCCGGGTCGGCGGCACCTGCGTGATCCGCGGCTGCGTGCCCAAGAAGCTGCTGGTTTACGGCTCCCATTTTCACGAGGATTTCGAGGACGCCGCCGGCTACGGCTGGACCGTGGGCGAAACCAAGTTCGACTGGCCGACCCTGATCGCCAACAAGGACATGGAGATCGACCGGCTCAATCTCATCTACAAAAAGCTGCTGGCCGATGCCGGCGTCACCCTGCACGAGAGCCGCGGCCGGCTGGTCGACAACCACACCGTCAATGTCGGCGGCCACCGCATCACCACCGAACGCATCGTCGTCGCCACTGGCGGGCGCCCGGTCAAGCCGCCGATCGTGGGGGCGGAGCTGGCGATCACCTCCAACGAGGCATTCCATCTGCCGCAATTGCCGCCGCGCATCGTCGTGGTCGGCGGCGGCTATATCGCGGTCGAGTTCGCCGGCATCTTCAATGGGCTGGGCGCGGAGGTGACGCAGATTGTGCGCCGCGATCTGGTGCTGCGGGGTTTCGACGAGGACGTGCGCCGCGTGCTGCAGCAGGAGCTGACCAAGAAGGGCATCATCTTCCGCACCGGCAGCGAGATCGTGGCGATCGAGGAGGGCGAGGGCTTCCTGCGCTGCCGCACCGCCGCCGGCGAGGCGATCGAGACCGATGCGGTGATGTACGCCACTGGCCGCACGCCCAACACCGAGGATCTGGGCCTGGTCGAAGTGGGCGTGACCTTGAACAAGGCGGGCGCCATCGCGGTCGATGAATGGTCGCAAACCACCGTGCCCGGCATCTACGCCATCGGCGACGTGACCGACCGCATCAACCTGACGCCGGTGGCGATCATGGAGGGCCATTACTTGGCCAACACATTGTTCCACGACCGGCCGATGAAGCCCGACCATTCCAACGTGCCCAGCGCCGTGTTCAGCCAGCCGCCGGTCGCCACGGTGGGTCTGACCGAAGAGCAGGCGCGCCGCACCTATGGCGAGATCGACGTCTACGCCTCGAGCTTCCGGCCGATGAAATACACCATGTCTGGCCGTCACCAATCGAGCTTCATGAAGCTGCTGGTCGATGCCAAAACCGACAAGGTGGTGGGCGCCCATATGGTGGGCGACGACGCGGCCGAAATCATCCAGGGCCTGGCGGTGGCGATCAAGGCGGGCGCCACCAAGCGCCACTTCGATACCACGGTCGGCATTCATCCGACCGCGGCGGAGGAGTTCGTCACCATGCGCACCAAGCGGCACCCGGCCCATGGCAGCGGTGCGACCAAGGCGGCGGAATAGCGTCTGCCTGTCGCCGGTGCGACACAGACAATCGTGGGCCTATAACGCGGAAAACGACGTTCGCCCAGTGTTTTAGCGGCTATCGGCACAATCGCTGGCCGAAATTGCGCGGCCGGCGCTGCTGCGCGCTTTCGCTGGCGTCGATTGGCAAAAAATCGTATAGCGATGGTCCCTTAACGCGCGGAAATGCTGAAAGGCTTTAACAATGGCTCTCGGGCTGGGATCGAAATCGACCGCTGGAAACGCACCGGGCAGCCGTGCGCGTAACTGGTCGCCGGAGAGCTGGCGCGAGAAGCGGCTGGAGCAGGCTCCGGTCTATGCCGACGCCAAGTCGTTGGAAGCGGCCGAGGAACGGCTGCGCCGCTACCCGCCGCTGGTTTTTGCAGGCGAAGCGCGCCGGCTGCGATCGGCGTTGGCCAAGGTGGCGGAAGGCAAGGCCTTCCTCCTGCAAGGCGGCGACTGCGCGGAAAGCTTCGCCGAGTTCTCCGCCAACAACATCCGCGACATGTTCCGCGTGCTGCTGCAGATGGCGGTGGTGCTGACTTATGGCGGCGGTCTGCCGGTGGTGAAGGTCGGCCGCATGGCCGGCCAGTTCGCCAAGCCGCGCTCGGCGCCGACCGAGACCATCGATGGCGTGGAGCTGCCGTCCTATCGCGGCGACATCATCAATGCCTTCGAGTTCGACGAAAAGGCGCGCCAGCCCGATCCCGAGCGCATGGTGCAGGCCTACAACCAGTCGGCCGCCACGCTCAATCTGCTGCGCGCCTTCGCCCAGGGCGGTTATGCCGATTTGCACCAGGTGCATCGCTGGAATTTGGGCTTCGTCGCCAACTCGCCGGCCGGAGAGCGTTATGCCGACCTGGCAAACCGTCTCGACGACACCTTGGCATTCATGGCCGCCTGCGGCCTGACCTCGGACACCACGCCGCAGATCGCCGAGACCGATTTCTTCACCAGCCACGAGGCGCTGCTGCTGCCTTACGAGCAGTGCCTGACCCGCGTCGATTCCACGACCGGCGACTGGTATGACTGCTCCGCGCACATGCTGTGGATCGGCGATCGCACGCGCCAGCCCGACAGCGCCCATGTCGAATATCTGCGCGGCGTGCGCAATCCGCTGGGCTTCAAGGCCGGCCCCAGCCTGACCACCGACGATCTGCTTCGCCTGATCGACATCCTGAACCCGGACAATCTGCCCGGCCGGATCACCATCATCAGCCGCATGGGCGCGGGCAATGTCGGCAAGAAGCTGCCGGCGCTGCTGCGCGCGGTGCAGCGCGAAGGCAAGTCGGTGGTGTGGTCGTGCGATCCCATGCACGGCAACACCATCAAATCGGTGACCGGCTTCAAGACCCGCCGGTTCGATCAGATCCTGTCCGAGGTGCGCGACTTCTTCGCCGTGCATCGCGCCGAAGGCACCCATGCCGGCGGCGTGCATTTCGAGATGACCGGCCAGGAAGTCACCGAATGCGTCGGTGGCGCCCAGGCCATCACCGAGGAGCGGCTGGGCGATCGCTATCACACTGCTTGCGATCCGCGGCTCAACGCCAGCCAGGCGCTGGAGCTTGCCTTCCTGATCGCGGAGCATCTGAAGGCCGAGCGGCTGGATATCGAGCGCCACGACGCCACCGCCGTCGTCGGCCTCTAGTCTCGGCCTGCCAGCGTCGGGGGACGCCATGCATCCGAAAAGCGACCAGGTCGCGCGCTTCTCCGACAGCTATTTCCTGCGCACCAAGGAAATCCTCGGCCGGTTCGGCGATGCGCGCGTCACCTATGCGGTGTTCATGCGCCGCCCGGTGGTGTGCGCGCCGCGCCTGACCATCGACTGGCTGCAGGAGATGGGGCGCCAGCGCAATTCCGGCTTCGACATCGAGCTGCGCTATCCGGAAGGCAAATGGGTCGGCGCCGGCGAGCCGATGCTCTACATCACCGGCTCGTTCTTCCACCTGGTCGATCTGGAGACCCTGCTGCTGCAGAAGCTGGGCCCCGCCTGCGTCGCGGCCTACAACGCCTACCAGATGTGCACCGACCTGCCCAAGGTGGCGTTCCTGGCCATGGATGCGCGCCATTGCGCCGGCACCGAAATGGCCCAGCTGATGGCCTATGCCGCCTCGGTCGGCTCGCAGCGCGCCCGGCGCAAGGTCGATGCGGTCGGCTTCGTCGGCACCTCGACCGAGGATGGCGCGCAGTTCTTCGGCGGCACCAAGGGCCTGGGCACCATGCCGCATGCGCTGATCGGCTATGCCGGCTCGACCGTGCGCGCGGCGGAGATGTTCAACCAGACCTTTCCGCAAGAGCCGATGACCGTGCTGGTCGATTATTTCGGCCGCGAGATCACCGATTCGCTGGCGGTGTGCCGGCGCTTTCCCGAGATCGCGGCGGCGGGCAAGCTGTCGGTGCGCATCGACACGCCCGGCGGCCGCTTCGTCGAGGGGCTCGATCCGCCCGCGTCCTACGCGGTGCTGGAGCGTCACGCGCCGCGCGCCATCCGTGGTTATCGCTCGGAAGAGGAATTGCGCTATCTGGTCGGCACCGGCGTGTCGGCCTCGGCCATCTTCCATCTGCGCGAGGCGCTGGACGGGCAGGGGTTTAACAAAGTGCGCATCGTGGCCTCGTCCGGCTTCAGTCCGGCCAAGTGCCGCGTCATGGCCGAAGCGCAGGCGCCGATCGACGTGATCGGCACCGGCTCGTATCTGCCCGCCCGCTGGTCGGAGACCTATGCCACCGCCGATATCGTCGAGTATGACGGCGTGCAGCGCGTCAAGGTCGGTCGCGAGTTCCTGCACCGGCGCAAATGAGCTCCGTGCTCGACTATTGGAGCCGGTTGGTCGAGCATCGACGTTGGGTCTTCTTCTGCCGCTTTATCTTCATCCTGGGCGCCGCGCTGTTTGCGCTGTGGATGGTGCTGCACGTGGTGTTCTATCCCACGGTCACCTTTCGCATCATGGAAGATTCCTATTTCTTCACCCGCTACGCGCATAACTTCCTGCATGGCGGCGTGTTTGCTTGGAACGCCGGCGAACCGCCCACCTTCGGCAACACCGCCCAGCTCTACCAGCTGTTCACCACCCTGGTGTTCTGGCTGACCGGCGAGAAGCAGATCACCACCTTGCTGATCGGCAGCGTGAGCGGCGGCATCGCGGCGGTGGCGGTGATCCTGGCGGCGTACTGGCATCTGCTGGGCCGACAGGCGCCGCGGCTGGGCTGGATCATGCTGCTGGCCCTGCTGCTCTACATGGTCAGTCATCACAGCTTCCTGCGCAGCATGGACACCGGCATGGAAACCGGCTGGGCCATGGCCGCCAGCGCCGGCGCGATCTGGGCGATCCTGCGCCTCGACCATTCTTCGGGCCGCGCCGCGATCGCCGCCGCCGCGTTGCTGTCGGTGTTGCTCTATCTGCTGCGGCCCGATGCCATCCTGATGCCGCTGATCACCTTGGGCGCGGGCTGGCTGTGGGCGCGCGAGCGGCTGTTGCGCCGGCGGATCGCAGCGACCCTGGCCGCGATCGCGGTCGGCCTGCTGGTGGTGATCGGCCTGGAGTGGCTCTACTACGGCACGCCGTTTCCGCTGTCGATCTACGCCAAGATCGGCGGCCTGACGATCTATCCGCCCACCTTGCTGGCGGTCTATCACAACCTGATGAGCCTGTTGGTCTATCAGTTCGTGCAGGAGAACGTCCTGCTGCTGGCGCCGCTCTGCATGGCGCTGATGTTTTTCGGCCGGATGCCGGCGTTGTGGCGCGCCTTGCCGGTTGCGGCGATCGGCTTCTTCGCCTTCCACCTGGCGTTCACCATTCCCATCATGTCGGCATGGTCGCGTTTCCTGATGCCGGCCTTGCCGCTGTTCGTGCTGCTGGCGATGCGCGGCGTGCACGAGGTGATGGCGGGCGGCTCGGAGCCGGCGGATCGGGAGCGCTTGCAGCGGCGCATGGCGACGCCGGTGTTTGCCGGCCTGGTGCTGGCGCTGCTGGTGGCACGCCTGCCGATGGTGGCGGCGCTGCATGGCAACGACGTGCGCCAGTGGCGGGCCACGCCACCGATCTATGGCGAGCGGCCGGTGCTGGAGGCGGTATCGCTGTATTTCCAGTTCTACAAGGGCACCTTGCCTCAACTCGCCGCCGCGCTGACGCCGAATTGTTCGGTGGCCTCGACCGAGCATGGCCGGCTGTCGGCGCTGCTGCTCGACAACCGCATGATCGACCTGGCCGGGCTGCACGACCCCAACATCGCGCTGCATGGCTTCTCCGCCGACCTGGTGCTGACGCGATACCGGCCCGACGTGCTGTTCGCGCCCCACACGCATTACATCGAATGGACGCGCCTGCTGTTGGCCAACCCGGTCCTGCAGCGCGACTATGTGATTTTTCCGCTGTCGCATGACGAGGGCCACCTGGTCGCCTTGCGCAAGGACAGCCCCTGCTTCGACAAGGTGCGGCCGATCTATCAGGGCATTGCGAACCGTACGGGATAGACCTGCGTTGCTGTTGCATTGACAGGCTGGTCACCCGACCCTAGCTTGCCTCGCTACCCTGTTGTTTTTGACCGATTCTTGGCCGCAATGACCGACACTTTGGCGCTCGCTCTGGCTCAGATAAATCCGATGGTCGGCGACGTCGCCGGCAATGCGGAGAAGATACGTCGTGCCCGCCAGGAAGCGGCGGCGCTGGGCGCCGATCTGGTGGTGCTGCCGGAGCTGGCGCTATCGGGCTATCCGCCCGAAGACCTGGTGCTGAAGCACGCGTTCCAGCGCGCGCTGCGCCAGCAGGCCGAAGCCCTGGCGCGCGAGACTGGCGATGGCGGGCCCGCCATGCTGCTGCCCACGCCCTGGGCCGAGGACGGCCACGTCTATAACGCGGTGCTGCTGCTGGATGGCGGCAGCATCGTGGGCAAGCGCTTCAAGGTCGATCTGCCCAATTACGGCGTGTTCGACGAGAAGCGCGTGTTTGCCGCCGGGCCGATGCCTGGCCCGCTGGTGTTTCGCGGCGTGCGCCTGGGCGTGCCGATCTGCGAAGACATCTGGAAGCCCGACGTGGTCGAGTGCCTGGCCGAGACCGGCGCGGAGATGCTGATCGTGCCCAACGGCTCGCCTTACGAGCTCGACAAGACCGATGTGCGTCTGAACCTGGCGGTGGCGCGCATCGCCGAAAGCGGATTGCCGCTGGTCTATGTCAACCAGGTGGGCGGGCAGGACGAATTGCTGTTCGACGGCGCTTCCTTCGTGCTGGGCAGCGATCGGCTGCTGAAGGCCTCGATGCCGGCGTTCAAGGAAGCAGTGATGCTGACCCGCTGGCGGCGCGGCAACGATGGCTGGGTATGCGAGCCGGGCCAGCTGGCCCAGCCGCTCGACCGTCTCGAATCGGTCTATCAGGCCATGATGCTGGGGCTGCGCGACTACGTGAACAAGAACCGCTTTCCCGGCGTCGTAATTGGCCTGTCGGGCGGCATCGATTCGGCGATCACCGCGGCGGTTGCGGTCGACGCGCTGGGGCCGCAGCGTGTGCTGACCATCATGATGCCCTCGCCCTATACCAGCCAGGACAGCCTGGACGACGCCGCCGATTGCGCGCATCGCCTCGGCATCCGCTTGGAGAGCGTATCGATCGGCCCGGCGATGGACGCGTTCGAGAACATGCTGGCGCCGCTGTTCGTCGGCCGCAACGCCGACATCACCGAAGAGAACATCCAGGCCCGCGCCCGCGGCGTCACCCTGATGGCGCTGTCCAACAAGCTTGGCCACATGGTGGTCTCCACCGGCAACAAGTCGGAAATGTCGGTCGGCTACTCGACCCTGTACGGCGATATGTGCGGCGGCTATTCGGTGCTGAAGGACGTGTACAAGACCACCGTCTATGCCGTCTCGCGCTGGCGCAACGAGCATCGCCCCGATGGCGCACTGGGGCCGCGCGGCGTGGTGATCCCCGAGCGCATCCTGACCAAGGCGCCGACAGCCGAGTTGCGCCCGGGCCAGAAGGACCAGGACAGCCTGCCGCCTTATGAAGACCTCGACCGCATCCTGCACGGGCTGGTCGAGCGCGATCTGGGCATCGACGAGCTGGTGGGCGAGGGCGAGGATCGCGCCATCGTCACCCGCGTGTGGCGCATGCTGGAGAACGCCGAGTACAAGCGGCGCCAGGCGCCGCCCGGCGTCAAGATTTCCTCGCGTGCCTTGTCGCGCGACCGGCGCTATCCCATCACCAACGGCTTTCGCGGCTGATCGATGAACGCCGTCAGCGCGGTCAAGGTGCGCTTTGCGCCCAGCCCGACCGGAAAATTGCATGTCGGCAATATCCGCGTTGCGCTGGCCAACTGGCTGTTCGCGCGCCGCCATCGCGGCCAGTTCATCCTGCGCCTGGACGACACCGATCTGGAGCGATCGACTGCCGAATTCGCCCACGGCATCGAACAGGATCTGCGCTGGCTGGGGCTGGATTGGGATCTGCTGCGCCGCCAGTCCGACCGTTTCGATGCCTATGCCGCCGCCGCCGAGCGCCTCAAGCGGGCCGGCCGGCTCTATGCCTGCTATGAGACGCCCCAGGAGCTCGACTTCAGGCGCAAGCGGCTGCTGGCGCAGGGCCGCCCGCCGGTCTACGACCGCGCCGCGTTGAAGCTGAGCGAGCAGGACAAGCGCAAGCTCGAAGACGAAGGCCGCAAGCCGCATTGGCGCTTCCTGCTGCGCGACGAGCGGGTGGAGTGGGTCGATCTGGTGCGCGGCGCGCAGGATGTCGACGAAGCCAGCCAAAGCGACCCGGTGCTGGTGCGCGCCGACGGCACCTATCTCTACACCTTGCCCTCGGTGGTCGACGATATCGACTTCGGCGTCAGCCATGTCATTCGCGGCGAGGACCACGTCACCAACACCGGCACGCAAATCCAGCTATTCCACGCGCTCGATGCGCGGCCGCCGCAATTTGCCCATCTGCCGCTGCTGACCGATGCCTCCGGCGCCGGCCTGTCCAAGCGGCTGGGCAGCCTGTCAATCGGCGACCTACGCCAGCAGGGCATCGAGCCGCTCGCGCTGGCTGCGCTGCTGGCGCGTCTGGGCACGTCCGATTCGATCGAGCCGGTGGAAAGTCTGGAGCCGCTGATCGACAGCTTCGATTTCGCCAAGGTGGCGCGTGCGGCCCCGCGCTTTTCGCCCGACGAGCTGATGGCGCTCAACGCCCGCACTTTGCATCACATGAGCTTTGAAGCGGTGGCGGAGCGGCTGAAGACGATCGCACCGGGCGCCGGCGAGGCGTTCTGGCTGGCGGTGCGCAGCAATCTTGCCACTCTGGCCGATGCCGGCGACTGGTGGGCGGTGGTCAGCGGGCCCGTCGCGCCGGTGATCGAGGACGCCGCGTTCAGCACCCAGGCGGCGGCCGCACTGCCGGCCGAGCCTTGGTCGGCCGCCACCTGGAAGAGCTGGACCAACGCGGTTGCCGCCGCCACCGGGCGCAAGGGCAAGGCGCTGTTCCATCCGCTGCGCCTGGCGCTGACGGCGCGCGAGCGTGGACCGGAGATGCAGAATTTGCTACCGCTGATCGGCCGCGCCCGCGCCGAGCAGCGCCTGCGCGGCCAGATGGCTTGAAGGCGGCGGCGTAACGCCGTCGTTTTGTTTTGGGGACCGCCGTGGCTTTGCGCATCTACAACACGCTGACGCGACAGGAAGAGGAGTTCACGCCCCTCGATCCGGCGAATGTGCGCATGTATGTCTGCGGCCCCACGGTCTACGACTACATCCATATCGGCAATGGCCGGCCGATCGTGGTGTTCGACGTGCTGTTCCGCCTGCTGCAGCGGCTCTACCCGCGCGTGACCTATGTGCGCAACATCACCGATGTCGAAGACAAGATCATGGACCGCGCTGCGGAGAGACGGGAGAGCATCGATTCGCTGACTGCCCGCACCACGGCGGCATTCCATGCCGACATCGCCAGGCTCAACGCCCTGCCGCCCACCCACGAGCCGCGCGCCACGCAATACATTCCGCAGATGCTGGCGATGATGCAGAACTTGATCGACAGGAAGCATGCCTATGTCGAGCAGGGGCATGTGCTGTTCTCGGTCCCCAGCATGCCCGATTATGGCCGCCTGTCGCGCCACAGCCGCGACGAGCTGGTGGCCGGCGCGCGGGTCGAGATCGCGCCATACAAGCACGATCCAGCCGATTTCGTGCTGTGGAAGCCTTCGACGCCGAAACAGGTCGGCTGGGATAGCCCGTGGGGTCGCGGCCGGCCCGGCTGGCACATCGAATGCTCGGCCATGAGCGGCGCACTGCTGGGCGATACGTTCGATATCCATGGCGGCGGGCTGGATCTGATCTTCCCGCACCACGAGAACGAGATTGCCCAATCGCGATGCGCGCACGATACGCCGGTCATGGCGCGCTACTGGATGCATAACGGCTACGTGCTGTCGGGCAACGAGAAGATGTCCAAGTCGCTGGGCAATTTCTTCACGTTGCACGAACTGCTCTACGAGTTTCCCGGCGAAGCGGTGCGCTATCTGCTGCTGTCGGGCCACTACCGCCAGCCGCTCGACTTCACCAAGGAAGGCTTGAAGCGCGCCAAGGCCTCGCTTGACCGGTTGTACCAGGCGCTTCGTCTAGCTGGACCTTCAATCACGCCGACTACTGTCCCAATGGCCGTTGAGCAGGCCTTATTGGTGGATTTGAACACGCCACTAGCGATTAGCGCACTGCACGAATCGGCTAGTCGATTGAATGCTGCAACCACGTCTGCTGAAAGGACTAGAGCGCGCATTGAGCTCCTGGGTGGCGGAGCATTGTTGGGACTGTTGCAACAAGAGCCTGACGCTTGGTTTCAGTTCCAACCCAGAATGCGCCCGGGGGCAGGTGCCATAAACGTCGACGAGATGATCAGGAAGCGAAACGAAGCAAGAGCTGCGAAAGACTTCGTCTTGGCGGACCAGATTCGAAAGACATTGGCAGATGCCAATATCGTGCTGGAGGACGGTCCCGACGGCACCAAGTGGCGAAGCGGCTAATCACTCAGCCTTTATCGCGATTTTCCCCAATAGTCCTGTGACGGCGGCGCTAGATTGGACCGATGGCGAGAATTGTCATGCCCGAACAAAGGCTTCGGCCGCTGCGTTGACGGGGCACTCTCGCAGGTGCAAAAAGAGCTGGCAAAACAAGGGCCTGCTGCCATGAGCGAAAGCGATAATCGAGTTTACCTGTTCGACACCACCTTGCGCGACGGGGCGCAAACCCAGGGCGTCGATTTCAGCATTGCCGACAAGGCCGCGATCGCCGAGGCGTTGGACCGTATTGGCGTGGATTACATCGAGGGCGGCTGGCCCGGCGCCAACCCGACCGATGACGGCTTCTTCGCCGACCCGCCCAAGCTCGAGCGCGCGCGCCTGACCGCATTCGGCATGACCCGCCGGCCCGGCCGCAGCGCCGACAACGATCCCGGCCTGGCCGCGATTCTGGGCGCCGGCACCAAGGCGGTGTGCATGGTCGGCAAGACCTGGGACTTCCACGTCGACGTGGCTCTCGAAATCAGCCACGACGAGAACGTAGCGATGATCGCCGATTCCGTCGCCATGGCCAAGAAGCGCGGCGTCGAGGAAGTGATGTTCGACGCCGAGCATTTCTTCGATGGCTACAAGGCCAATCCGCAATACGCCCTGCGCTGCGTGAAGGCCGCTTACGAGGCGGGCGCGCGCTGGGTGGTGTTGTGCGACACCAATGGCGGCACCTTGCCCGACGACGTCGAGCGCATTGTCGGCGACGTGGTCAAGCACATTCCCGGCAGGAACATCGGCATCCATTGCCACAACGACACCGAGAACGCGGTGGCCAATTCGCTGGCCGCGGTGCGCGCCGGCGCGCGCCAGGTGCAGGGCACCATCAACGGCCTGGGCGAACGCTGTGGCAACGCCAACATCATTGCGCTCATTCCCAACCTGATGCTGAAGATGGGCTTCGACACCGGCCTCAAGCGCGAGGAGCTGGGGCATCTCACCCATCTGTCGCGCATGCTGGACGATCGGCTGCACCTGCCGTCCAACCGCAGCGCCGCCTATGTCGGCGAGCGCGCCTTTGCCCACAAGGGCGGCCTGCACGTTTCGGCGGTCGAGAAGGATCCGCGCACTTACGAGCACATCGATCCCGCCATCGTCGGCAATTCGCGCCACATCGTGGTGTCCGACCAGGCTGGCAAGTCCAACATCCTGGCGCGCTTCCGCGAGATCGGGCTGGAGATCGACGCCAACGCGCCCGAGGTGCCCAAGCTGCTCGACGTCATCAAGCAGCGCGAGAACGAGGGCTACGCCTATGACGGCGCCTCGGCCAGCTTCGAGCTGCTGGCCCGCCGCATGTTGCACAGCGTGCCCGACTTCTTCGAGCTCAACAGTTTCCGCGTCATCACCGAGCGGCGCTTCAACGCGCGCGGCGATCTGATCACCCAGTCCGAAGCCACCGTGAAGGTCGCGGTGGGCGAGGAATGGGCCATGACCGTGTCCGAAGGCAATGGCCCGGTGAACGCGCTGGACGGCGCCCTGCGCAAGGCGCTGGTGCCGCATTATCCGGCGCTGGGCGCGGTCAGCCTGGTGGACTACAAGGTGCGCATCCTCAATCCGCGTGGCGGCACGGCGGCGATAACCCGCGTCATGATCGAAAGCCTGGACGATGCGGGCCATCGCTGGTCGTGCATCGGCGTGTCGGGCAACGTGATAGACGCCTCGTTCAACGCGCTCTACGACAGCATCACCTACAAGCTGTTCCGCGACGGCACCGCGCCGCTGGGCCGCGCGGCGGGCCAGTCCGGCAACGCCGCGCCGCTGCGCGCCCGCCCGCTCTAGCCATCATGGCCGGCACCGATCGCAGCCGCACCGGCATCGGCGGCGGCGCCACCACCATGCCGCCGGTGGTGATCCTGATGCGCCCGCAGATGGGCGAGAATATCGGCGCCGCGGCGCGCGCCATGCTCAATTGCGGCCTGACCGAATTGCGCCTGGTGCAGCCGCGCGACGGCTGGCCCAACGAAAAGGCGCGCGCCTCGGCCTCGGGCGCCGACGCGGTGGTCGACGCCGCGGTGGTGTTCGACGATCTGGGCGCGGCGGTGAGTGACCTGCAGCGCGTCTATGCCACCACGGCGCGCGGCCGCGATGCCCAGCAGCGCGTAATGACGGCGCGCGAGGCGGCGCCGGAGATGCACAGCGCCATGGGGCAGGGTCAGCGCTGCGGCGTGATCTTCGGCCCCGAGCGCACCGGGCTGACCAACGAGGATCTGGCCTTCGCCGACACCGTGATCACCGTGCCGCTCAATCCGGCCTATGCCTCGCTCAACCTGGCCCAGGCGGTGCTGCTGGTGGCCTATGAATGGTCGCAGCTGGTGTTCCAGCCGGCCGCGCCGGAAATCGTCGATGACGGCCGCCGTCCCGCCACCAAGGCCGACATGCTGAAGCTGTTCGAGCATCTGGAGCGCGAGCTCGACGACAGCGGGTTCCTGCGCGTGGTCGAGAAGCGGCCCAGCATGGTGCGCAATATCCGCACCACCTTGCAGCGCGCGCAGCTGACCCGCCAGGAAGTAGCGACCCTGCACGGCATGATCCGCGAATTGTCGAACAAGCGAAAGCGCTGAAGGCAGGCGGGCTAGAGCGCCGAGGCGGTCGCCACGTATTGCACGAACATCTGGCGCAGATCGGCGAGGGTGGCCTCGTCCACGTCGCCGTCCAGCAGAGCGCGCTCCAGCGGCCGCAGCCGCTTCTTGATCGGCGCCGGCGTGCGTTCGCTCTGCAGCAGGGCGATCAGCATCTCGAAACTGGTCATCTCCCGGGCGCGCCGGCGCGGGGCGGGGGTGGCGTTCGGCGGGGCAGAAATCGGGGCGATGGCGGGCTGGGCGCCCAGCACGGCAGCCCAATCCTGGCCGCTGGCCTTGATCAGGGCATCGGCGCGGCGCGCCGCCGCCAGTGCCTCGCCGTCATGGCTGCTGCCCATCAGTTCGAGGATCTTGGCCAGTTGCTGACGATTGATGCTCATGGGCGGATGCGGCGGCAGTGGACCTGCGCCTTACTGTGTCGCAATCGAAATCGATTGGAAAGGATTGCTTACTCGGCCGCGGCCGGCATCAGATCGAGCGCCGACCACACATCGAGCAGCGCCCGCACCAGCCGGTTCATCATCTCGTCACTGTGCAGGGGCGTGGGCGTCAGGCGCAGCCGTTCCGTGCCGCGCGGCACGGTCGGGTAGTTGATCGGCTGCACGTAGATGCCGTGGCGCTCCAGCAGGATGTCGCTTGCCCGCTTGCAGCGCTCGGCGTCGCCCACGAACAGCGGCACGATGTGGCTGACCGAGGGCATCACCGGCAGGCCGACCGATTTCAGGCGCGACTTCAAGGTGGCGGCGCGCTCGTGGTGCATCTGGCGCAGCTCGTCGTGCTCCTTCAGCCAGCGCACCGAGGCCAGCGCGCCGGCGGCGATCGAGGGCGGCAAAGCGGAGGTGAAGATGAAGCCCGAGCCGAAGCTGCGCACGAAATCGACCATCTCGGCGCTGCCGGCGATATAGCCGCCGATCACGCCGAACCCCTTGGCCAGGGTGCCCTGCACGATGTCGATCTTGTCCAGCGCGCCGTCGCGCTCGGCCACGCCGGCGCCGGTCTTGCCGTACATGCCCACGGCATGCACTTCGTCGAGATAGGTGAGCGCGCCGTAGCGCTTGGCGACCTCGGCGATCTCGTTGATCGGCGAGATATCGCCGTCCATCGAATAGACCGACTCGAAGGCCACGATCTTGGCCGCCTCGGGGTCCTCGTCGCGCAGGCGCCGTTCCAGGTCCGCCACGTCGTTGTGCTTCCAGATCACCCGGCCGGCGCTGGAATTGCGGATGCCGGCGATCATCGAGGCGTGGTTGTAGGCGTCGGAAAAGATGATGGCGTTGGGCAATTTGTCGCCCAAAGTCTGCAACGTGGTTTCGTTGGCGACGTAGCCCGAGGTGAAGATCAGGGCCGCCTGCTTGCGATGCAGGTTGGCCAGTTCGCGCTCGAGCAGCACGTGATAGTGGTTGGTGCCGGAAATGTTGCGCGTGCCGCCGGCGCCCGCGCCGGTTTCCTGCAGCGCCTGCTGCATGGCGCCAATCACCACCGGGTGCTGGCCCATGGCGAGATAGTCGTTGCTGCACCACACGGTGACGGTCTCGACCTTGCCGTTGCGGTGGTTGTGCGCCAGCGGGAAACGACCGGCCTGGCGCGCCAGATCGGCGAAAACGCGATAGCGCCCTTCGCTCTTGAGCTGGTCCAAGGCCTGACGAAAGAGTTTCTGGTAATCCATCTCTACCGAACCGCCGCTCCCCCTACGGGACCGCAGATTGGCGCCCCCCGCGTCCCACTGGGCTGATTTATATCAATAAACCGGCGATTGTTCGCAGACGCTTTGCCGCACGGCAGCCATACGCCGCGCCGGGGGCGGCTTGGGTCACCGCCAATAACACCCTGATTTTAGCCGATATTCCAAGCCTCGGGCAGATTTCTCCTTAAGCTATGGCAACGCCCTGTGCTTTCAGCTCCGCCAGCGCGTCGTCCAGCGCCAGCTTGGTGCGGGCCAGCAGATCCTCGATTTCCGCCTTGTTGATCACCAGGGGTGGGGAAAAGGCGACCGTGTCGCCCATGTTGCGTACGATCGCGCCATGGGCCTGGGCATGCTTGGCCACGGCGCCGCCCGCGCCCGCGGTTGGGGCGAACGGCTCCTTGGTCTTCTTGTTCTGCACCAGCTCCAGCGCCCCCAGCAGACCGATGCCGCGCACCTCGCCCACCAGCGGATGGTCGGCGAATTTCTGCAGGCCGGCCTGCAGCACCGGCGCCACCTGGCGCACATGGCCGACCAAGTCCATCTCGTCGTAGATCTTCAGCGCTTCGACCGCGACGGCCGCCGGCACCGGATGGCCCGAATAGGTGAAGCCGTGGCCGAACACGCCGATCTTTTCGCTTTCGACCAGCATCGCCTGCCACACTTTCTCGCCGATCAGGATGGCGGAGATCGGCAGGAACGAGGCCGACAGCGCCTTGGCGCAGGTCAGGATGTCGGGCTTGATCTGAAGGGTCTGGCAGCCCCAGTAATTGCCGGTGCGGCCAAAGCCGCAGATCACTTCGTCGGCGATCAGCAGCACATCGTATTTCTGCAGCACCGCCTGGATCTTGGGGAAGTAGGTGGCAGGCGGCACGATCACCCCGCCCGCGCCCATCACCGGCTCGGCGATGAAGGCGGCCACCGTATCGGGACCCTGCTCGACGATCATCTTCTCGAGCGAAGCGGCAAGGCGGGTGGCGAAATCCTCCTGCGACTCGCCGGCGGCGGCGAAACGATAGTGATGCGGACAATCGGTGTGCAGCACGTTGGCGATCGGCAGATCGAAATCGCGATGGTTGTTGGGCAGGCCGGTCAGGCTGGCCGAGGCGATGGTCACGCCGTGATAGCCCTTTATGCGCGAAATGATTTTCTTCTTGTGCGGCCGGCCCAGAGCATTGTTGTAGTACCACACCAGCTTCATCGCCGAATCGTTGGCTTCGGAGCCGGAATTGGCGAACAGCACCCGCGCCATCTTCACCGGCGCCCGCTCCAGCAGCATTTCCGACAGTTCGATCAGCGGCTCGTGCGATTTGCCGGCAAATGCATGATAAAAAGGCAGCTGCCGCATCTGCTTGACGGCGGCATCGACCAGACGCTCGTTGTCGAAGCCCAGGGAGGCGGACCACAGCCCGGCCATGCCCTCGATATAGTCTTTGCCCGAATCATCCCATACCCGCACACCTTGGCCGCGCACCACAACCAGTGGTCCCTCGGTCAAATGCTTCTTCAGGTGGGTGTAGGGATGCACCACGGAGGCGATGTCACGGGCCTGCAGCGAATTACCTGGTGGCGAGAAGGTCATTTCAATCTCCTATCGTGCGGGCCGGCTTGGCAAAATTGGGGTGTCCCATCCTACGCTATCGCAGCAGGGCGGCAACCTTCGCAATGTATTGGTACTAAGTTTGCCCGTGGTCTTGCAGCGGACGCCGGTCCGCCCCTGTTCGCCTTTCGCACCCGCGTTCTAAGCCTTTGATTCTGTGTCTGCGATTGACTCGCGAGGCGGAGTGTTCTACCGCTTTTGCATCTGAAAGAACCGGCGTTAACGGCCGGCTTTCGTAAACCTCGTCCGTCGGACGAGCGGGGATGCTTACAAAGGGAGAATGTCCGATGAGACTCGGAATAAAGACGCTTATGCTGGCGGCTGGCGCGGTGGCTTTGACGTCGCTCGTCAATCCGCCTGCCTTCGCGCAAGGCAAGGTGTTCCGATGGGCCAACGACGGCGACGTCAATTCGATGGATCCGTATGCCCGCAACGAGACGTTTTTGCTGTCGTTCCTGCAAAACGTCTATGAGCCTTTGATCCGTCGCGATGGCTCGATGAAGATGCAGCCGGGACTGGCAACGGCCTGGAAGCTGAAATCGCCCACGGTTTGGGAATTCACACTGCGTCAGGACGTGAAGTTCTCCGACGGCACGCCGTTCAACGCCGACGACGTCGTGTTCTCCTACACGCGCGCCCAGGCTGGTGGCTCGAACATGAAAGGCTACTTCGCTTCGGTGAAGGAAGTGCGCAAGACCGGGCCCTACACGGTCGAAGTCGAGACCAAGGCGCCCGATCCGTTGCTGGCCGACAAGCTGGCCGGCATCCTGATCATGTCCAAGGTGTGGGCCGACAAGAACGGCGCCGCCGAAGCAGTCGACCTGACCAGCGGCAAGGAAAACTTCGCCACCCGCAACGCCATGGGCACCGGCCCCTTCATGCTGAAGAGCCGCGAGCCTGATTCCAAGACCGTGCTGGTGCGCAACCCCAACTGGTGGGACAAGACCACCAAGTTCAACATCGACACTGCCGAACTCAACGTCATCCCCAACGCGGCGACGCGCACAGCGGCGTTGCGTTCGGGCCAGGTCGACTTCGTCTACACCGTGCCGCCGGCCGACGAGGAAAGCCTGAAGAAGGATGCCAACATCAAGGTGCTGTCGGGCCGCGAGACCCGCGTCGTCTATCTTGGCTTCGACCAGGAGCGCAACGAGCTGCTGGAATCCAACATCAAGGGCAAGAACCCGTTCAAGGACGTGCGCGTGCGCCAGGCGTTCTGGATGGCGATCGATGAAGACGGCATCGTCAAGAGCGTGATGCGCGGCAACGCCTACCCGGTCGCGCTGATGGTCGGGCAGGGCATCAACGGCTACTACAAGGACCTGGACGTGCGGCCGAAATTCGACGTCGCAGCGGCCAAGAAGCTGCTGAGCGACGCCGGCTACCCCAATGGCTTCGAAGTCGGCATGGACTGCCCCAACGACCGCTACGTCAACGACGAAGCGATCTGCAAGGCCGTCGTCACCATGCTGTCCAAGATCGGCGTCAAGGTGAACCTGAACGCGCAGACGCGCGCCAAGTACTTCGCCAAGATCCTGCGCAAGGGCGACTTCACCCAGGGCCAGACCAGCTTCTTCATGCTGGGTTGGTCGCCGGGCGCCACCTACGACGTCGCCGACGTGTTCCAGCAACTGATCGAGACGCCTGACGCCACCAAGAAGGTCGGCGCCTTCAACCCGGGCGGTTACTCAAACAAGAAGGTCGACGAACTGGCCGACCAGTCGGCCCAGGAAACCGACCCGAAGAAGCGCGAAGCCATGATGCGTGAAATGGAAAAGATCCATCGCGATGAGGTTGGTCATATTCCGCTGCATCAGCAGGCGATCGTGTGGGCGATGCGCAAGAACGTCGATGTCGTGCAGCGCGCCGACAACATCTTCATGCTCTACAACGTGAACATGAAATAACAAGTACCTCATTGAAACCATAGCGGTCCGGGTCGCAAGATCCGGACCGTAGTGTTTGAGGGACGGCAATGCTGGCATTCATCATCCGCCGCCTGCTGCAAGCGGTCATCGTCATGCTGACCGTGGGTGCGATTGCTTTCAGCCTGTTCCATTATGTCGGCGATCCGATCAACTCGCTGGTCGGCATCGACACGCCGATGGAGGACCGGGTGGCGTTGCGCGCCAAGCTCGGCCTCGACGATCCGGCGGTGATTCAGTTCGCGCGCTATATCGGCGACGCGGCGCAGGGCAAGTTCGGCTTGTCCTACCGCATGAGCCAGCCGGTGATGAACGTGATCAAGCAGCGTTTGCCGGCCACCTTGGAGCTGAGCTTCGTTGCCGCCATCATCGCGCTGGTGGTGGGCGTCGGCATGGGCGTCTATACCGGCCTATTCCCGCGCCGATCGTCGAGCCGCTTCTTCCTCACCATATCCCTGGTCGGCATTTCCTTGCCGCCGTTCCTGACCGGCATTTTGCTGATCATGGTGTTCTCGGTCGCCTGCACTATTTGGGCGCCGGAGATCGGCCTGTCGCCGGGCTTCTGCCTGCCTTCGTTCGGGCGCGGCGACACGGTCGATCTGGGCGGCTGGACCACCGGATTTCTCACCACATCTGGCCTCAAGGCATTGATCCTGCCGGCCTTTACCCTGGGCCTGTTCCAACTCACCCTGATCATGCGGCTGGTGCGTTCGGAAATGCTCGAAGTGATGCGCACCGACTACATCAAATTCGCCCGCGCCCGTGGCCTGGCCAACCGCGCCGTCAATTTCGGCCACGCGCTGAAGAACACGCTGGTGCCGGTGATCACCATCACCGGCCTGCAGCTGGGCGCCATCATCGCCTTCTCGGTCATCACCGAGACGGTGTTCTCCTGGCCCGGCATGGGCCAGCTGTTCATCCAGTCGGTGCAGTCGGTCGATATCCCGGTGATGGCGACTTACCTGCTGCTGATCGCGGCGTTCTTCGTCGTCATCAACCTGATCGTCGATCTGCTGTATTACGCGGTCGATCCGCGACTGCGTGCGGTCGGCGCGGTCAAGGCGACGGCTTAGCCATGGCGACACGTCTGAGCTCCGCCCTGCGACGCGCCTACGACAGCGACGTCGCCTACAGCTTCCGCAAATCGCCGGTGATCGTGGCGGCGGCGACGATGCTGCTGCTGATATTCCTGGGCTCGGTGTTCGCGCCGTGGATCTCACCGATTAATCCGCTCGATCTCACCCAGATCAGCATCAGCGATGGATTGAAGCCGCCGGTCTGGGCCGAGGACGGCGATCCGCAATTCATTCTGGGCACCGACGACCAGGGCCGCGACCTGCTGTCGGCCACGATCTACGGCACCCGCCTGTCGCTGTTCGTCGGCGTGATCTCGGTGCTGCTGTCGATGGCATTGGGGATCACCTTGGGCCTGATCAGCGGCTATGCCGGCGGCGCGGTCGACGCCTTCATCATGCGCATCGCCGATATCCAGCTCACTTTTCCGGCCATCCTGATCGCACTGCTGATCGACGGGGTGGCGCGCGGCATCCTGACGGGACCCAAACACGAGGAGCTGGCGCTGTTCGTGGTCGTGATGTCGATTGCGCTGTCGTATTGGGTGCAATACGCGCGCACCGTGCGCGGCTCGGTGCTGGTCGAGAAGAACAAGGAATACGTGCTGGCGGCACGCGTGATCGGCCTGCGACCGACCCTGATCCTGTTCCGCCATATCCTGCCCAACGTCATGGGCCCAGTGCTGGTGATCGGCACCATCAATCTGGCCTTGGCGGTCATTACCGAAGCCACCTTGAGCTTCCTCGGCGTCGGCCTGCCCGCCACCCAGCCGTCGCTGGGGCGGCTGATCCAGGAGGGCAACAACTCGCTCAACTCCGGCCAGTGGTGGCTGATCGTGTTCCCCGGCCTGGCGCTGGTGCTGGTCGTGCTGTCGGTCAATTTGCTGGGCGATTGGTTGCGCGATGCGCTCAATCCCAAGCTGCGCTAGGCCAGCGGCATGAACGTGGTCGCCACGCCGCAGGGCAAGCCGGCATCCCTGTCGAACCAACCGCTGCTGCAGGTCAACCATCTGCGCGTCGAGTTCCCGACCCGCCGCGGCACCTTGCTGGCGGTCGACGACGTATCGTTCGATATCGCGCCGGGCGAGGTGCTGGGCGTGGTGGGCGAATCGGGCGCCGGCAAGTCGCTGACCGGCGCCGCCATCATCGGCCTGCTCGAGCCGCCCGGCCGCATCGCCGGCGGCGAGATTCTGCTCGAGGGCCGGCGCATCGACAACCTGCCCTACGAACAGATGCGGCGCATCCGCGGCGCGCGGATCGGCGCAATCTTTCAGGATCCGCTGACCAGCCTCAATCCGCTCTATTCGATCGGCCGGCAACTGGTCGAGACGATCCAGACCCATCTGCCGCTGAACGACGCCGAAGCCAAGCAGCGCGCCATCGACCTGTTGAAGGAAGTCGGCATTCCTGCTGCCGCGCAGCGCGTCGATCACTATCCGCATCAATTTTCCGGCGGCATGCGCCAGCGCGTGGTCATAGCGCTGGCGCTGTGCGCCAATCCGCGCCTGATCATCGCCGACGAGCCCACCACCGCGCTCGACGTGTCGATCCAGGCCCAGATCATCGCGCTGCTCAAGCGGCTGTGCCGCGAGCACGGCACGGCGGTGATGCTGGTGACGCACGACATGGGCGTGATCGCCGAAACCGCCGACCGCGTGGCGGTGATGTATGCCGGCCGCATTGCCGAGATCGGCCCGGTGCGCGAAGTGGTGCAAAACGCCAAGCATCCCTACACGGTCGGCCTGATGGGCTCGATCCCGGCGATCGGCGGGCCGCAGGGCAAGCTGACCCAGATCGAAGGCAACATGCCGCGCCTGACGGAGATCCCGCCCGGCTGCGCCTACAACCCGCGCTGCCCGCGCGCGGGCGAGCGCTGCCTGGTCGAGCGGCCCGGGTTGCTCAAGGCCGGCCTGACCGATGCCGCCTGCTGGTTGTACGACCCGGCCGGCGTCGGGGCGCCGCTGCCGCGCTCCGCGCCCAATGCCGCTGCGGCGACGGAGGCGGCCAGTGTCTGAGCCAATGCGCAAGGCGCCGCTGCCGGCCGGAGCGCCCGACGTGCTGCTCGAGGCCAACCACCTGACGCGCTATTTCGACGTGTCGCCGCCCTGGCTCAACCGCGTGCTGGAGCGCAAGCCACGCCAGATCGTGCGCGCGGTGGACGACGTAAATTTCCAGATCAGCCGCGGCGAGACCCTGTCGCTGGTGGGCGAGTCGGGTTGCGGCAAATCCACCATCGCCCGCCTGATCGTCGGCCTCTACACGCCCACCGCCGGCGAGATCAAGTTCGAGGGCCGCGTGCTGGACCGGCGCGTCAACCGCGCCGACATGTCGGCGATGCGCCGCCGCACGCAGATGATCTTCCAGGACCCGTTCGCCAGCCTCAATCCGCGCTGGCGCGTGTTCGACATCGTGGCCGAGCCGATCCGCGCCTTCAACCTGACCAAGAGCACCACCGCGACCCGCGACCGGGTCGGCGATTTGCTGCGCCAGGTGCGCCTGACCCCAGCCGACGGCGTGAAGTTCCCGCACGAATTCTCCGGCGGCCAGCGCCAGCGCATCTCGATCGCGCGCGCTTTGGCCAGCGAGCCGGAGTTCCTGGTGTGCGACGAGCCCACCTCGGCGCTCGACGTGTCGGTGCAGGCGCAGATCCTCAACCTGATGCGCGATCTGCAGCAGAAGTTCGGGCTGACCTATCTGTTCATCAGCCACAATCTGGCGGTCGTGTACAACATCTCGACCCGCGTCGGCGTCATGTATCTGGGCCGGCTGGTCGAGATCGGCGACACCCGCACCGTGTTCTTCCGGCCGAAGCATCCCTACACCCGCATGCTGCTCGACACGATCCCCGACCTGGCCATGACCGGGCGGCAACGCATGCCGGTGGCCGGCGAAGTGCCAAGCCCGCTCAACCCGCCCAGCGGCTGCGCATTCCATCCGCGTTGCCCGTTTGCCAACGAGCGTTGCAAAGTGGAGCGACCGCGCGATTTCCCCATCGAAGGCGGGCTGGTGGCCTGCCACGGCATCGAAGAAGGCCGTATCCCCATCGAGCAGCGCCCGGGATAAGCCCCGCCGCGGCCCGCCGGTTATAAAAATTTGATTTACCTCATTGCCTTGCAGCCGCCGGCAGGTGCAGGCTTGTGGCGAGCAAAGGAGACAATTCCCCATGGGCTACAAGACGATCCTGGTCAATTGCGACACCTCCCCGGCGACGGAAAAGCGCATCGAGCTGGCAGCCGACATCGCGCGCCAGACGCAGGCGCATCTGGTAGGCCTGTTCGTGCGCGCCAACGTGGTGATGCCGGCCTACATGGAAGCTGGCATCGGACCTGAGTTGATCGCCCTGCAGGAGCGACGCGGCAAGGAGCAATCGGCCAAGGCCAAGGCGATTTTCGACCGGGTGATGCAGCGCGCCGGCGGCAGCGCCGAATGGCGCGATACCAACGGCGACGTTTATGACCTCACCTCGATGAATGCGCGCTACGCCGACCTCGTGGTGATGGGCCAGCACAATCCCGATCTCGACGACCCCGATGTGATCGCCGATCTGCCGGAGACGGTGATGCTCGACGCCGGCCGGCCGGTGCTGGTGCTGCCCTATGTCGGCGTCAAGGGCAAGGTGATGGGCGGGCACGTGCTGGTGGGCTGGAACGCCGGCCGCGAGGCCACCCGTGCGGTAAGCGATGCGCTGCCGTTCCTCAAGGCGGCCAGCGCGGTGACGGTGCTGGCGGTCAACCCGCGCCCCGGCCTGCGTGGCCATGGCGACGAGCCGGGCGCCGACATCGCCCAGTTCCTGGCGCGCCATGGCGTGAAGGTGACCGCGTCCTTCACCGTGGCCGACGACATCGACGCGGGCGACGCGCTGCTATCGCGCGCCGCCGACGTCAACGCCGACATGATGGTGCTGGGCGCCTACGGCCATTCGCGGCTGCGCGAAATGGTGGTGGGCGGCGTCACGCGCAAGGTGCTGGCCACCATGACCGTGCCGGTGCTGTTCAGCCATTAACGGCGCGTCACCCCGGCCAAGGGCTCATTCTTATGAGCCCGCGAGCGGGGCCCATCTTTTAGCACGTGACGGCCTTGGTCTGGATCGACATTGGATCCCGGCGCTCGCTGCGCTCGGCCGGGATGACGAGTTTATACGCGCGCCGTTACAAAAATTTCCCTCGTAGTACACTCCGGGCATGATCGTCGTGTTCGGATCGCTGATCGCCGATCTGCTGTTCGCCGTGCCGCGTCTGCCGCGCGCGGGCGAGACGGTGCTGGGCCGCGACTATCTGGTAGCGGCGGGCGGCAAGGGCGCCAATCAGGCCCTGGCCGCAGCCAGGGATGGCGCCGAGGTGGCGATGGTCGGCGCGGTCGGGCGCGACCACTTTGCCGACACGGTGCTGGCCGGGTTGCGCGCGGCGCGGGTCGATCTGTCGGCGGTCGCGATCGTCGATGCGCCAACCGGCTGCGCCGCAGTCGGCGTCGATGCCGCGGGCGCCAACCAGATCATGGTGGCGGCCGGCGCCAATCTTCACGCCCGGGCCGCGCAGGTAACCGACGCGATGCTGGATCGCGCCAGCCTGCTGCTGGTGCAGATGGAACTCGACCGCGGCGAAACCGAAGCGCTGATCGCCCGCGCCAAGATTCGCGGCTGCAGGATCATGCTCAATCTGGCGCCGGCGCTGCCGATCGCGAATGCGGCGTTGCGCGCCGTCGACTATCTGCTGGTCAACGAGATCGAAGCCCAGCTCCTTGCCGAGCAATGCGGTGCGGCCGACGCCATGCCGGTGGCCTTGGCCCAGGCGCTGGGCACAATCGTGATCGGCACCTATGGCGATCAGGGTGGCGTCGCGGCCATCACCGGCCAAGTGGTGAAAGTCCCTGCATTGCGTGTGGATGTAGTGGATACCACCGGCGCGGGCGATGCTTTTGCCGGGGTCCTGGCGGCGGCGCTGGATCGCGGTGCTGATTTGCCGGGCGCGCTGCGCCGAGCGGCCGTGGCGGGCAGCCTGTCCTGCACCGCCCGTGGCGCGCAGACAGCCATGCCGGATCGAGCGGCGATCGACGCGGCATTGCCCCGCCTGGCGTAACGTGCCGTTGACTTGACCCGGGGGCATGGGCGGCTAAGCTGCCGCTAATTCCGCACCAGACTGCAGGAGATTTCATGGCCATCATCAACCGCATTGCCGAATTCCACCGCGACATGAAGGAATGGCGCCACGACATCCACGCCCATCCGGAGACCGCGTTCGAGGAAAACCGCACGTCGGAGGTGGTGGCCAAGAAGCTCGAATCGTTCGGCATCGAGGTGCATCGCGGCATGGCCAAGACCGGCGTGGTCGGCGTGCTGCGCGCGGGTACGGGCAAGCGGGCGATCGGCCTGCGCGCCGACATGGACGCGCTCGATATCCTCGAGACCAACGATTTCAATCACGCCTCGAAGATCCCCGGCAAGATGCATGCCTGCGGCCATGACGGCCACACCACCATGCTGCTGGGCGCGGCCAAATACCTGGCCGAGACCAAGAACTTCGACGGCACGGTGTATTTCATCTTCCAGCCGGCCGAGGAGAACGAGGGCGGCGGCCGCGTCATGGTCGAAGAGGGGCTGTTCGACAAATTCCCCTGCGAGTCGGTCTATGGCATGCACAACATTCCGGGCATTCCGGTCGGCCATTTCGCCGTGCGTCCGGGCCCGATGATGGCGGCCTACGATATCTTCGAGATCACGGTCGAAGGCGTGGGCGCGCATGGCGCCATGCCGCACCAGGGCATCGATCCGGTGATGGTCGGCTCGCAGATCGTGGTGGCGCTGCAGGCCATCGTCAGCCGGTACACCGATCCGATGGACACCGCGGTGGTCAGCACCACGCAGTTCCACAGCGGCGACGCCTGGAACGTGATCCCGCAGACCGCCGTGCTGCGCGGCACGGTGCGCACCTTCAAGGCCGAGGTGCAAGACCGCGTGCAACGCCAGATCGAGGAGATCAGCCGCAATGTGGCGCAGGCTTTCGGCGCCAAGATCAAGTGGCGCTACGAGCGGCGCTATCCGGCCACCGTCAACAGCGAGCTCGAGACCGAGATCGCGGCGCGCGCCGCCGGCACGGTGGCGGGCGAGGGCAAGGTCAACCGCAACCCGACCCCGGCGATGGGCTCCGAAGACTTCGCCTTCATGCTGCAGGCGCGGCCGGGCTGCTACATCTGGGTCGGCAATGGCGACCGGCCCGGCTCGTGCATGATCCACAACCCCGGCTACGACTTCAACGACGAGGTGCTGCCGATCGGCGCGTCCTATTGGGCGACCCTGGCCGAGCAGGTGCTGTCGAAGGACAATGTAGTGCGCAAGGCGGCGGAGTAACCTCTGCCGTTCCAGCCTGCACAGCGCAACGAAAAGCCCGCCAACCGGCGGGCTTTTTTGCGCCGCGGGCGTATTGTGTCGAAGTTCGGGGAGGGCCCATGCATCCAGCACAGCATCTTATCCGGTTGGGTTTCGGCTTCGCCGTGTCGCAAAGCCTGCGCGTTGTGATCGAGTTGGGCCTGGCCGATCTGATGGATGGCGAGCGCAACGTCGACGAACTGGCGCAGGGCTGCGGTGCGCATCCGGGCTCGCTGTATCGCGTCATGCGGCTGCTGGCCGCGGAAGGCGTGTTCCGCGAGACCCAGGCGCGCCATTTCAAGCTAACCGAGACCGGTCGCCTGCTGCGCTCCGACGCCGCCGTCTCGCCGCGCGACTTTGTGCGGGTGATGAACAGCGAGCCTTATCTGGCGTTCGAGCAACTGCTGCACGCGGTGCGCACCGGCGATCCGGCATTCGACAAGCTGTTCGGCCAGCCCCGCTTCGAATGGCTCGATGCGCATCCCGACAAGGCGGCGCTGTTCCTGCGCGCCATGGCGGCAATGGGCCAGGGCCGGCACGAGGCGCTGGCCGGGGCCTACGATTTCACGCCGTTCTCCAAGGTGGCCGATGTCGGCGGCGCGCACGGGCATTTTATCGCCGCGATCCTGAACCAGAATCCGCATCTGACCGGCATCCTGTTCGATCGCCCGGCGTCGATCGCGGCTTCGCGCCAGACCGAGGTGGGCAGGTTGCCACGATTGGAATTGATCGAGGGGGATTTCTTCAAGTCGGTGCCGCAGGGCGCGGATGTCTATGTCATCAAGAAAGTGATCCACGACTGGAACGACGAGCAGAGCATCGCCATATTGCGCAACTGTCGCAAGGTGGTGCCGCCCAACGGCAAGGTGCTGCTGGCCGAAACCATCGTGCCGCCCGGCAATGATCCGCATCAGATCAAGCTGATCGATGTCACCATGCTGGCCGTGACCGGCGGCCGGGAACGCACCGAAGCGGAATACGCCCAGCTGTTCAGTGCGGCGGGCTTTGCGCTGGAGCGCGTCATTCCCACGCGCGAGGGAATTTCGCTGATCGAGGGAAAGCCGGTCTAGGCGCGTCGTTTATGACGCGCGCCGGTCGATGGCGCGCGGGTCGAGCGCATCCTGCAGCCCGTCGCCCACGAAGTTGAATGCCATCACCGTAAGGAAAATCAGCAGGCCGGGATAGATCGCCAGGTTAGGGGCGCTCCAGATCAGCTCCTGCGCGTTGCTCAGCATGTTGCCCCACGAAGCGTTGGGCGGGCGCACGCCCAGGTTCAGGAAGCTCAGCACCGATTCGAACAGGATGATGTTGCCGATCGACAGGGTGGTGGCGACGATGATCGGCGAGGCGGCGTTGGGCAGGATATGGCGCAGCACGATGCGGCGTGGGCCCGCGCCCAGCGCCCGGGCGGCGCGCACGAAGTCGCGTTCGCGCAAGGAGAGCGCCATGCCGCGCACCAGCCGCGCCACCGTGGTCCAGCCGGCGAACAGCGAGACGATCAGCACGATCTGGTACAGCGAGATGGCGGGCGACTGGGCGATGCTGGCCGGCACCCCGAGCTTGGTGAGATCGACCGCCGCCAGGATGATCAGCAGCGGCAGGATCGGCAGCGCGATCATGGCGTCGGTGAAGCGCATCAGCGCGGCATCGGCCGCGCCGCCGGCATAGCCCGAGATCAGCCCCAGCGCCGAGCCGATGATGGCCGACAGCAGGGCGCCGGCCAGCCCAACCGACAGCGAGACCTGGCCGCCATAGAGCAGGCGCACGAACAGGTCGCGGCCCAGCTCGTCGGTGCCGAGCCAGAATTGGGCCGACGGCGGCTCGAAGCGGCGCAGCAGGTCGACCGCGTCGGGGTCGATGCCGCGCCATTGCGCGATCGGCCCGGCCAGGATCGACAGCAGCGCCAGCCCCAGCAGCAAAGCGAGCGAGACCGCCGCGGTCGGATGGCGGCGAAACCGGCTCCAGAACAGGCGCCAGGGAGACAGCACGTGCGCCGTAACGGGCAAGGTGTCGTTCGACATCGGCGTCAGCCCAGCTTGATGCGCGGGTCGAGCCACGCATATCCCAGATCGGCGGCGAAATTGCCCAGCAGGGTGGTCAGCGTCGCCAGCATCAGGCCGATCAGCGCCAGATTGTAGTCGTTGCCCATGATGGCGTCGTAGATCGCCTTGCCCATGCCGGGCCAGGCGAACATGGTCTCGGTGATTAGCGCGCCGGAGAACAGTCCGCCGAACGACAGCGCCAGCACCGTCAGCACCGGGATCATGGCGTTGCCCAACGCGTGGTTCCACACCACGCGCCGCTCGGGCAGTCCCTTGGCGCGGGCGGTGCGGATGAAATCGAGCCGCAGGCTTTCGATCATGGCGGCGCGGATGAAGCGGGTGTAATGGCCGACGCTGACCAGGGTCAGGGTCATCACCGGCAGCACCAGGTGGCGCAGCCGGTCTGCCAAGGTGCTCCACAGGCCGGTGGTGGGGCTGTCGCTGCTCATGCCAGAGGCGGGCAATATGCCCCACACCACGGCGAACAACATGATCAGCAACAGGGCGAGCCAGAACGGCGGCACCGAGATCCCGGCGAAGCTCAACAGGTTGATCGCCGTGTCGCGCGCGGTGCCGGCGCGGCGCGCGGCGGCGATGGCCAGCGGAAAGGCCAGCGCCACCGACAGCGCAAACGACAGGCCCATCAGCAGCAATGTGTTGCCCAGCCGGGGCAGCAACACGTCCATGGCGGGAATCGAAAACGAGCGCGAGAAGCCGAAATTGCCCTGCGCCGCCTGCACCAGCCAGCTGAGATAACGCTCGATCAGGCCGCGATCGAGCCCGTATAGCGCGCGCAGCCGCGCCGCGTCCTGCTGCGTGATGCGCGGGTCGGAGTTGACCAGGATGTCGATCGGATCGCCCGGCATCAGGCCGATCAGGCAATAGACCACGAACGACATCGCCAACAGCACCAGCAGGATCTGCACCAGGCGGTTGGCGATGTAACGCGTCATGCGTTCAGTCTAGCGGGCGACAGGGCAAAACGCGATTCCAGCGACGATGTCAGTTGCTGCGCGTGTCGCGCCACTGCTCGATCCACAAGGTGGTGCCGTCGGACTGGCCGGTCGGTACCACGCCCTTCAGCCATTTAGGCAGGATGAACGGATCGGCGCGGAAATACAGCGGCAGCACCGGCAGGTTCTCGGCATAGATGCGCTGCATTTCGGCCGCCAGCGCCTTGCGCTTGGCGAGGTCGAGTTGGCTGTCGAACTTGTCCAACACCTGGTCCATCGCCTGGTCACGGAACGCGGGATAGTTCTGGCCCGACCAGTTGTTGGCGGCGCTGGGGATCTCCTGCGAGTGCAAAGTGGGACGCGGCGGCGTGTCGGGCCCGGAGACCCAGGCATACATCGCCATGCCGGAGAATTCGCGCTTATCGAGATATTGAGAAAATACCCGGGGCGGCAGCGCCTTGAGCCTGATCTCCACGCCGATCTGCTTCCACTGCGACTGCAGCACCTGCTGCACCAGTTCGCGCACGCGATTGCCCGCCGTTGTGACCAGCTCGAACGACAGCTTTTCGCCCGCCGCGTTGGCGCGCACGCCGTTCTGCACGGTGAAGCCGGCCTCGTCGAGCAAGGCCGCCGCCTTTTTGGGATCGTAGGCGTACTTGGTCACGCCCGGCGAATAGTGCAGATCGAGCGGCGGTACGAAGCCGTCGGCCACCGGCTGTTTGCCCTCGAACAGCTTCTGCACCAGGGTCTCGCGATCGAGCGCGTAAAGCAGCGCCTGGCGCACGCGCTTGTCCTGCAAGAGTTTGTTGTCGAGGTTAAGGTCGATGTGCTCGTAGATCAGGCTGTTCTTGTAGATGTAGTCGAAACGGTCGCGATTGCGCTTCTCGAACGCCAACGCCTGATCGAGCGACAGGCCAAGCTCGCCCAGGATGTAGTCGATGCTGCCCGACAGTAGATTGGCTTCCAGCGCCGAGGTGTTCTCGACGATCTTGAACACGATGCGCTTGAAATGCGGCTTGTCGCCGTACCAGTAGGGATTGGTCTCCAAGGCGATGCTCACCCCGGGGGTGACGGCGGTGATGCGATAGGGGCCGAAATACAGGCCGGGGTTGGCGGTGTCGGTCTCGAATTTGGAGCGGCTATGATATTGCGCCGGGTCGGCTTCGAAGATCGGCCGCTCCAGATGGGCCGGCATCGGCGCGGGCGCGTAGCTGTTGTAGTTCCACACCACGCGGTCGATATGCAGGGTGAAGTTGCGCTCGTCCTTCACGTCGATTGCCGAGACGTGGCGGTAGTAGTCGGCCGACGCCACGCCCGATTGGGGATGCTTGCCGATCTCCCAGGCGAACACGATGTCGGCCGGGGTGACCTTGGCGCCATCGGCCCAGCGGGCGTTTTCGCGCAGCGTGAAGCTGACCGCCATGCCCTGCTTGCCGTCGGGCAGGTCCTCGATCTTCACCCGGCCATTCTCCGGCGTCGGCACTTCGGTGCACAGCAGGCAGACCTGCTGCCAGCTGGCATCGAACGCGGTGAGCGGACGCATCACGGCGTTGATCACCAGAGTGCGGGCGAGGGTCGAGCCGATCATCGGATTGAAGCTGGCGGGGAATTGGGTCATGCCCACCACCAGGTCGTCCTTGGCGGCGGCGGGTTGGACAAAAGCCGCGGCGACGGCCAGCACCAGCGCCAAGCCGGCCAAGCGGCGGCGCAAAGAAGAAACCATCAGCGAAAACGCTCGAACCAACCCAAACTCTCCTCGGTCTTGCCCGACGGACGATACTCGGCGGCGACGAAGCCGTCATAGCCCATGTCGTCGATCGCCTTGAACACATTGTCGAAGTTGATCTCGCCGGTGCCCGGCTCGTGCCGGCCGGGGGTGTCGGCAAACTGCATGTGGCCGATATGGTCTTTCAGCCGCCGCAGGGTGGGGATCAGATCGCCCTCCATCACCTGCATGTGATAGATGTCGTATTGCAACGACAGATTGGGCCGCTCGGCGCGCTCGATCACCTCCATCGCCTCGTGCGAGCGATTGACGACGAAGCCGGGCATGTCGCGGTTGTTGATCGGCTCGAGGGTGATGTCGATGCCGTGCCGCGCCGCTGCATCGCTGGCGTATTGCAGATTGTCGACCAGAGTGTCGATGCAGCGCAGCCGATCGGCGCCCTTGGGCATGATGCCGGCGATGGCATGCAGGCGCGGACAGCCCAGCGCGCGGGCGAAGGTGATGCCGGTGCCGACGGCGGTGCGGAACTCGCCGATCCGGTCGGGCTGGCAGGCCAGCCCGCGGTCGCCGGCCTTGAAGTCGCCCAGCGGCAGGTTCATCAGCACTGTGTTGATACCGCTCTCCTGCTGGGCGATGACGATGTCTTCGAGCTTCTCGCCGGCGGGGAACATGAATTCGACCGCGTCGAAGCCATGTTGCTTGGCCAGCGCAAAGCGTTGCAGAAACGGAACTTCGGTAAAGAGAAAATAAAGATTGGCGGCAAAGCGCATGCGGGCGGGCGGCGCGTCAGGCCCGCGCCGGCGCTACCGGTCGCGGTTTGGCGCCGCCATGGGCGGCCGACCATTCTTCGGGCTTTTCCAGGAAGGCGCGCGTCACTTCCAGGCCCTTCTTGTCGAAGTATTTGTGCTTCTCGGCCGCTTCCAGCACGTCCCACCAGGTGGCCAGCGCGTGCAGCTTCACGCCCATCATGGCCAGAGTGTCGATGGTCTGGGGGAAGATGCCGTATTCGAAGATCACGAAAGCGTCGGTCACCTTGGCCTCGGCTTTGCGCAACGCCTCGATGAAGGTGATCTTGCTGCCGCCGTCAGTCGCCAGATCCTCGACCAGCAGGGCGCGCTGGTTCTTCTTCAACTCGCCCTCGATCTGCGCCATGCGGCCGAAACCCTTGGGCTGCTTGCGCACATAGACCATCGGCTTCTTGGCCTTGTCGGCCAGCCAGGCCGCGAACGGGATGCCGGCGGTCTCGCCGCCCGCCACCACGTCGACCTTGCTCCATTTGACCTTCTCGGCCAGCACCTTGTGGGCGTGGGCCATGATCTTGGAGCGGGCGTCGGCGAAGGAGATGATCTTGCGGCAGTCGATATAGACGGGGCTGGCGCGCCCGGAGGTGAAGATGAAGGGTTGGTCGGGGCGGCAATGCACCGCCTCGATTTCCAGCAGCAGCCGGGCCGTTTCGCGGGCCGCGGCCTGCTCGGTCTTGCTGCGGGTCGATTTCTTCTGCGCCATGTGCCCCACCCCAAACGCACCGGTTTTCCGGTTATTTCCGTTCGCCGGCCCGTCAGCCGGCTTGGCCTGCCGCGCCAGTGGCGCTCCCAGGGCAGGCGGGCACGTTCTTAGCACAAACCGCAAACTCGGCAAGGCCCGCTAAGCGCTTAACCGTGCTCGAAAAATCGGCGCGCCGGCGCAGCGCTCGGCGGCGCTATACCAAATTCCCGCGTTCGAGAAAAATCGTTCTGGAACAGATCGTTCTAGTCAATTCCTCATCTCGATCGGCAAGCAGCAGCGCGGCCCCAGCGGCCTGCGCCTGAACCAGCACTTCGGTCAGCCGCAGCCGCAGCGCCGGCGCCAAGCCCAGCGCCGGCTCATCCAGCAGCAACAATTTGGGCCGGCCGATCAGCGTCCGCAGCAGGGCCAGCATCTGCTGCTCCCCGCCGCTCAGCTGCCAGCTGGGCGCGTCGGCCCGACGCTTGAGTTCGGGGAACAGCGCCAGCGCCTGCTCGACCTGCTGGCGCCGTCCCGGGGCCGACCGGCAGGATGCAGCCAGGGTCTCCCGCGCGCTGAGGCCGGGGAACATGCCGCGATGGTCGGGGCAGTAGCCCAGCCCCAGCCGAGCACGACGATGGGCCGGCCAGCGGCCGATGTCGTGTCCGTCGAACCGCAACTCGCCGCTGCTGTCGGCCAGCCCCATGATCCCCGCCAGCAGGGACGACTTGCCTGCACCATTGTCGCCCAGCACCGCCACAGCCTCGCCGGCTGCCAGGCTGAGGGAGATGTCGCGCAGTACGACCATCCCGCCGCGCTCGACGCTGAAATTCTGAAGCTCCAGGAGCGCGCTCATGCGACGCCGCCGAAAAAGCGGCGCAAGGCGGGATCCGCGCGCAGTGCGACCGGCGCGCCTTCGGCGACGATGCGGCCGGATTCCATGCAACACAGCCGCTCGCAAACTGCTGTCACGAAGCCGATGTCATGTTCCACGAGAAACAATGCCAGGCCGCGCTGGCGCCACGCATGCAGCAAGGCAGCCAGGTGATCGCGCTGCGGGCGGTCCATGCCGGCGGTGGGTTCGTCCAGCACCAACAAGGCGGGCTGGCCCATCATCGCCCGCGCGATCTCGACCAGCCGGCGCTGCGATGGCCCCAGCTGCGCGACGTCGTCATGCGCATGATCGCCCAGCCCCAGCTCCTGCATCAAGGCCAAGGCCTGGCCGCGCGCCTCGGGCAGCGGCAGCGATGCTCCAGCGCCGACCGCCACCGCGTCGATGGTGGTGCAGTCGAGGGGCAGCTGGCTGGTCTGGAAGCTGCGGCCGATACCCAGCACGGCGCGCCGCCACTCCGGCAGCGCACGGATGTCGGCGCCGCGCCACAGGATGCGGCCGGAATCGGCGCGCTCGATGCCGCACAGCAGGTTGAGCAGGGTGGTCTTGCCCGCACCGTTGGGGCCGACGATGCCGACCGCCTCGCCGCGGCCGACGCGCAGCGACACGCCGTCCACCGCCACCACCCCGCCGAAGCTCTTGTGCAAATCTTCCAGGGCCAGATCGGCGTTCGTGGCCAGCGCGGGTGCAGGCGTTTCGCTGGCGCGCCAACGCGGCTTGATCGACAGCCGCAGGAGAGGATCGAGCAGGCCGGCGATGCCCTGGGGCGCGGCGATCAGCATCGCCAGCAACGCCACCGCCCACAGCAGCAGATACCAGTTGCCGGCGAAGCGCAGCGCCTCTGGCAGCAGCACCAGCAGCAGCGCGCCCAGCAGCGCGCCGCTCACCCGGCCGCGGCCGCCGATCACGCTGGCGGCCAGCAGGTTGACCATCAAGGTGAGCTCCGCCACTTGCGGCGACACCACGCCGGCGACCGGCGCATAGAGCGCGCCCGCCGCCGCGCCCAAACCCGCGGCGAACAGGAACGCGCCGCGCTGCCAGCGCACGCGGTCCAAACCGATGGCGGCCGCCGCGCGCGGCAACTCGCGCAGCATCTGTCGCCGCAGGGTGGCGATGCCGCTGGCGCTACTCCAATAGAGGATTGCGGCGATGGCGACGAACAGCCAGGCCAGCACCGTCAGCCGCAAATTTTCGCTAAGTGCGATGCCTACAAAGGTGAGTACATGTTGCAGCGGCAGGCCGTTGGCACCGCCGGTCAGCCGATCGAGGTTCACCGCACCCAGCAGCACCAGCATGGCGATGGCCAGCGAGCCCAGCGCGAGATAATGCGAGCCCAACCGCAGCAGCGGCAGGCTGCACAGCAGTGCCAGCATTGTGCCGGCAAGCACCGCGAGCGGCACGCCCAGCGCCAGCTCGACAATGCCCTGCGTGTCCAGCAGCGCCACGGCATAGGCGCCGATCGCGAAAAACGCACCCTGCGCCAGCGACAGCACGCCCAGATCGCCGAACAGGCGCTGGTAACCGATGACGGCGATGGCGTAGCAGCCCGCCAGCGCCAGCAGGCGCAGATCGTAGGCGCTGGCGGCCAGCAGCCCGTAAGCGGCAATGGCCAGCATGATCACGGCGCTGAGGCATTGATCGCGGCGCTGCAGGGCGAGCGGCTCGCTCACGCGCGCTCTCCGGACAGCTCGCCGAACAATCCTTGCGGGCGCAGCCACAGCACCAGCAGCAGCAGCACGTAGAGGGCGGCTTCCGCCGCCGGCTGCGAAACCAGGGTCGCGACCACGACCTCGAACAACGCGATACCCAGCGCGCCCAGCACGGTGCCGCCGATGCGGCCCCAGCCGCCGATCACCACCGCGATATAGGCTTTCACGATCAGGTTGGGCCCGTCATAGGGCGTGACGAACTGCAGCGGCGCCAGCAGCAGGCCCGCCGCGCCGGCCAGCGCGGCGGCCAGCACGAAGCTGAGCGCGATCATGCGCCGCGTGTCGATGCCGATCGCCTCGGCCATTTCCGGGTTCTGCGCGGTGACGCGCAGATGGCGGCCCAGCTGGCTGCGGCGCAGGATCAGATGCACGCCCAGCAACAAGGCGGCCGCGACGACGATGGTGGCGAGCGGTTGCACAAGCCCTGCGCCGCCGCCGAGCAGCGCGGGTCCGCGTTGCGGCGCTGCGCCAAACAGATTGAGCGCCGCATTCTGCAGCATCAGGCCAACGGCGATGGTCGAGACATAGATACCGGCCGGGGGCCCACGGCGCAGCGGGAAATAGGCGATCAGCGACAGCGCCAATCCCAGCCCGCCTGCCGCCAGCACCACCAGCGGCGCCAGCGCCAAGCCGGGCCAGTTGAGCAGCTGCCCCAGCAGCACGGCGATGAAGCCGCCGGCCATCACCAGATCGCCCTGGGCGAAATTCACCGCGCCGACGGCATTGATCACCAGCACGAAGCCCAGCGCCACCAGCGCGTAGGACGCGGCCAGCCCCAAGGTGCTGAGCGTCAGGGGCAACACGGGATCAGGACGGCTTTCCGGGATAGCGCTCGACGATCGTCGGCACGCGCGTTTTGCCGTCGAAGCATACGATCTGCGCATCGTGCGCCATGTTGCCCGCGCCGTCGCTGCGATAGCGCATGGCCAGCCCGTCGTAGCTGTTGGACGCCAGATAGGCGCGCACCGCTTCGCCGTCCGCGGCGCCCGACAGCAGGGCGGCGATCAGCATCATGGTGGCGTCGTATTGCGCGACGGCAAAGGCATCGGGGTCGCTGTTGAATTCGCTGCGGTACGATTGGGCAAAGCGCTGCATGGCGGCGCTGCCGCCGGAGATTGGCGAAGAGGCAGTCTCGGCGCACACGCCAGCCAGTTCCTGCGGCGAAAGCAGGGCGGCGGTGGCGGGTTGATGCATGGCCGACCCCGCGACGATCGGCAGCGCGATGCCCAGGCTGCGCGCCTGGCCGATCACCAGCGCCGTGCTGGGGGCATGCAGTTGCAGGATCAGCACGTCGGCGCCTGCGGCAACCGCCTTGGTCAGCGACGGCAGCGCATCCTTCACCGTTGGCGCCAAGCCTTCTTCGTATACCAGCGGCGTGCCCAGGGCGGTGAACTGGCGCGCCAGCTCGTCACGGCCGGACTGGCCGTAGGCTGTGGTCTGGTAGATCAGGGCGGGTTTCCGGGCGCCGAGCTTCTGCACGGCGTACATCGCCTGGGCGCGCTTGACCACCGCATCGCCGGGGAAGAAGCGGAACACGAACGGGTTGCCCAGCTCGGTGATCTTGGCGGTGCCTGAGATCGTCAACAACGGCAGCTTGTAGCGTTGCGCCAGCGGCAGCAGCGCCAGCATCTGCGTGCCCAGGATCGGTGCGACCATCGCCATTGGCTTGTCGTCCAGCGCGCGCTCGAAGCTGGTGACGGCGCCTTCGGGCGCGGCGCCGGTGTCGATCACGTCGGGCACCAGCTTGAAGCGGTCTTGCGCATCCTTCAGCGCCAGCAGCGCGCCGTTTCTCTGGCTGGTACCCTCCAGCGCGACAAAGCCGGTGATCGGCACCAGGATCGGCAAGCGCGCAACGTTCTGCGCCTGCAGCGGCGTCGCTGTGCCCAGCAGCGCGGCCAGTGCCAAACAGGCAAGACGAGGGGCATAGGAACGGGCAAGCATCGCGGGGCTCCCTTGCGCTGGCATGATCCAGATCAGGTTCGATGGGTCTATTCTCAGCCCGGCACAGCGCCAGGCACCCCAGCCGGCCGCTACTTTGAAAGCAGGGGGCGGGTGGTGTCAATTGGCCCCGGCAGGGCCAAGCCTTTGATCGGATTGAGGGATGAATAGCGGCGCCGGGTCGTATAATTTGATGGCGCGCAATCGTGAAGCCGCAGTCGTGGCTGCCAGGCGAAAACGGACGGTCGCGAAGAAGGATTGGCGTCGCAAAAGGTGGGCGATCAAATCGACATCGACCTGAAGGCTCTTGTCGGCGGCGACAAGCGGGCCTGGGACGAGTTTTGCCGGCTGTATGCGCCGACAATTCACGGCTCGGTGCGGCGCGCCTTTGCCGGCGGCCGGCCCAACCAGGATGACGTGCTGGACGCGGCGCAGGACGTGTTCGTGCGCCTGTGTCGCGACGATTATCGGCTGCTGCGCGAGTTCGATGCCCGCCGCGCCAAGCTCTCCACCTGGCTGGGGGTGATCGCCTATAGCGCCGCGGTCGACTGGCTGCGTCGTCGCCGCCCGGGCGTGGCGCTGGACGACGTGCCCGAAGCGGCCCTGTCGGTACAGCAACCCAGCCATGAGCGGCTGATGATCCCGCCCGATCTGCTGACCGAGCGTCAGGCTCTGGTGATCAAATTGCTGTATGAGCGGGAAATGGACGTGGCTGACGTGGCAAAACTGCTGCGTGTCGATGCGCAAACCGTGCGCAGCACCCATCACAAGGCACTTTTGCGCCTCCGAGAGCATTTTAAGGCGCCCAAACGGGCCGAAAACGGGGATGAAGCCCCATGAACTGCCGTATATTGGGTAAGGACCAGCCATGATTGATGAATTTTCACCTGAACAAGGCCACGCGCTGTGGCGCCAAGCCCAAGCTGCTGCGGTGACGCGCCCGATCGCGCCCGTATCGGCGCTGGATCTGGCCGCCTGGATCGATGGCAAGGCCGATGCGGGCCTGACGGCGCGGGTCGAGGCGGCGGTTGCGGCCGACCCGGTGTTGCTGGATATGGCCCTGGCGGCAATGTCTGGGCCCACCGAAATCGACCATGCTGCGAGCGCCCGGTTGGCGGTGCGCGGCCGCGCACTGGTTGCACCCGAAATCAAGCCAGCCGCCCGCAGCGGGGCGGTTCTGTCGGGCTGGAAGAGCTGGCGTCGCCGCATGGAATGGGCGGTCGTGGCGCTGGCCATGGTGGTGGCCGCGGGCACCGGCGTATGGATTGGCGGCGATGTTGGCGATCAGGTGCTGACGCAGACCACCGTCACGTCCTTGTTCGAGGACGATGTGGGCTTGGGCGGATTGCTGTCGCCGACCGAGGATCTGTAACATGCGCCGCCGGCTGCCGTGGATCCTGTTTGCGATCTCGCTTACCTTGAACGTTGCGATTGCCGGCGCATTCGCCTGGCATGTGTGGCGCGGCGAGGATCGCATGGTCGACCGCACCCCGATCATGCGCGCGGCCAACGCCTTGCAGCTTGAAGGCGCGCAGCGCGAGAAACTGGTCCAGTTCCGCCAGGCCGCGCGACAGGCCTTCGAAGCCACGCGCCAGACGGTGCGGCCACTGCGCCGCGAATTGCTTGCCGAGCTGGCCAAGCCGCAACCCGATCTCGCCGCTGTCGACCGCATGATCGATCAGATCAGCGCCGAGCAGGCCAAAGTCCAGAAGGCGATGGTGCACGCCTTTGCCGAATTCTACGCCGGCCTGACCCCCGAGCAGCGCAACGCCTACAACAAGAATTTGCGCGAACGGGCGGGCGCGCGGGTGCTCAACGCCATCGTCAATCCGGGCGAAAGCGGCGACCGGGGCGGCGATCGTGGTGGGCCGGGGCGACGCGGAAATGGACCGCCGAACGGTGCTCCATCCAATGCCCCGCCCAATCCTGCCCCAAGCCCCCCACCCAGTGCCCCACCGAGCGGCGGCCTCACGCCCAGCAGTGCGCCGATGGGATCCCCCGCCGCGCAGTGATGCGCTAGGATAGATTGTTGCAGCTGGAGGTCTGAGCATGGATCGAGCTGGCGCTGGCATGACGATCGCGGCAACCGCGCTGGCCGCGGCGGCAGCGTCGTCTGCGCCGGCATCGGCTGCTCCCACCTCCGCCACCTTGCCTGGCGACGATATCCGCCACCTGCTATCGCGCACCGGGTTTGGTCCCACGCCGTCCGAGCTCGGTGCGTTCTCGGGGCTCAGTTACAACCAGGCAGTGGACCGCATCCTGGGCACCATGCGCGCCAAGGCCGCCCAGCCGCTGCCCGAATTCGTCTCCGAATCGCCCATGCAGCTGGCGCAGCTGCGCCGCCAGCAGCGCGCCCCCGCCAACAGTTCGACCTCCTCCGGCAAGCCGCCCCCGGTTGCTCCCGCCGTGAAGCTGGTGCGCGAGCAGATCCTGGCCGCCAAGTTGTGGTGGTACGAGGAGCTGGTCGCGACGACCTCGCCCTTCACCGAAAAGATGGCGATGTTCTGGCACAACCATTTCACCTCCGGCGTGCAGAAGGTGAAATACGTGCCCGCGCTGCTGCGCCAGAACGAATTGTTCCGGCGCGAGGCGGTCGGCAATTTTGCCCGCCTGCTGCACGAGGTGGCGCGCGATCCCGCCATGCTGATCTATCTGGACGGCGCCACCTCGCGCCGCGGCCAGCCCAACGAGAATTTCGCCCGCGAACTGATGGAGCTGTTCACATTGGGCGAGGGCAATTACACCGAGCAGGACATCAAGGAGGCGGCGCGCGCCTTCACCGGCAATTCGATCGACCGGCAGACCGGCAGCTATCGCTTCTATCCCGGCCTGCACGACGACGGCGTCAAATACGTGTTCGGCCAGAGCGGCAGTTTCGACGGCGATCAGGTGGTCGACCTGCTGCTGCAAAATCCGCGCACCGCGGAATTCGTGGTCAGCAAGCTGTGGCGCGAATTCGTGTCGACAACGCCCGAGCCGGGCGAAGTCAAGCGACTGGCGGCTTCGTTCCGCGCCGCCAAGTACGAGCTCAAGCCGCTGCTGCGCGAGCTATTCCTGTCGGCGGCGTTTCGCGATGCCAAGAATCGCGGCGTGTTGATAAAGTCGCCGGTCGAATTGGTGGTCGGCACGGTGCGCCTGCTGCAGATCCCGGTCGAGAACAAGGGCAAGCTGGTGGGCGCCGCCCGCGCGCTGGGCCAGGATTTGTTCGATCCGCCCAATGTCAAAGGCTGGCAGGGCGGCGACGCCTGGATCACCACCTACACTCTGGTGCTGCGCCAGCAGACCTTGCAGCGCATCGTGCAGGCGACCCAGGTGGCGATGTACGAGCGGCAGATGAAGGTGGCGGCCGACAAGCAGCAGATGATGGAGACGCCGATCGAGGGGCGTTCGCTGCGTGACGTGCCGATGGCGGTCAAGGTGCCCGACAGCTTCGGGCAGATCGATGTCGCCAGCCTGCAGCGGATCATGCTGCCGATCGCGCCGCTGGAGCCGGTCGATGCCGCCGCGCCGGTCGGCGAGGCCATGGCCCGGCTGATGCTCGATCCGGTCTATCAATTGAAGTAGCGGAGCGCGCGATGATCAAAATCTCCCGCCGCCAATTGCTGGCTGGCACCGCCGGCGCATCGGGCCTGCTGCTGAGCCGGCCGCTGTTCGCCGCGCCGGGCGCGCAGTTGTTGGGGCCGAACTGGGATCGCATCCTGCTGCTGGTGCAATTGCAGGGCGGCAACGACGGCTTGAACACCCTGGTGCCCTACGACGACCCAGCCTATCGCCGCCTGCGGCCCAATCTGGCGGTGGCGCGCGACCAGGTGATGCAGCTGACGCCGCAGATCGGGTTTAACCCGGCGCTCAAGGGACTGATGCCGGCGTGGCAAGACAAGGAACTGGCGGTGATTCAGGGCGTGGGCTATCCCAACCCCAACCGCTCCCATTTCCGCTCGATCGAGATCTGGGACACCGCCTCGTCCAGCGCAGAAAATCTCAGCGAGGGCTGGATCGCGCGTGCCTTCGAGAGCACGCCGCATCCGGGCAATTTCACCTTCGACGCGGTGGTGATCGACAACAACACCCTGCCGGTGTCGGGCCCGCACATCCAGAACATCGTCCTGCGCGACGTCGATCAGTTCGTCGCCCAGGCCAATCGCATGGCCAAAAGCGGCGGCGATCGCGGCAACCCCGCGCTCAAGCACCTGCTCGAGGTGCAGGGAGAAATCCATCGCGCCGCGCTTAGCCTGCGCGATCGCATGCAGCAGGCGCCGCAATTGCCGGTGCCGATGCCGCAAGGCCCGTTCGGCCAGCAGCTCGATCTGGCGGCGCGGCTGATCCTGGCGCGCACGCCGCTCACCACCATCAAGGTGGCGCTGGGCAGCTTCGACACCCACGCGCGGCAGCGCGAAACTCACGAGCGGCTGCTGGGCCTGCTGGGCGACGGCCTGGCCGCGTTCCGCGACTGCATGAAGAAAGCGGGGCTGTGGGACAAGGTGCTGGTGCTGACCTATTCCGAGTTCGGCCGCCGCGCCAACGAGAACGGCAGCGCCGGCACCGATCACGGCACCGCCTCAGTGCAGTTCGCGCTGGGCGGCCAGGTTAAGGGCGGGCTGTACGGCCACCAGCCCTCGCTCACCGAGTTGAGCGAAGGCGACGTGAAATTCGCGGTCGACTTCCGCAACGTCTATTCGACCGTGTCGCGCAACTGGTGGGGCCTTAAGCGCGACCTGCTGTATGGCCGCGCCCAGCCACTCGACTTCGTGTGAGCTACAGGCCGGTAAAGCGGCGCACGATCGGGAAGTAAAGCCGGTAGGGCAGCAGGCGCAGCAGCTTCAAGAAGCGCGTGAAGCGTTTGGGGAAGTGGATCTCGAAGCTTTCCCCCTGCAGGCCGCGCAGGATCGCGTCGGCCGCCTGCGATGGCGATATCAGCGCCGGCATCTTGAAATCGTTCTGCGCGGTCAGCGGCGTGGCGACGAAGCCGGGGTTGATCAGCTGCACCTTGATGCCGCGCGGCGCCAGATCCAGCCGCAGGCTCTCCGCCAGATTGATCAGCGCCGCCTTGCTGGGGCCATAGACCGCGGCCTTCGGCAGGCCGCGATAGCCCGCGACGCTGGCCACGATGGCGAGCTGGCCCTTGCCTGCGGCCAGCATCGGTTCGATCGCGGCCGCCGCGCAGTTCAAGGTGCCGTTCAGGTTGATGTCGAGCAATTCGCGCGCCGCTGGCAGATCGAGCGCAAACCCGCGCATGGGCCGATAGGTGCCGGCGGCCAGCAGGGCCAGATCGATGCCACCCCAATCGGCGACCAGACGCGCCACGGCAGCGCGCGCCGCATCGGCATCGCGAATGTCGAGCGGCAAGGCCAGATGCGGCCCGGCGGGGAACTCGCGTATCAGTTCATTCAGGGCGCCGGCGGAGCGGGCGCTCAGCGCCACATGCGCTCCCTGCGCTGCCATGGCGCGCGCCACCGCAGCGCCGATTCCGCTCGAGGCGCCGGTGATCCAGATGCGCTTGCCGGTCCAATAGGAAGTGCTGCCCATGCGCCGATTATACGGCGCGGCGGGCATGTTGGCTCACTGCGCCGGGGTCTTGATCGCCTTGCCGGTGCCGACCACCTGATCGCGCACGCAGGGCCGCGAGGCCTCGACCTGGATGAACCACAGCATGACGGCGGAGACCGCCTTGACCGCCGCCGGCAGCAGCCCGTAGGTGACCAGCAGTGGCCAGGCCGAGCTGGGCGCGTTGGGCGTGTAGCCCATGACGGCCAGCAACGGCAGGGCGACGCCGCCGCCGATCGCCGTCATCAGCTTGGTGGCCATGGCCCACAGGCCGAAATACTTGCCTGATTCGCCCTGGCTGTCGGACACCTCGTTGTGGATCACGTCGGCCAGGATGGCGGGTGGCAACCCGTAATCGGCGCCCAGGCCGAAGCCGGCCAGCGCGCAGATGAACAGGTAGGGCACCACGTCGCCGTGTCCCAGGAAGCCGGCGCAGAGCAGGCCGACCGAACTCATCACCACACCGCACAGCCAGGCGAAGGATTTGCTGCTGCGCCGCGCCACAAACAGCCAGACCGGTACACTGGCCACGCCGGCGCCGAAATAGGTCAGGATGAACGCGGTCACGTTCTGCGGCGAGCCGACCACGTCGTCGATGAAGAACAGCACCACCGAGGCTGCGATCGCCACCGAGGTGCCGTTGACCAGATAGACGGTGAGCAGCAGGCGGAAGCGGCGATTGCGCACCGGGGCGGAGAAGTCGCGCAACATAGAGCCCGATTTGCGCTGCACCACCGGCGGCGTCACCGCGCGCGGCGAGAAGAACCATACCACGATCGACGGCACGATCAGGATCGGGATGAACCACAGCGCCAGGGTGGCGTAGCCTTGCACTTCGCCCATCTTGCTGGTCAGCATGACCGGCAGGGCCGAACCCAGCAGCAGGCCGGCGATGCCGAACACTTCGCGGGTCACCGTCACGCGCGTGCGTTCGTGATAATCGTAACTGAGCTCCGCGCCCAGCGCCTGGTAGCTGATGGTGATGCCGGAATAGCCGAAATGGGCGATCACCAGCATGACGGTGAGATAGACCAGCAGCGCGCTGGGCTGCAGATCGGGCGGCGCGAACACGCCGTAGAAGCCCAGCGCCAGGATCGGCACCGAGGCCATGGCCATCTTCAGCCGGCCGTCGCGCCGATGCGTCAGCTTGTCGGAGAAATAGCCCAGGATAGGATCCTGGATGGCGTCGAGCGCGCGAGTGAACAGGAAGATCGCGCCCAGCAATTCCAGATCGACGGCGAACTGCTTGCCGTAGAAATGCGACACGTTGAGAACGATCGGTAGCGCTGCCATGGCCATCGGCAGCTGGAGTGCGGCATAGGCAGCCAAGCGCACAATGCTGATCGACTGGCCAGGCGGGGCCGGGCTGGCGCTTGAAGCGGTCAATTGCGGCCTTTCACTGGGTCAGGAACAGCCGTTCCCCCCGGTCCGGCGTCCTGCCAGACATTAAGCATGAACCAATTCGGCCTGCAAGACATCGGTCCGGCCGGTGGCAAAACCGGCAATGCAATAGGCCAGGTAATAGCGCCACATGCGCAGGAACCGGTCATCGAAACCCATACCGCGCACCTTGCCGCGCACGGCATCGAACCGCTCCAGCCAGGTGCTGAGGGTGCGGGCGTAGTCCTTGCCAAACCCGTAAGCGTCGGCCAGCCGCAGCCCGGCCCGCCTGGCCTGCTCCTCCAGCTTGGCCGGCGACAGCAGCATGCCCCCGGGAAACACGTAGCGCTGGATGAAATCGGTCCCGCGGCGGTATTGCGCGAAGGCCTTGTCGGCGATGGTGATGGCCTGCACCAGCGCCTTGCCGCCCGGCTTCAGGTGGCGGCGCAGCACGGCGAAATAGTCGGGCCAGTAGCGCTCGCCCACCGCCTCGATCATCTCGATCGAGACGATGTGGTCGTAGCTGCCTTCCAGATCGCGATAGTCGCGGAAGTCGATTTCCACGGCATGGGCCAGATCGGCGTTGACCATCCGCTCGCGCGCGTAGTCGAGCTGGCGGTTGGAAATGGTGATGGCCTTGACCCGCGCGCCGCGCTTGGCGGCAGCTTCGGCAAAGCCGCCCCAGCCGCAGCCGATCTCCAGCACGCTGTCGCCTTGGCGCACGCCCAGCCGGTCCAGGATGCGGGCGTATTTGGCGGCCTGCGCCTGTTCGAGCGAGCGTTGCGCCTCGGCATCGTAGATGCCGGCGGAGTAGGTCATGGTGCGATCGAGCCACAGCGCGTAGAAATCGTTGCCCAGATCGTAATGCGCCTGGATGTTGCGCTTGGCGCCGGCGCGCGAGTTGCCCCGCCGCAGATGCAACAGCCGCCACAGCAGCCGACGCCGCCAATTAGCCTGGAAGGCGTGCTCGATATGAGCTTGGTTGATGGCGCCCAGGGTCAGCAGCGCCGGCAGGTCGTCGGTCTCGAACTGGCCCGCGATATAGGCCTCGGCGAAGGCCATGTCGCCGCCGCGCAACACGCGGGCGAACAGCGACCAGTCCTTGACCGCGAGATCGGCCTTGGGTCCGGGCCGCGCGCCGGTGAAATGACGTTGCGCGCCATCGGGCAGGGTTAGCGCCAGCGAGCCTTCTTCCAGGCGCTGCAACGCTGCCAGCACGGCGCGCGCCGCCCAGGGCATGTGTTGATCGGCATGAACGGTCATCGGCTGAGCGGTTGCTGCGGCGGGTCCGGCTTGCGATAGAACCGTGCCTTTTTAAGCCAAATCTTGATTGCCTGGTAGTGGATCAGGCCGATCACCGCCAGGGTCATGGCCGGATGGCGCAACAGGGCGCGCAAAACCGGGCCGGACGACAGGTCGTGCCGCTCGCCATCGACATAGGTCACCAGCATCGGGGCCCGTTCTTCGCCTGTGGGCGCATCGTCATAGTGGATATCGGCACGCACCCGGTCCGCTTCAAGCCGGAAGCGGAAGCGATAAAAACCCTGGACCGGCAGGAAGGGGGAGACATGGAACATCTTGTCCGCCTGCAGCCAGTCGGTGGGCGCGATGGCGCGCCGGTCCGGATGCGCCACCAGATAAAGATGCCGTTCGCCGAAGGTGTTGCTGACTTCGGCCAGCACCGCGCGCAAGGCGCCGGCGCGGTCGTGGCAGAACCAGAAGCTGACCGGATTGAACACATAGCCCAGCACGCGTGGGTGGCCCTGCAGCACGATCTCGCCGTCGGCCACATCCGCCAGGCCGTTGTCCCTCAGGATGCCGCGGATCCAGACCTCCAGATCGCTGCCGTCGCGCGGCCCGAAATCCTTGCGATGGAAGCTCACCAGATTGAAGCGATCGACCGAGATGAACGGGCGGGCGAGGCGATCGATGTCCTTCAGGTTGATGCAGAAATAAAAGGCGCGATAGGCGAAGCGATTGCGCTTGGGCCGGTTGCGCTGATGAAAGATGCGTGCGCGCACCAGCCCGCCGGCGACCGCACTGGCGCGGGTCTCGATTTCGGCGGCGGTGTCGGCGATGGCGCTCATGTTTCGTCCGTGCGGCGCAGCGCGGGCTCGAGCCCGGGCAAGGGCAGCGTTTCGGGCAGCGGCGGCACAATGCCGATGGGTCGGCGGTCTTTCTCGCCCGCCCAGGGCCGGCGCACGCCCAGAGCTTCTGCCACATCCAGGCCGGACGCCAGTGCCGCCTCGTGGAAGCCGAAGCCAAAATAGCTGCCGCAGAACCAGGTGCGGTGCGCCCCCTGCAGGCGGCTGAGCTCGGGTTGCGCGGCGAAGGCGGCGCGGTCGAACAGCGGATGGCTGTAGTCGAACTGCGCCAGCACTTTGTCGGCCGCCGGTTCGCAAACGGGGTTGTTGGAGACGAACAGCGGGTAACGCTGAGGAATATTCTGCAGCCGGTTCATCCAATAGGTGACGGCGATCGGCGCATCGGGCTGCACCTGAGGCGTGACGTAATTCCAGCTCGACCACACGCGCCGGCGCTGCGGCATCAGGCGGGCATCGGTATGCAGGAGGGTGCGGTTGGGCGCGTAGCGGAACGCGGCCAGCACCTGGCGCTCCAGCGCTGTGGGCTCGGCCAGCATGGCCAGCGCCTGGTCGGCATGGCAGGCCAGCACCACCTGGTCGAAGCGATCGACATGGCCTGCTGTGTCGCGGATCTTCACGTTGTGGGTGCTGCGCTCGATCTGCGCCACGCCGCAGCCCAGCCGCGCGCCTGCCTGCAGCGGCGCAGCCAGCTTGTCGACATAGCGGCGGCTGCCGCCGCGCACCGTGCGCCAGCGCCGCTGGCGCCAGACATGGAACAGCCTATGCTCGGCGAAGAAGATCACCAGCTGGCGCAGCGGGAATTTTCCGATCTCGCCGAGCGAGGATGACCAGATGCTGGCGGCCAGCGGCAGCAGGTAGCGCTCGGTGAAATACGCGCCGAAGCGATTTTCCTGCAGCCAGTCGAGCAGCGAGACGTCGCCTGCCGGCAGGTCGCGCGCCAGCTGCTTGCCCAGCCGATTGAAGCGTAGCAGATCGGCCAGCATCCGGTGGAAGCGCGGATCGAGCGCGTTGCCGGGCTGGCCCAGGAACGCCAGGTCGCCGCTGCCATATTCGAACGCGCCATCGCCCAGCGACACGGCGAACGACATGTCGGATTTGTCGGTCGCCACGTTCAGGTGGCCGAACAGCGCGGTGAGATCGGGATAATTGGCTTCGTTGTAGACGATGAAGCCGGTATCGACGTCGATGTCCTGGCCATAAGCGCGGGCGCGCACCGTGTTGCTGTGGCCTCCCAGAAGCGCGCTCTGCTCGTACAGCACCACTTCATGTTGCCTGGCCAGCAGCCAGGCCGCGCCCAGGCCGGCCACGCCCGAGCCCACCACCGCGATTCTCATGGCGCAGGCTCCTTGAGCGAGGCGAATGCGGCCAGCGCGCGGCTGCGCGCCGCGGCGTGGTCGACCATCGGCTTGGGATAGGTGGTGCCGAGCTCGATGCCGGCGAGGCGCAACTGGCTTGCGCTCGCGGTCCACGGCGCGTGGATGAAGCGCGGCTCCAGCCGCCGCAGTTCGGGCACCCAGCGCGCTACGTACTCTCCTTGGCTGTCGAATTTCTGGCCCTGCAGCACGGGATTGAAGATGCGGAAATAGGGCGCGGCATCGGCGCCGCTGCCGGCCACCCACTGCCAGCTAGCGGCGTTGTTGGCGAGATCGGCATCGACCAGCGTGTCCCAGAACCAGCGCTGGCCCTGACGCCAGTCGATCAGCAGATGCTTGATCAGGAACGAGGCCGTGATCATGCGTACGCGGTTGTGCATCCAGCCGGTGTGCCACAGCTGGCGCATGCCGGCGTCGACGATCGGATAGCCGGTGCGGCCTTGTTGCCAGGCGCGCAGCGCCGCCGCATCGCGGCGCCAGGGGAATCGATCGAATTCCTGCCGCAGGTTGCGCTCGGGCAGGCGGGGATGGGCATGTAAAATATTATAGCTGAATTCGCGCCAGCCCAGTTCGGAAAGAAACTTGTCGGCGGCTTGCGCGGCGGCGGGATGAGCGTGGGCGTGGCTGTGCGCGGCGTGCCAGAGCTGGCGCGGGCCGATCTCGCCGAAATGCAGATGCGGCGACAGGCGCGAGGTGCCGTCAGTGTCCGGTCGGTCGCGTGCGGTGGGATATCCGCGCAAGGCTTCATCCAGGAAGTGTCGCAACCGCCTTCGCGCGCCTGATTCGCCCGGCTGCCACTCTGCGCGCAATCCACCAGCCCAATCGGTTTTGCTCGGCAGCAACCGCCAGGCCGCCAGATCCTCGCTGGCCGGCCATTGGTCGGGCGCGGTCAGCCGCTTGGGCTTGGGCAGCGGGGCAGCTGGCGCGGGCGCGGCGCGACAGGCGCGCCAGAACGGGGTGAACACCGAAAAAGCCCCCCCGCTTTGCGTGCGGATGGCGCCGGGCTCGAACAGCAGATTGGCGTTGAAGGCGTCGGTCGCGATGCCACGTTCGGCCAGTGTTTGCTGCAATGTGTTCTCCTGGCGCTGTGCCCACGGCTCGACATGACGGTTCCAGAACACGGCGTTTGCACCGGTGCGCTTGGCCAGATCGAGCGCCTGGCTGACGAAATCGCCCCGGCGCAAAATCAATCGGCTGCCCTGCCGTTGCAGATCGCCATCGAGTGCCGCCAGGCTGCGGTGCAACCACCAGCGGCTGGCGCCGCCCATCCGCCAGTCACCCGCCGCGGCATCGTCCAGCACATAGGCCGGGATCACCGTGCCAAGCCGCGCCGCCTGGTGCAGGGCGGGGTTATCGGCAAGACGAAGGTCCTGGCGGAACAATACAAGCGCGGTGGACATCGCTCCGCCAGGACAAGGTGGTGTTCGGGGGAGAACACGCGCTTTGTACGCCGGCGCGGTCCGGTTGGATCAGCCCCCAGAGAGTGTGTGGCGCGGCCTTAATCGGCTCGGATCGGCGGGGCGCAGCGCAGCTCGGGCAGGGGATTGTAGCTGGTGAGGTTGGCCGCCACGGTAAACGGGCCGAAGCTGGCGATCAGCCGGCTTATCACGCCGTTGGCGTGCATGAGCAAGCGGGCATTGAACAGCGGCTTGCCGTTGGCGCGGCTGAACAACAGCGCCAGCGGATAGGATGGCCCGCCGATGCGGCTGGCGACGGCGGTATCCTGCGGCCGCAACGGGACCTCGTCGGGCGAGATGCGCTGTACGTCGAGATCGACCAGGTTGGTGACCACTTCGGCATCGAAGGCCTGGACCTGGAAATGAGTCTCGCCCTTTTGCAGATGCTCCAGGATGCTCTCGATCATGCGTTGGGGCAGCAAGGTGCCGCGCGGCAGCTCGAGGTTCTTGGGCGTTGCACCGCCTTTGAGCAGGGCGTTGCCGCCGCTGGCGCTGAGATTGACCACGCCGCTGCGCGCGCTGCTCTCGCCGTTCATCACCCGGTCGAGCTTGTAGTCCAGCGCGCGGCCGCTGCGTGCTTCGTTGGCGCGCAGGCTGGAGTTCACGTCGTAGCGCAGGGCCTGGGTCAGGCCGAGCGAGACCTTGACGTCGCGCTCGAACACGCGGCGCAGGCAGCCGTCGCCCAGCCGCTGGCGGGCCGTGCCGATCTGCGGCGCGCGATCGCCCTCACCGGCGGTGATGGTGTATTGCGCTTCGTAAGGGGTGAGATTGGCGGCATAAGCCGCATACGGCACGCCAGCCGCAAGGCCCAACAGCAAGATGGCCGCAGCGAGCGGCGCGAAAGACGCATTTTTCATGGCCCCAAGCCTGCCGCGCGAAGGTGGCAGGCTCAAGGCAAGATTGGCCTAGTGGTGCAAACGGGCGCTCTTGGCGCTGGCATAGGCCAAGGTGACGCCGAACAGGACGAACGACACCACCACCAAACCGACGAACAGGATTTCACCTTCCAACATGATGCGCTCCCTCTCCGATTAACGCGTAATCAATAGGACCAGCGGTCGGGGGCTGCCTTGATTGCAATCAAAAGCGGCGTTCTGCCGCGCCGGTTGCCAGCCGGGCCAGACCGTTCTTTAATCGCCGAAAATCCCCGGCCAGGCCGGGCTGGAGGACGCCATTCCCGATACGATCAACCCGCTTGCCGACCTGCCGCCGGAACAGACCGGCCCTGCCGCCTGGTACGGGCCGGACATGGAAAAGCGGCGCGACTGGATCGTGCCGCTCGAGGCTGCCGACCTAGCCGAGGTCGAAGCGGCGATGGCGCCGCTGGTGGCGCGCCAGGCCGATATCGCCAAGATCACGCAGCGCGATTTTCCCCTGCCGCGCTTGGGGGCAAAGCTGGCCGGCGTGCTGCACGAGCTGCTGCATGGCAGGGGCTTTGTGGTGCTGCGCGGCCTGCCGGTCGAGCGCTACGACATGCGCCAGGCGGCGACCGCCTTCTTCGGCATCGGCACTTATCTTGGCAGCGCGCGCTCGCAGAATGCCAAGGGCCATGTGCTGGGCCATGTGAAGGATCTGGGGCTCGACGTAAAGGACCCCAATGTCCGCATCTACCAAACCCACGAGCGGCAGACCTATCACACGGACTCTTGCGACATCGTCGGGCTGCTGTGCCTGAAGACGGCCAAGAGCGGCGGGCTGTCGGCGCTGGTCAGCTCCACCACCATCTTCAACGAGATGCGCAAGCGGCGGCCCGATCTGCTCAAGCTGCTGTTCGAGCCCATCGCCACCGACCGGCGCGGCGAGGTGCCGGCGGGCATGAAGCCCTATTTCGAGATTCCGGTACTCAACTGGTATCAGGGCTACCTGACCGCGATCTATCAGCGCCAGTATGTCGATTCCGCGCAGCGCTTTGCCGATGCGCCGCGCCTGACGCCGGCCCATATCGAAGCGCTCGACATGTTCGATGCGCTGGCCAACGATCCCAGGCTCAACATGCATATGGAGTTCAAGCCGGGCGACCTGCAATTCGTGCACAACCACACTTTGCTGCACGACCGCACCGGTTTTGAGGATTGGACCGACCCCGACAAGCGCCGGCACTTGCTGCGGCTGTGGCTGGCGGCGCCGGGGGCGCGTCCCTTGCCGCCGATCTTCGCCCAGCGCTACGGCAAGGTCGATATCGGCGACCGCGGCGGCATCATTCTGCCCAGCACCACGGCAATGAACGCGCCGCTGGAGGCTGTGTAGCGCGTCTCGTCAGTGGAAGTCGTGCGACTTGATGGGGATGCGCACGTCGCGCGGATGGACATGGGTGGCGCGACGCTTGCTGCGTGGGTCGACCTCGGCGTTGGGATGGCTGACTTCGTCGCCGCGCGGATGGGGCAGCACCACCAGATCGCGCGCGGAGTGATCGAACTCCTCGCGCCCGATCGTGTCGAGCAGTGGCGACAGATCGATCAATTTCTCCGCCACCAGATGGATCACCAGCCCTTCGCGCTGCAGCTTGCCCTCGGCGCATAACAACCGCGCCGTCATCACCTCGCGGCGGTAGCGCTCGAACACGTTGGGCCAGACGATGATGTTGGCGATGCCGAATTCGTCTTCGGTGGTGATGAACACCACGCCGTTGGCGCTGCCGGGGCGCTGGCGCACCAAAGCGAGGCCGGCGATGGCGATGCGCCGGCCGGGCTGGATCTGGTCGAGCCGGTCGTTGCTCACGATCTTGCGCGCGGCCAGGCTGTGGCGCAGCAGCTTGAGCGGATGGCAGCGCAAGGACAGGCGCAGCGAGTTGTAGTCGTCGACGATGTGCTCGCCCAGGGCCATGCCGGGCAGGCTGACCGAGGCCTCGCGCTGGATTTCCATCTGGTCGGCGCTGCCCTGGAACAGCGGCAGCCGGTCGTCGCGCAAGCCGCGCACCGCCCACAGCGCCTCGCGCCGGCCCAACCCCATCGACTGGAAGGCGTCGGCCTTGGCCAGCTTCTCCAGAGTGCGGCGGCTCAAGCCGGTGCGCTGCCACAGCTCCTGCATGCTGCGATAGCCTGGGCCGCGTTCCTTGACCATGCGTTGCATGTCGTCTTCGCCGCAGCCGTCGATCTGGCGCAGGCCCAGCCGCATGGCGCGCAACGGCGTAATCCGCCCGCGCGGGCCGGGCCGGATGGGGAAGGTAGGCCGGCCGTGCTTGTCGCAAGCCGGCGCCTCGGCCGGCTCCAGGGTGCAATCCCAGTCGCTCAAATTCACATCGGCCGGACGCATCTCCACGCCATGCTCGCGCGCGTCGCGCACGATCTGCGCCGGCGCATAGAAACCCATCGGCTGGCTGTTGAGCAGGGCGGCGGCGAACACGTCGGGGTAGTAATGCTTGAGCCAGGACGAGACATAGACCAGCAGCGCGAAGGAGGCGGCGTGGCTTTCGGGGAAGCCGTACTCGCCAAAGCCCTTGATCTGGTTGAAGCAGCGTTCGGCGAAGTCGCGTTCGTAGCCGTTCCTGATCATGCCGTCGATCATCTTGGCTTCGAAATTCTGGATCTGGCCGGTGTGGCGGAACGTGGCCATGGCGCGGCGCAGCTTGTCGGCTTCGGCCGGGGTGAAGCCGGCGGCGACGATGGCGATCTTCATCGCCTGTTCCTGGAACAGCGGCACGCCCAGGGTGCGGCCCAGCACTTCTTCCAGCTCCTTGGACGGATAGTTGACCGGCTCGATGCCGTCGCGCCGGCGCAAATAGGGATGCACCATGTCGCCCTGGATCGGGCCGGGGCGAACGATCGCCACCTCGATCACCAGATCGTAGAACTCGCGGGGCTTGAGCCGCGGCAGCATCGACATCTGCGCCCGGCTTTCGACCTGGAACACGCCGAGCGAATCGGCGCGCGACAGCATGTCGTAAACCTGCGGATCGTCCTGCTGCAGATCGAGCGTCAGCTTGTTGCCGTGATGCTGCTCGACCAGATCGAACGCCTTGCGGATGCAGGTCAGCATGCCCAGCGCCAGCACGTCGATCTTCAGGATCTTCAGCACGTCGAGATCGTCCTTGTCCCACTCGATCACGGTGCGCTTTTCCATCGCCGCATTGGATACCGGCACCAGTCGGTCGAGCGGGTGGCGACAGATCACGAAACCGCCGACATGCTGAGACAGGTGGCGCGGAAAGCCGGTCAGCTCGGCCGCCAGGTTGAGCGCCATGGCCAGCCGCTTGTCCTGCGGATCGAGCCCCGCTTCGCGCACGTGATGGGGGTCGATGCCGCCATCGGCGATGCCCCACACCGTGTCGGCCAGCGCCCCCACCGTGTCGGGCGACAGGCCCAGCGCCTTGCCGACGTCGCGGATGGCGCTGCGGTTGCGATAGGCGATCACCGTGGCGGTCAGCGCCGCATGGTCGCGGCCGTATTTCTCGTAGATGTGCTGGATCACCTCTTCGCGCCGCTCGTGCTCGAAATCGACGTCGATATCGGGCGGCTCGTTGCGGTTGGAGCTGATGAAGCGCTCGAACAGCAGCTTGTGGCGCGACGGATCGACTTCGGTGATATGCAGACAATAGCACACGGTGGAATTGGCGGCCGAGCCGCGGCCCTGGCACAGGATCTTCTGGTCGCGCGCGAATTTGACGATCTCGTACACCGTCAGGAAATAGGGCGCGTATTTGCGCTCGCTGATCAGATCGAGCTCGTGGTTGATCTGGCGCACCTGTTCGGCCGGCACGCCTTGCGGGAATCGTTCGGTCGCGCCCAGCCAGGTCAGCCGCTCCAGCTCCTGCTGCGCGGTCAGGCCGTTGGCGCCGGCCTCGGCGGGATACTGGTAATCCAGCTCCGCCATCGAGAATTTGCAGCGCGCGGCGATTTCGACGGTGCGGGCGATGGCGTCGGGCCAGCGCGCAAACAGCCGCGCCATTTCCTGGGGCGATTTCAAATGCCGCTCGGCGTTGGCGAACAGCTTCCAGCCCGCCTGCTCGATGGTGCATTTCTCGCGAATGCAGGTCAGCACGTCCTGCAGGATGCGCCGGTCGGGATGGTGGTAATGCACGTCGTTGGTAGCCACCATGGGCGTGCCGCTGCGCCGCGCCAGCGCATCGAGGCGGCTCAGCCGGCGCAGATCGTCGCCGTGATAGAGGAAATTGCCGGCCAGATAACAGCGGCCGGCGAACGCCTCCCTGGCCTGGGCCAGGCGCTGCTCGAAAATCCCGTCGGGCTGCGCCGGGGGCACGACAATGGCCAGGATGTTGGAGGCGTGCTGCCACAGATCGGGCAGATGAAGCTCGCACTGGCCTTTCTCGGTGCGCAGATTGCCCAGGGTCAGCAGTTTGGTGAGCTGGCCATAGCCGGCCAGATCCATCGGATAGGCCAGCAGGGAGAAGCCTTCCTGCGTCACCAGCCGGCAGCCGATCACCAGCTGGATCGGCAGGGTGCCCTTTGCCTCGGCCAGATCGCGCGCCGCGCCATAGGCGCGCACCACGCCGCCCAAAGTGTTGCGGTCGGCGATGGCGATGGCGTCCAGGCCCAGCGCGATCGCCTGCTCGATCATCTCCTGCGGATGGGAGCCGCCGCGCAGGAAGCTGTAATTGGAGGTGACCTGAAGCTCGGCATAGCGCGCGGACATGGCGATGTCCGTTACGCCGCAATCAGATTGGCCGGCAGCGAAGCCAGATGATGAACGCGATCGGCAAAAGACGATCCGGCAACGGCTTTCGTCAAACGCCGATCGGCCGTGACCAGGATGCCATCGACCTGCTCCATGCAGGCGAGATAGAAGCAGTCGTATAGGGGATGGTGCAGCTCGGCCGCCATTTCAAAAGCGCGGCCGATCAATTCGTGATCGCGATAGTAGGACGGCAGGTAGGCTGCAATTCGCTCGACGATCGAATTTGCCTGCGCCAGGGGGATGTTGCCACGCACGGCATTGCGCCATGCCAGGGCGCAAACCTCGGCCACGATCAGCTCCGGCGCGCACAACCAAGACTGCTGCGCGCCAAGCAGCCTCAAGGCCTCGCCATGAAGGTCTTCATGGGCGAACCATTTATAGGCAACGCTGGCATCGACAACGATCATCGCTCGCGGTCTTCCCGCAGGAAGCCCGTGCTGTCATGGCCCGGGCGCGGCGGCGACATCGCCGCGATCTGCTGCGCCTGCTTAAGGAGATCCTCCTTCGACAGCCGGCCGGCATGGCGCTCCAGCAGCAGCCGCACCTCGGCCTCGACCGAGCGATGGTTGGCCTTGGCGCGGACCTTCAAATTCTCGACGATCCTGGCGTCAAGATTGCGGATCGTAAGATTGGCCATCGTCATTCTCCCTTTGCCGGCATTGGTTCGTTCTCACGCGCACAGCCCGTGTAGGTACCAGCGCGCCGTGCGGCCGCCCGCTGGCGGGGTGTTGAAGGGGCCGTCGCGATAGACCCAGTAGCGCTGCCCATCGTCGGTCTCGATGCGGTAGTAATCGCGCACGGTGGTGGCGAGGCCGCCTCCCGTCACGGCGCTGGCCTCGCGCCACCATTCGTTGGCCAGCCGTTCCGGCCCATCGACCCGCACCACGCGATGGGTGGCCTGGCGCCAGCGGAATTGCAGCGGCGGATCGTCCGGCACCGGGGCGATGACATCGATCGGCTCGGGCTCGGCCAGCAGCCGCACCGGGCGCAAAGCGCGCACGGCGGCGAAGCCCAGCCATTCGCGTTTCAAGGCCAGGGCGCCATCGGTCGGCAGATCGTGGCTGTGCGCCGCCACACGCTGCTGCGCTCGCTCCGGCAGATGGCTTTGCTGGGGCAGCAGGCGAATGACATTGGCCGCGCCCAGCCGGCCGCTCAGCCGGTCGACCAGTTCGCCGATCGCCTTGTTCTCCTCGTCGCCAGCTTGGCCGCTAGCGACCTGGCGGCCCGGCAAGGCGGCCTGGCGATGGCCCAGCGGCTGGGCCACGCGCGCCGACAGGATCATCAGCTCGACGCCAAAGCCGCTGTCCAACTGGCCCAGCGGCTCGTTGAACAGGCGCATCAGATGATCGGGATCGCGGTTGGGCCGGCTGGTGCCGATCTGGGTATGCGCCAGCGAACCATCGACCCGATGCAGCGACAGCTCGATGCGGCGCGCGCCCATGCCGGCGCTTTCCAGCTGGCCGCACAACGCGGCCAGCAATCGGCCGGTGGCGGCGGCGATGTCCTCCGGCCGGCCGATCGGTTCGGCAAAGGCCATGCGGCAGCGAAACGGCGGCGCCGGCCGGCGGGGTTCGATGGTCTCTTCCTGTCGGCCCAGAGCCTGGTCCAGGCGCATCACCAGATCGGCGCCAAAACGCTGCACCAGGGGCGCGCGCGGCAGCGGATAGAGATCGGCCACGCGGCGCAGGCCCAGCCGATGCAGAGTCTCCACGTTATCCGCTGACAGGCGAAGCGCGGTGACCGGCAGGGCACCGATGGCGCTGCGCTGGCCGCCCGGCGCCACGAGCCGGTCGTCGCGGCGTTCGCTATAGCGCGCCGTAGCCCAAGCCGCGCCCGGCGTATCGGCCAGCGCCGCGCGGCAGGAAAAGCCAAAGCCCTGCAGCCGTGCGGTCAGATCGTCGAACAGCAGCTTCTCGCCCTGCGCGCCATTGCCGAACAGATGGGCGCAGCCGGTGATGTCGAGCCACAATCCACTCCCCTGGCCGCCGCCGGGGCCCGCGATCTCGGCCGGCGTGTCGTCGAGCGCCACCCAGGGCGTGTAGCGGTCGCACCAATTGGCCAGCTTCTCCAGCAGGCGCCGATCGGCGGCCGGATCTTCCTGGGTCAGCAGCAGGCCCGGCAGCAGGGCGCGCGCATCGGCCAGGCGCATGCCGGGATGCACCCCGGCGCGATGGGCCAGCTCGTTAACCGAGGCCAGCCGCTGCCCGCCGGAAACCGAAGCCACTATCGCCGCCGGCTGGTCGCGCCATTGCGGGGCGCGGCGCGCCAGCCGATCGGTCGAGAGGCGAGGCAGCCACAGCGAGATCACCCGTTTCATCGTTCCACTCCATCAAGAAGCTCGATTGGGCATCGTTGAGCAGGACGCCGCGGGCGCGCCGCAGCTCGACCCGCCAGTGCGGATGGGCAATATCGCGCAGGCCCTCGGTCGATCGCGCCGGCGCCGCAGCGACCTGCCAGCGGGTCAGGGCGGCGCTGGAGGTGGCGGCGGATTGGGGCCGCAGCAGAAGCGCCATGCTGCCGCTGCTCTCGGCGGCCAGCAGCAGGCGGCGGGTGGCGGTCAGATCGGCGCTGCCGATCTCGCCCAGCACGGCGGTCACGCCCTTGCAGTGCAGGCCTTCTTCCAGCGCCCACAGCACATCGGCTTGCTGGCGCGCCTCGACCAGCAGCAGGCGCGTGGGGTCGAGCCAGGGCAGCAGGCCTGGGCCATAGGGCTGGGGATCGAACCGGCTGGTGGCGCGGCGGCACCACAGCGCCAGGCCGGGGCGATGCTGCAGGGATTTCTTCACCAGCCACGCCGCAAAGCCGGTGCTGGCCCCGCTCACGCCGGGGAAACCTGAGAAATTCTGGTCGCTTGTAGCGATTACTTCATGCAGCCCGGCAAGCTTCAATCCACCTTGGGGCAACACGGAGTCGAACTCCGGCACACCGAGCGGGAAGACGGTTTGACTATCAGTTGAAGTTTTCCCAGCAGCATATTGTTCAAGAACGCTAATTCGTTCTCGAAGTCGGCCGAGATCGGCGACGTTGTCGTTGTGCCGGGCGATGTGGCCCATAATTCAGCCTGTCACGCATTCAAAAATGTTCCTGTTTTGTTCTAGTCTCTGACAGGCCGAGAGTCAATCTGGGAATCTGAAAGCGGCCTCCGATTTGCGGTATCAAACCGCCGCCCGCGCCGCGCCGAGTTAGCGCGCCAGCACCAGGCTGGCATCGACCTGGGGCGTACCCATCCGCTCGACCAGCCGGCGGCGAAATTCGGGCGGAAATTCCGCCGACTTGCGCCGCACCTCGTCGAAGCAGATCACGGTGATGCGCCCCTCAAGCGCCACAGCCTCGTCGTCGAGCCGCACCAGCCGATGCGCCATGCGCAGCTTGCGCACGCTCAATTCTTCGAGCGCGCTCATCATAGCAACCGCCTGGCCCGCGCGAATCTCGCTGCGGAATGCCAGCTCGGCGCTGACGCCGGCCAGCCCCAGATTGTCGCGCGCCTTGCTGTCGCGGCCATAGCCCAGGCTGGCGCACAGCGCGATGGTGGCATCGGACATCCAGCCCATATACGAGCGCACATTGAGGTGCCCGACATGGTCGCAGTCCCATTGCTGGACCAGAAGCCGCATGGTCTCGCGATATTGCGCCATGGCACCAAGCATGACCGGCGCGCTTGCCGGGCGGAAATCGATTCGCTTGATGGACGAAATAGGATTCTTCTATTTCGCGATCGCCGCCTTGGCGTTCTGCAGCAGCTGGATGGCGCGCCAATAGGCCATGCGCGCTTCCAGCGCCGCGCGCCGCACCATGGCGTTGCGCGGAAACGGCCGCACCGGCAGGCGCGCAAACACGTCGAAGCGTTCGGCCGTGCCCGCCACCGCCTCGGCCATCAGCTTGCCGGCCAGTCCGGTCAGCGCGATGCCATGGCCGGAAAAGCCATGGGCGTAGAAAACATTGCCGGGCAGGCGGCCCAGATCGGGCAGGCGGCTGCGCGTCACGTCGATCGGGCCGCGCCAGGCGAATTCGACCGCCACGTCGGCCAATTGCGGAAACAGCCAGCGCATCACACGCCGGTCGCGCCGCTTGATGTGATCGACCGACCAAGGATCGTAGGAAAAGCCGCTGCCGAACAGCAGCCGATGATCATGCGACAGGTGGTAGTAGTTCAGCGAGTAGTAGGTGTCCTCGACCGCGATGTCGGTGGGCAGGATCTGCCGGGCGCGCGCTCCCAACGGCGCCGTCGCGATCATGTAGGTATAAGCCCGCATGCTGTGCGTGGCCAAAGAAGGCGCCAGTTGCGGGCTGTAGGCGCCGGCGGCCAGCACGACGAAAGAGGCCAAGAGCGAGCCTTCAGCCAGGCGCACGCGGGTGGTGGCGCCATTGTGGTCCAGACGCAGCACGGGCGAGTTGCCGAACAGCTGGGCGCCCGCCTGTTGTGCGGCGCGCGCCAGCCCCAGCGTGTATTTCAGCGGGTGCAGCCGTCCGCCGCTGGGTTCGAGCAGGCCGCCGACATAATGGGGCGAATTGGCCAGCGCCTGGGTCTGGACGCGGTCGAGCAGCTCGACCGCCTGTCCGTAGCGCGTCAGTTTTTCATGATCGCGCTTCTGCTCGTCGTGCTCTTCGGGACTGAGCGCGGCGATCAGATAGCCGGGGCGGAAATCGCATGCGATGCGATGGGCGGCAATGCGCTGGTCGATCAGATCGCGCGCCTCGATCGACAATTGCCACAAGGCGCGCGCCTGTTCTACGCCGGCCAGCTGCTCGACGCTTTCCAGCCCAGCTTGAAAGCCACGCAAGGCATGGCCGCCGCTGCGGCCAGAGGCCTGGTCGCCGATCGTGCCCGCTTCGACCAAGGCGACCGTGTAGCCGCGCTGTGCCAGCTCCAGCGCCGCGGAGGTACCGGTCAGCCCACCGCCGACGACGCAAACATCGACGCGCTGCTCGCCGCGGAAGGAGGGCAGCTGTAGCGGCGCCGTGTCGGCAGCGTACCAGTTCTGGCCAGCCTCGATATGGTCGCGGCTCACTTGTTGGCTTTGATGGCGTTCCACAGCCTGATCCGCTGCTGCTCAAAGCGCCGCTCGGGGGGCGACAGCACGTAGAGCTTGGCCATGACATCGTCGGTCGGATACAGGCCGCGATCGGCCGCGATCGCCGGCTCGAGCAGCCGGCGCGCCGCGGCGTTGGCGCTGGCATAGTGCAGGCGCTTTCCAGCACAGTGGGATCCGAAGCTTGGAATTCACGTGACTTGAAGTCGCGGC